>Ga0080013_1000252_pt1 | contig 75767 bp, 102 predicted proteins | sample ETNvirenome_6_85_FD_69236 | JGI IMG/M metagenome (GOLD analysis project Ga0080013, IMG submission 69236) | Marine viral communities from the Pacific Ocean - ETNP_6_85 (SPADES assembly) (version 2) | ecosystem: Environmental > Aquatic > Marine > Oceanic | place: Pacific Ocean | collected 2013-06-19
CAATCCATTGTCTTCCTATATTAGAGAAGTGTTCACGAACCACAATCGCCACCATCGTTCCGTAGTGCTTTGTCCGTACTTTTACTAAATCACCGACTTTCATTTTACTCTCTCTCAATAAGTTATAACTTATTATCTCATATTATTAATCAAAAGTCAAGAACTATTTTCTTTTTATTTCGCCCCAGAAGACGAGCCCGTAACAAAACAGAACGCCTCCCATGAGCAACGCAAAGAGTATTTGATCGTTGGTCATCTTATCTTCCTCCTCTTAAAAAGAATCGGTCCCAAAGATAACAACAAAGAATGGAGCCTCCAAAGAAGACACCGAATAGGATTAAATCCTCCTTCATTATAAACTCTCCAACTCTTCAAAAAGAGCTTCTTCGACGTTTAGGTCTTCGTCAATAATGCCATCCTGAACCAACATGGCAATAGCAGGGGAACGAGAGTCTGCGACTCGTTTTGCGATCTCCCGCTTTGTCTCGTCGATTGCGTCTTCTACAATACGACGAACATCAAAAATAGTTAAATCAAGAATAGCGTTAGCTGAACCTCTGTGCTCTCTTAGTACGTTGGTCATTACTTTATCGGTTACTACTTTATTCATTTTTACCACCTCGGCTCTTTCTCACAAGAATCAGGATGTGACCAGTTTTCATATTGCCAGTCAGAAATCTCGCCATTTTTGCAAAGTGAATCGGTCCAGTTGTTCCATGCTTCGCTTCGCATACAGGAATCAATGCCTTTAGAACCATTTCTGCGCTCTGTCTGTCGAATGCCTGGAAGAATATCTCTTTCAAACATTTTAACGGCGTCTTCCCACAAAATAACTGTATGTAAATCTCTCATTATTATATCTCCTTAAACAGTGGGTACGATGATGGGTTGCAAGTGATCCCAATGGACAGCTACGACTCCATCTTCTGGAACAACAATATCATATTGGCCCGACTCTTTAAAATCGTCAGACTCTCCAAGCAACCAAGCGAGAGTGCAGGTTTTATCTTTGTGTTTCCACAAAACTTGTGCGCCTTGTTCAGTAAACTGAAGTTTGTTATAAGTCATGTAATCTCCATAAAAGCCATAGCTCATTTTCTTTAGTTTAAGTTCGTTCATTCTATTTTGCCTCCTCGGCAGTAACAACTTCAAAATAAGGTTTAGCATAGTTTCCACACCAAACGCCTTTACCCTCGTGTACGAGTGCAACATCAACATAATCAAACAATGGAGGGTTATTCAGTGTATCGGGCCGAATAGCTACGACAACACCCAAACAACCAGCAGGATAAGGTCCGCCAGAAACTTCTGGGTTATTCCATACTGCGTTAACATTCTTTACTACATCGCCTACTTTCATCTTTGATCTCTCTCTCAATAAGTTATTACTTATTATCTCACATTATTAAACAGAAGTCAAGAACTTTTTTACTTTGGTCGCACCAAATCAACAAAAAGTAGGCTCGCGCAGGTTGCGAAAACGAACGCACACGAGAAGAATAATATTTCGACTCCAGTCATTACTTTTCTTTCCGATGTTTTTCACAAAAGTCTTTGTGGTCAAGCAAAGGAAGCTCATCAATATAAAGAAACTCGTTACCGCCGGTAATGTTGGTCCATTCCTCGACAAGTTTATCAGCGGGCATTCTCACGATGTCGCAAGTCTCCCACTCATCAACGTACATTTCAGCCCATTGCTCAAGCTGCCATTTAGCACCGTGTCGAGTCTTGAAAGCTCGCTCGTCTGTGCCGTGCTTGTGTTCATATTTTGCTAAGAAGATTTTCATTATAGTTTCCCTCCGGCCATTGATATGAGATTAACGGTTACAAGTTCGGCGCATTGGTTAAGATGGTCCAGATAGTACCAAAGACTTTCACTGCTCTCGATGCCTGTCTCTTCGTCTTCGTGAGCGTGATAAACAAGTGCGCTCGGACCAGCAAACTCAGGTGCCTCATGGTTTTTTTTGGCTTCACGAATCTCGACGACGACGCCCATGACGCCTGTCTTTTTAAACCTGATTAAATCACCAGTTTTCATAGTCTCCCCCCGATCATTTTGTTCTCGTCGTATCCAATAACTTCCAAATCCACAGAAGGAACATGAAATGGATGAATACGACCATCGACCATAACCTGCCACATTTGGCTCCCCCAGGTTGGGCGGCCCTGGTCAACAAGCATTCCGGCTTTACCTTTGTACTCGGGGTAGAACTCTTGACTAAACTTCACTAAATCACCGACTTTCATTTTACACTTCCTCGACGATGGTATCTGCGCCGCAAATCATACATACGGACGTATCAAAAAGGGGGCCGGAGACAACTTCGTCGAAACAGGCATCTTCATAGTTTCCCTCTTCGTCAACTTCCCATGTCTCAGCGACGTGGGCGATTGCAGAAAAACGCTTGTGTTCGGGATTCGTTGGACATCGCAGATTCATATTTCACTCTCTCAATAAGTTATAACTTATTATCTCATATTATTAAACAGAAGTCAAGTATTATTTTTCTTTTTTATGCTCTTCACAGAAGTTTTTAATGTCGAGCAAAGGAAGCTCTTCAACATAAAGAAACTCAGCGCCGCATGTAATGTCGGTCCATTGATCAACAATATTGGTTACTGGCGTATTATCAGGAAAGAACGGAGTCCAGTCGTTCACATATTCTTCTGCCCATTGCTCAAGTTGCCATTTAGCACCCTTGCGAGTCTTGAAGGCGCGTTCGTCCGTGCCGTGCTTGTGTTCATATTTTGCTAAGAAGATTTTCATTTTATTTCTCGATTAAATATATTACTATGATCTCACACTTTTATTTAAAAGTCAAGCATTATTTCAATATTATTTTCATCTCTATGACTTTCAATCATAATGCTCGTGCGAGGGTATGGGCTATCATTAACAAAGATGGGACGGTCTAGGTCCAGATATAGGTTTTGTCCGTGTGTGCTGACCTCAGTGTGCCAGATTGAACCTGTGAACGAATACTCTCCCAAGTACGTGCCCCTAATCTTATCGCCTTTCTCGTATGCCATGGGGAGCCTCCTAAACCTTGCGGAGCCATTCTTTATGATAGTGATAGGTCGCCTTTTCTTGGCCGGGTACGGCTACGAGATAGCAGTCTTTTGCGCCCAGACCTAACTCATGACCACTTGGCCCTTTGTCTTCAGGACGTGACTTACGAATAACAAGACCGATTGATGAATGTCCTGGGAGTTGTTGATCTTTCGCGCACTCGGCACTGTGCATGTAATCCCAAATCTGGACTGTCTCTTCGTTCTTAAACTCTTTGTTCATTTCTCTCTCTCGATTAAATATATTACCATTGTAGCAAATATATTTTAGATTGTCAAGAACTTTTTATTTTAGAGTTCTCGCAAGGATTTTAAGATTGTCGCTTCGACCTCTTCAAGGTTATCCGTCCCGATCAAGCCTTCTTCGTGCAGAAACGGGATCTGCTCTGCATACTTCTCAACGATATCCTTTGCGAGCTTCCTCTTGTAGTCCTCAACAATCACTTCAGCCGCGTTATTATTCAAGGGGAGTTCATCAACGTAAAGAAACTCATTTCCACCTGTGATATCGGTCCAATGCTCGATAAGGTAATCAGCGGTCATCCTCACGGTGTTGGAATCTTCCCAATCACCAACGTATTCTTCAGCCCAGGCTTTGAGTTGAGCTTCTGCCATTTTGCGAGTTGAGAACGCGGCTTCGTCGGTGCCGTGTTTGTGTTCATATTTTGCTAAGAAGATTTTCATTATAGCCTTCCTCCGATCATTTTGTTGTCATCATAACCAATAACTTCTAAATCCTTAGCCGCAACATGAAAGGGGTGAATGCGACCATCAACCATAACCTGCCACATTGGGCTTCCCCAAGTTGTCAGCCCCTGGTCAACAAGCATTCCAACCTTTCCTTTGTATTCGGTGTAGAACTCTTCACTAAACTTTACTAAATCACCGACTTTCATCGTTCTTAACTCCTTAAACAGTGGGTACAATGATGGGTTGCAGATGATCCCAATGGACAGATACGACTCCATCATCTGGAACAACAATATCATACTGTCCAGACTCTTTAAAATCGTCAGCCTCTCCAAGCAACCAAGCGAGAGTACAAGTTTTATCTTTGTGTTTCCACAAAACTTGTGCGCCCTGCTCTGTAAACATCACCGGGTTATAAGTCATGAAATCACCATAAAAGCCGTAGCTCATTTTCTTTTCTTCAAGTTCGTTCATTTTATTTTTACTCTCTCGATTAAACATATTATTACTATAGCAAATATATTTTAGGTTGTCAAGTTTTTATTAAGGTGAAGTTATCGGGGTACCTTTCAATGTCGCCAAGGGACAAGTAGCCTCTATGACCATCAGCGGCCCACAAAATGATGGCCTTCTTAAAACGATCTCCGCGTATATCAACAACCAAACCAACGTCTTTCTGATCGCCGTCAATGTATTTTACAATATCGCCAACTTTCATTTTGAGTACCTTTCGCTAAGTTTCTATAAATAATATAACAAATGTTTTCTTAGTTGTCAAGAAGTTTTTAAACTGAAGCGATAAGTTTCTTCTGAAGTTCCCGCTTTTCCGTTAAATAATCAATAGTTACGGGCTCGTCCTGACTTTTAAAATCTTCCGGTCGATACACGAAGGTTAGCTCTGAAGTCGGAATCTGCACGGTAAAGGCATCCTTTGTCTTCACTACATAACGCTGAACAACTTCAGGAGTCGCCAGTGCCACAGAGAAGCTCTCAGAGTTACCAGTGTCAATGATTTGCAGCACATCATATTTAGGCTCATACTCACAGTTGGCTTCGTCGCCCAACATATTCAGCAGCCGGATGGAGGCGGTTCTCTTCTTTAAGTTTCCAGCCTTCGTGTATAGTGCGTGCTGCTGGGTCTTTTGCTCAGACTTATCGCCACTGTGCTTTGCCACATGATCGTGACCGACTTCATCGACCCATTCTAATGCCCCATTGGAATACTCTTCGACCGCTTGTTCAAATATATCCGACTTGTCAAAACGATTCTTTCGCTCATTCAGTTGCGGGCCAATACGTTCTACCAGTTTAAAAAACCGACTGTAATCAACCTCTGGATATTCATTTACATTATACATTTTATTCAACCTCTTCAGTGAATGGAACTACATTTCTAACGCTACTGCCGTGAATGTTATAATAATCGCCGTTTATAAGGAACCTGTGGGACTTCCACCAGCCCTGTTTGAATACGTTCGAGTTATTCTTCACTTCACCACAGTAAAGTGCGGGTCTTCCCTTGAGCCCTTCTTTATCGTTATCCCAACCAATCGGAACGTGTGTCTTGATGATGTCAAGATAGTTACCTTTCCACAAAATAACGCACACGCGAGACTCGTTAGAGATAGCATAAAGTTGCCCCTCGACAAGATCCGCAACCTTCATCAAGCAAAAAACAGAATCCCGATAACGGGAATGGAATAGATAGCCAGCAAGCAGGATACGAGCTTGGATCGCTCCTTGAGTTCAGCGCGGCCAATACGGTCAGGGTGGATGGATGATACGTCGCCCATTTTTAACTCCAAAGTGTGAATGATTACTGAGAAACTTGTGTTGCTCGTTTAAGAGCGGGAATGAAGCCAATACGAAACTCGTCGTCTTCCTCGATGTCTCCAAGAAACTGAGCAACGACCTCTTCTGCCCCTGCAAAGTTCATAGTCACAAGATTAACTCCATCTGGTAGCGATACTGTGCAGGAACCATCTGAGTTCTTTATAACGACTGGCACTGGAAAAACTTCATTCATTTTTAAATCTCTCGATTAAGTTACTTTTATAATATACTAAATATTTTCTGTTTTGTCAAGAACTTTCTGAAATCGCGCTAAGATGGTGTGGCCAAACGTCCTTGTGCTCCGAAGGGGAACTAAGGCTTTTCACTGTGAACCTTTTATTTTTATGTGGGCTACTAGAACACTCCGTTATTATAAAGATAACGTGGACGCCAGGAACAAATTCCTCGCAGTCACTGTGCTTAAAATAAACCAAATCACCGACTTTCATTAGAACGTCACCGACCTTTCAAGGTGAATGCTGTCCCAACAAAACTCGCCTTTCTGCTCTACGTCATCAAACTCCTCGCCTAGACGGACAAAGCGGAAATGACTGTATTCTCTTTCGCGCTCTTCAGTTTCATCTTCTAAGGTCCAGCCCTCAAGACTCTCACTCTCACAATCGCTTATGAAGTTCTCGATGCATGCGATTGGTGGATATGACTCGTACCACTTGATGTGCTCCCAATGCATCATCCAACCGCCCTTGCCGTCGTAGTCTTGATCTAACTTGTCCGCATCTTTAAAAACAAGTTCCCGAATCTCCGGTTCCTGCGCCATTGTAACCATAAAGTGTGGAACCATCTTCTTGCTGATTGCAAGGACCACTTCGGAACGATAACCCATTTTTCTCTCTCTATTAAGTTTCTATAAATAATATAACAAATATTTTAGTCTTTGTCAAGACTTTTAATATGTGCCCATGTTAAAATAGCAGTACAGGAACACCACACTATCCAAAAGGTTGTGCTCATACTTCCTCACTAAGCCGCAAACAAATATACGCTAATGCGATAACTACCAAAAACTCAAACATAATCTATCTCCACTTAAAGTCACGGCAAGCACGCTTCGACTTCTCTTTGCGCTTGTCGCCATGATTACCAGCCCCGCTACGATTATGAGCGTGAACGGCGAACCAGTTGCGACGTTTAACTGCTGCCTTTTTTACTTTATTCTTCATGCTTATAAATAGGCTGGGGTTTACTCAAAGGTGCCAACGTAGCAACCATGACCGTTCTTTGATTTAGAGCGTTTTGTCACGTCTAACTTATCGGTCTTCTTAGCAAGATTTTTTGCTAATGTTTTCAGTTGGTTACGCAGCATCATAACTTCCCAACCATCTGCCGACGAAAGTTTCTCAATATTGGCTTGAGTCTCGCGAAGGAGTGTGATCGCGTCTTGATATGGTGAACTAGGCATTGTTGTTTTTCTCATTAAAATATATTACCACTATACTAAATATTTTTTATATTGTCAAGTAAAAAAAGAGTAGTTTAACAACTTGCTCAGGTTGTTGAGGGCGGAGAAGTGTCTTCCTTTTTCCCAAAGTCAACAAAAACTACGTTGTCTAAGTCCTCATTATCAATACTCTCAAGCTCTTTAAGTTTCTGAGTTACAACGGTAAGAACGACATCTATTGTGCTGAATAGGGCTGGTTCCTCTTCTGTTAGTTCACTCTGAAACATATCCCACTCAACCTGCATTAACTGTTCTTGTAGTTGCATCAGTGCATATCTTTTATTTTTACTGTTCATCATTTATCTCAACTCGTTAATAACAACAACCTCATGGTCATATCTGTACTCTACTACCCCTCCTTCAACAAAGTAAACTCGGACGAGCGAAGGGCCTTCAGAAGGGCCTTCTTCGTCCTCAAGTACCTCAATAATGATCCCGACTCCAGGCCAGTACCAATCCAGAACTAAATCTCCCACGTTCATTCATCTTCAAACCTCTTGATATTAAATAGTATCGTCGGGGAATCATCTGCTTCTTCGCCTCCTTTTTCGAGACAACTTTTGTAACTTCTCAATTTTTTTTTCCAGTTCTCGCTTCTTGTCCATCTGTCGTTCAGCAACACCCAGGATGATAATCAATAAAAGCAAATAAACTATGGCTAATATAAAGATGAACAAACTTGTATTATCATTCATCCACGCTGTTATTGTCGTTGGCCCCATTTGTTCAGTCCTCAAACTCAAGTTCAAGTTGGTTTCGAGCAATATCAGTGTATTGGATATCCACCTTGATATTGCTAAACTTAGATACGTCGCCAAGTCTGTTTAATATGCAGGCATGAACATCGTCAAGAAACAAGTCCATATCACTTTTAAAATCAGACATAGCGAGTTTACTTTCCTGCCTCACAGGAACATCTATTTTAACCGTCGCCTTAATCATTCTAAACAGCCTCCTTTTCGGTGATTGCGATAATACGCTCATTTGTCTTGAAGTATGGGCTACGAGCGTAATACTCAGTCGTCATCCACATACGTTGACACTTGCTTGCTTTAGGCTTCGGAGCACACAAGTCGGTTAAGACGATATGTCCATCAAAGCCACGCTCGTTCACGTAGTCTGTTGGAGGGTCGAAGTCCGTGCCGCCATAGCGAACACGCTCCCACTTACGACGCTCTCCCTTCTTCCAGACATATACTTTGTCTTCTGCCACAGTGCAATCGAAAGGAATCACAGTGAACTCCGCAAGGTCAGAAAGTTTATTAAGTTCAGCAAAGAATGCAGCCAACATGCTATCACTCACAGAGCCAGACTGGTCGATTGAGATAGCAATCTTAGCCTGTCGAGCAGTCTTGCGCCCAGGATGAATGTATGGGTAGCGACGGTTAATACGTTTAATCGTAGAAGATTTGTTTGCCTTCTGCGAAGTCTTCACGAAGTAGCGTAGTACCTTCTTCCAGTCAACGGTAGAAGATATCCTCTTCATAATCTCCTGACGAACAGAAGAAGGGACGCTGCCCCACGAATTGGACTTAGACGCCTCCTCACTAGCTTTGCGAAGCGCATCCTTCAGTCGCTCCTTAGCCATCTCTTGAACGTTCGGGTCAACCTCATCCCAATGGGCATGTGAATCAAACTGTCCGTTGTCGCCAAGGCTCGAACCGGAGCCACCACCGCCGCCAGAGCCATCATCGCCCTCCTCTCCATCCTGCTCTTCAGGTTGACCGTTACCCTGTTCGGGTTCGGGTGGTGGATTCTGCTTTAGCTTGTCCATATACCATTCGGCAGTCATGCCACTAGCAAACTCCTTGAACGGCCCTTCTGCTCCAGGCTTTAGACAGCCGTCTGGCAAGTTGTGAAGGTGACTGTTGATTGCAAGATCGGTAGCAAAGTTCCAAAGACGATGATTGACGCCTTCTGGTTTACGACTGGTCACATGCTCAAAGATAACGTGATACAACTCATGCTTGAGGATATCACGACACTGCGCGTCAGACAGTTTCTCAAAGAACTTAGGATTGTAGATCATCTCAAACTGTGCCGTATCGGGGTTGATAAGCACCCCCGCAGTTGGAATATTGTAAGAGATGTTCTTGTCGATGCGCCGCGATAGAGAAGCAAAGAAGGGCTCGCTCATAAGCAGTCGAGCAACGTGTAAGTCAAGGTTAAAATCTGATTTTTCACTCATGGTTTTCTCTCAATATTTAATATACTCTGGTTATACCATACCATTATATATTTGTCAAGTGGAAAATTTTTCGCGACGTGCTTTTTTTAACTGTCATTATCGCTTTTAAGCATCTGGACCATGCGCTGAGACACGGACTCGCCGCCGACCTTCGCCTGGTGGAGCCGGATCGTATTGGAGAGTTCATTCTCGGTTGCGCCCATCACGGTCCACAACTTCATAGCCACTTCAGATGGTAGAACCATGAAGTAGGAAGCAAGATTGTTAATCTTATCATCATCCAACTTCTCACGGAAGATAGCAGATGCCTCTAACTTCTCAACGAAGGCAGTATGATCATTGATGGTCCACTCATCAGTCTTGTTGATATCACCCTCAACAAGAATATCGTCGATGCTAACCTGTCGGTCATAGTTCTGAATGAAGTCGTTGAAAGCAACTGCTGCTTCAAAGCCAACAAACGCAGACGCCAAGTTGAACAACACTGGAGAGGCACCCTGTTCAAGTACACCTGAACCAACAATACAATCGTTGAAGCGATGCCATGAACGACGAGAAGGATATACCTTGTTGGGCTCGAAATCATCCTTGTGCTCAAGGTGGCTACGATTAGTATTAACAAAGTCCCAAACCATCTTATCGACGTTATCCTTTGCCCAGTTAAGCCAATCCTCAGTAGATGGTTCTACATCAAAGACAGTCCAGCGATCCAACTCAGCAGGATCCATCTCTCCTACCTGATACTGACTACCGTGCTCGCCACCGTTAATGGCTGCGAAGATAAGAGTATCAGGGTGAAGGCGATGACCGTTCAGTTTACGGCTGTCAGTCAACTCGAAGATGCCCTGACGAACTTCGATAGTGGCACGATCAACCTCATCGAGGAAGAGTACCACTGGCTCATCACAGGCTGTCTTAAACCAGTCTGGAGGACAGAACGAGGTAATATCCCCGTCCGTCTTGGGAAGACCAACTAAGTCTCCCTCTGTCATTTGAGAGGCCCGACGCTCAACGACGGGCATACTGTGAGTCTCGGCAAACTGATAAACTACCTGAGACTTGCCGACGCCATGACGACCGCGCAGAAGCACTGGCTTGCGGGTGTCGGTTACGTGAGGAACGATTTGTAGGAACATTTTGAAGTCAACTGCCATTTTACTATCCTTTAACTTTTAGAGTTACGACTTTTAAATATTTATATTATTACTATACTAAATATATTTTAGTTTGTCAAGCGGTTTTTTTAAGTAATTGATTATCATCAATATTCCACCAATAACAACTATAGTAGTTGTTGTTTTCATTCGGCCACTGCCACCGCTCGCGGTCCTTAAAGAACTCTTTCACTGGCTGGGTGTCTGTAAGCCAGCCATAAGGAGGCTCAACTGGGGTATCAGTAGGCCCTAATACTTCACCAGAGTAGCGCATCTCTACCCAAGCGTTTTCTTTTGTAGGAAAGTTTTCCCCAATAGGCCAGTGATCGGGCCTTGTTACACAACAAGAGTGGAGTGAGCCATCGACGTTCAGTTGTGAAAGAGGTCGAACTTTGAGAAACCTTTGAAGACCACCGGCAAGATGGGTTATACTAATCTCGTTCCAGTCAATATCGACAACGACTCCAAGAGATATATCGGAGGTATAAGCTCCAGTCCCCTTAAAAAGACTACCAATATTAAGGCCAATCTTACGAATGTGTTCAAGAAAAGCAGCACGGAAAGCCTCCTGCTGAAGCTGGACGTATCCTGTATGTTCAGCCAATGGCTCGCACTTACGTCGATTATGTCCAGACTCTCCACAGTAAGAACATTTGCGTTTTGTATTGCTGTTCTTTTTAGCCTCCATCTCGCGGATAAGACTGTTCTCATAATAGCCGCGCTCTTCTTCAGGCTTTGCCAGCGCCTCTTGATATCGCTCTTTGCGACGGGGACATCCGGCTCTGTTATGTCCGGTTTGATAACATTCTGAACAGGTTACAGTTCTATTCCATGACATTTTTATTTACTCTCTATTAAGTTTTTATATTACTACTATACTAAATATATTTTGATTTGTCAAGGAGTTTTTAAAACCTTGATTATATTACCTTTTTTTATAGCCCTTCTGTGAGATAGACTATTAAAAAGATTTACGCCTGAAATTCCATACTCTCTAACATACTTTGGTTCACACGAAAGGAATTTTTGCCACGGACCCGCCTCCTTCCAGCTTGCACTCCAATGGGCATCCCAACACCAATTTGCCCACGACTTAGATTTATTCTTGCCTTTCTCTCTTCTCTCCACGGAGTTAAAGCGTTCGACAAGAACGCACACTTCACCAGTATCTTTAAAGACAATCATATCTCCAACCTCTAATGTAAATCTAGTTGGCACTTATCACGTCCAGTTTAAAACGGGGAACACACAAGGCTGGGCTTAGACAGAACTCTGGGGCGGCTTGCAAATGGATCTGAATGTATTCGGTTTCGATCCATTCGCTACCGGAGGGGTTCATATTCACCACGATTGCAAGCTCCACTTCTTCTGGTCGCTCTTTTGCGTTCCATGCGTATGCCACTAAATCACCGACTTTCACTGATAACCTCCAGAATGGCAGAGGGAATGTGTGGGTTTCGACGGCCACCAAACGGATCTCTCTCAAATCCATAAAGTTTACACCATGATCCATCCACTTCAGTAACGAACCAGACGCCTTTGTTGGTTGCGTTCTGTATAATAAACTTTACTAGATCACCGGGCTTCATTTAACATCTCCAACCACTCATGACTCATCCACCGGGTTACATCGCCGAAGTGTACCAATGATGCCTGCTTACCGGCTCTTATGACAACACCGACTACCGACTGCTGGTTTTCATTGACAAAATCTTCCTGAGCGCATGCTACTAAGTCACCGATATTAGTTGTTATTTTCATTTGTCGTCAGTAACTAAAAAAAGAATTGCTAGGGAACCCATCACAACAGTGAACATTATTAAAACATCAATCATTTTTTTTAATATACCAAATCTTTTTTATCTTGTCAAGTGTTTTTTCCTTTGCCATGAAAACAAGCCCAACACCAGCCAGACCCCCAATGATTGCTCCATAAACAGCCTGACTAATTTTCTCTTTTACTTTATCCATCCTCAACCTCACTTATAACTTTAAGATACTTCTTATACGAACTCTGCCTGCCATAGGTGTTAAACCACATGACCACTGCTACGTCCTCCTCGCCGCGCCAGCGTGAGTCTACAATTACGCCAATCTCACCTCTCCACGCTCCCCAGTGGTCAGAAGCCGAACCTTTTGCTGGGCCATAATTATAAGTCACCAAGTCACCTACTTTCACTGATCAACTCCAACTGTCTTTCCATAAACGGAACTGGACCGACCTTCCACCCGCCAAATAGTTTTACCCAGTATCGCCTCTTGTGAGACACTGGAGATCGATCAACTTTAACAATGAGGCCGATGTTTCTCCTCTTTTTAGACAACCACCCGCCAATGTGGGACACTCTTACCATGTCACCAACATCCATCGGTCTTATCCTTTAGGTACCCAACTTGCTGCCTCCATGCGTGAAAGGTCGCCCCCTTCTTGTGAAGGAAGATCTCGGCTGTATCTCCATACTTACCATTATCTGGCATGTACGTTAGCGAGATCACTGTCGCCAAACCATCCTCCCCTTGACGGAAGCCAGAGTCAAACCCCTGACATTGATAATAAACTAAATCACCGGGCTTCACTTGCTTCCTCTAATAGTCTATGCTTCCCTCTCGGATACACCCGAGTGGAAGCTCGTTCCAGCAATAGAGTAGATCCTTCTCCAGAATCTGAACACTCTCTTCTAAATATGCAATGCGAGATTCATACTCTTTTGCGCTGGGAATTGAGTGTCTGCCGAGAAAGAATCCTCCCACAAAAACCAAGACCGCAATCAAGATTAAGAGCTTCGTTATATCTTTGAGATAAATGTGCATCATGCTGCCATATCCGGCATGCTGGCAATGATCTTATCCTGTCGCCAGCGAATCGTTCCCGGTTTCACCTTAGTCGTTTGATACTTACCATCAACAAAGATTGTCATCTCGTTTCTCCCGACCGATACAACGAGACAATGACGCTTGTTCAGAGTCACCAGACTCCCAACCGGAGGCATCTCCGCATCAATCTCAAACGGTATATCCAACTTGTGGTACACCCGCTTCTGTCCTTCGACGGCGTAAGTGCCCTCTTTAGTCCTCTTGAAGACCTGTTTAATCTTCTTAGGCTTTGCGGTAAGCGAAATAAACTGTTCAGCCTCAATCTCAAACGTATCCTTACCCTTCTTCTTAGAGGACAAGATTCGGAGAGCAATCGACCGATACTTTGGGAAGCTGACTGCTACGTGAGCCTGTCCCCCACTCATCTCAACATGGTTCTCCAACTTCTTATAGGAGATACCAAAGCACCACTTCTTTAATAGTACATCGCCTTTCTTCATTTTATGTCTCTCGATTAAGTTATATTTTTAATATATCAAATAATTTTTCATTTGTCAAGTGTTATTCTTTTGACAAGTTCTACAATATTGATACAACGCGAAAGCAAGATCAGCAGTTCGTTGAAGACACTCAACACTATGCTCTGGTTCGCCTTTAGGGGGCATCCTTTCCCCTTCTGCCGCCAGAGGTTTAAGTCTCACCCCCGCGTTACGAAGTTTTGTCGCTCTTCCCTTAACCACGCTCAGATCATAGTATTCTCGGTCGCGATAGGTATTCAGCGTATCCATAACATCATTCAAGGTATTCGACATCTGCCAAACCAGAACGAAGGATTCCTTTGTTTCCTTCTTGTGATACCATTTATCCTCAAAGGTATCAACCTTGATAGGAAGCACAGCCATATTTTTCTCCTAATTAAGTTATCTTTTTAAGATAGCAAATATATTTTAGATTGTCAAGAACTTTTTAATCAGAGTCAACATCTTGCGTTACGTCGGGCTCAAGAAATTCAGTCTGCAAGATACTTTCTTCCAGAATACGCTGAACGTCTGCCTCCTGAACATCACGGCTTTGTGCGACCTCATCCTTAACATCCACTGCTGTGCCGCATGAACAAATAATAACGAATGGAATTAGTAATAAACTTTTCATTTTAACCTCAAATAAATAATGATCTACGACCATAACATATATTTATTCGTTTGTCAAGTTTTTTCCTTCTTCGTACACAAATATAGGCACCTTTTTATCAACAATGGTTCTCTCGTCCACTATCATCTCTGAGAGATTGTGTTCGGATGGTGCAGCATACATCGCGTCAAGCATGGCTTCTTCGATTATTGCTCTCAAAGCGCGGGCACCTGTCTTTCTCGCTATCGCCTCTTTGACTATCTCTTTCAAACCGCCTTTAGTTATAGTGAGCTTGACATCATCCAACTCAAGCATCTTCTGATACTGTTTTACAATAGCATCTTTCGGCTCGGTGAGCACCCTCAACAGAGAATCCTCATTCAACTCAGCAAGTGCTGTGACAACAGGGACTCGGCCAATAAACTCGGGGATTATTCCAAACTTAACAAGGTCTTGTGGTTGAACGTGAGGTAGCAACTCTGAGTTCTCGGTTTCAGTCTTAACCTCTTTTGATGAGGAGAACCCAATGACTCTGCTTCCCATCCTGCGTTCTATTATTTCTTCTAGTCCAGTGAAGGCTCCTCCGCAGATGAACAGAATATTGGTGGTGTCGAACTGTATCGCTTCCGCGTTTGGATGTCGTCTGCCGCCTTTAGGCGGCACATTAGATGTTGTACCTTCAAGTATCTTCAGGAGAGCCTGTTGGACTCCCTCTCCCGACACATCCCTCGTGATGGATGTCGAGCCAGACTTCTTTGCAATCTTATCTATCTCGTCCACATATATGATGCCCCTCTGAGCCAACTCAGTATCACCATCAGCAGACTGAATTAAACGCAAAAGAATGTTTTCAACATCATCACCGACATACCCTGCCTCTGTGAGAGTAGTGGCATCAGCGATAGCAAATGGAACTTTTAAGATGTCAGCCAAGGTTTTCGCCAACAGTGTCTTTCCTGAGCCTGTCGGACCAATCATCAAGACATTGGACTTTTTAAGCTTCACGTCAGTATTGTCTTTCTTGCTTTGACTATCCATGAAGAGGACTCTCTTATAATGGTTATACACTGCAACAGATAAAACCTTCTTTGCATGTTCTTGTCCAATCACCTGTTTGTCGAGCAAGGTATGTATCTCTTTAGGTGTCAGAAGCTCCGTTTCTGGAGAAAGATCTTCGTCTTCGAGCCCCTCTTCATCTATGATCTCCTGACAGAGTTGGACACACTCGTCGCATATATAAACTCCAAGCCCTGCTATTAGTTTGCGAACTTCGTATCTAGTTTTGCCGCAAAAAGAGCAGAGCAATTTATCATTGTTTTTCTGGTGCATTAGTAAACCCCGTATAAATATGAAGAAAGAGAGCGCCTACTCATTTCGCGGCACCTCTTGAAGTCTCGGTGTGAGCACTGCTCTTTCATAAATCTTAATTTCCTCATCCGTCAACTTGGATATAGAATCAGACTCTTTCTTGTTACCACACGGGACACGATCCCCATTTGTCAATTCGACATACCACTTTCCTTCCTGAATGTCATAAATTGAAACCGCCATGAGAAATCTCCTTCGTGCTCTATAAGTAACTATACTTCAGTCATGCGAATAATCCAATAAAAAATATAATATCAAAGATAATCAAGTTTGTCAAGTCAAATTCGCTCCGAAGTGCTTAAAACTTCAAGAACTGTCGGGGGCGAAAACCTTGACACACCTTTATACTTATCGCTAAACCACTTAACATCAACATAGTCTGTTGTCTCGTATCCATCTCCGTAAACCCTTGTCGTGGCTTGTCCGGTAGCGACCACAATACCCACCAAATAATCGGAGCCGTACTGATCCTTTTTTATCCTCACGATATCCCCCTCTTTCACTTATGCCTCGACTTTTTAATGTGTCTTTCTTCGACCTCCATTGGCTTAGAGTGGCCGACAGGAAGTATTAAATACTTCTTAGTGCCCTTTGCCGCTCTCGTTACAGGGGAAGAGTCAGTCTCAATAACGACCGCCGTGCGGTTAGCCAACCCTGCATATCCATGTCCCATGCGAAGTTGAACAACCGAGCCGACTGGATACTTTGGTTCTGCACGGGAGGACTCAATGACGCGAGTCGCATATTTATTGCAACACATCGCACGCCACTGGCGTTCTTCAGGAATGAAGTCTGGCTCCGACAGAACTCTCCTAGCCAAATCTGTGAAATACCCAGCAGACAAATAATAAGAAGCGCATATCTTCGCAATGCCCCTCTTGTCCTCATCGTACCCCTCCACCCAGAGTCTCTTTTTTTGTATGTATTCATCTGAACAGCGGTACTCGATCTTCAAGAACGACTCATTTTGCCTTTCTGAAAGAGTGCCCTTATTCTCATACCACTCTTTAATAGAGATAAGAAATACCTTGCTTGTCTCTTTCAGATTAGGATTACGCAATACCGCGTCAATCCTTTCTAGCATATCTCGCTGAGTTTTCACAGCACCACCTCTTGCGTTCTCTAACGAGCCTTGCCTTGTCCTCGTGGTTTCTTTGGCCTGCTTTTCGTGTTCTTATTGGACGACTTCTTGTGGGTAGGCCAATAACTAAACTTGCCATTACCTTGACGAGTCCTCTTTGCTTTCTTTCTTAGTGACATTTTGATCTCCTATTTTTATTTTTATATAATACCAAATTTACTTTTTCTTGTCAAGGTAATATTAGGTTCCTCAGACAAAATAAGTTCGACAACTCTGCTTTTCACTTCTTTAGCGGTGCTAAATTTTTCGTGAGAAGCCTCAAGCGGGGCAGGATCGGCGCTTCCCCACGTCCAAAGACGGTAACGCCACTTACCCTTCATTTTCATTACCTCTGCGTGAATCTCAGACTCTTTCCAGATATACCAGGCCCACATTTCATAATGCCCAGTGGCCTTTCTCTTCCACTTAATCGTATCTTTTGTTTGCCAACTTGTTTTAGATCTTGCCATGCTCAACACCATTTATGATAGTTATAAGAACTACTGTAGCAAGTTTTTATTTATTTGTCAAGAAGTTTATTTTACAATTTTTAAATTTGGTGGCTTGTCGTCGTCATCGCTGTATTCTTTCGTCATGTGCTCTTGAAACTCAAGAATCCAATCTTTTCTTTCCAGCGCGTGCATAAAATATGCCATAGTCTGCCTTATGTAGTCAGTATCTGCTCCTTGCCCCTCTGGTGGGAACAAGAACCTAAACGCTTCCCCACTCTTTAATATGATTAAACCATCTTTGTCGCTAACTGTTACAATTTTTGTATTTTTATTTTTAGTCATTGTTCCTCGATATTATTTTAAGTTTACCTATCTGTTCAAGAATGCCCGCAGCAATCCATTCTTCAGTGCCTCCTCTTGAGACTGGTAGGATATTTTCTACATGCCAATAAACTTTAATATAAAAATCCTCTTTTACATCTGTTATAAATCCAAGACTTGAAGAGATGGGGTTGCTCATTCCCGGTCCAGGCGTATATTCAACCACATCTCCTAGTCTGTATCTTGACATCTAAAATTCCTTGTGCGTCATATATAATTATGAAATAAAACAGGAAAGCGCCTTAATCCCTACAATAAGAACTCTCTAATATTCTCGACAGTTGTATCAAGTATCTATCCTGTAAGTCCCCTCTATTTCTACTCTTAGAATCCTCAAGCGCACTCATCAGCATGCCGACGGCCTTCTCTGCATTTACAAAGTGCTCCACGCAATCTAGGAAAACCAGCGAAGTTACCTTGTTGATGGAGTTAGCCCAACGCCTAAAAGCCAACTGCTTCTTCCCTAAGATCCCAACGATCAGCACGGCCTCTACTTGGACCTTTTCGTCCTCACCGCCACACAACTTTTTCTCGCAACCCGTGTTAAGGCTAACCTCTAAAATATCTACTTGATCCACAAAATTCCATTGGCCCAGGAAAAGAGTTGAGAAGCCATCGAACAAGGCATCTACAAAATTCTCGCCCACACCTCTCAATCCAAAGTCTTTTTTAAACCCACCATGCTCAACAACTAGCGAAGAACTTATTTCTGTTCTTTCTTCAGAGACGGACTCCACAATTGAAACGTCTTTTCCGAACTCTAGCGTAACATAGTGCTCCTCATTCAGAACTTCCCTGAGAATGCTGTTTACTTTTTCGCATCTGGCTTCTTGAGGTAATGTTCGCAATGAAGGGGTCATAATATAATTATGCTCTTAAAAAAGTATATTGTCAATAGATTTATGAACTTCATAAAGGCCAGCAGAAGTATCAATTAGGACCAACTCCTCTCTGCCAGCAACCCACGTTCCGCTATTTAAAAACAATCCGCTATCATATTCCACCTTCATCGGATGGTGTGAGTGGCCCGTTACTGCGATATCACAGCCCATTTTATTTGCAAACTTTACTGAAGATTCCTCAAAATGTTCTGGTAGCCACTGACCGTTGATTGACTTAGCCTTGCTCTTCAAGTTGCCTCCGCGTGTCACGTCCATACCGGCAGCCTCTAATCTCCCTCCTGCCCAGATACCAAAGTTGCATACAAGAGTCCTAAGTTTCGATCCATACCAAGGATCAACCTGATGTCCGTGAAAGAAACAAATGCTTGACTCCCCATCTTTTAATATTAAAGTCTCGCGAGCATTTAAAATCTTTCCTGTTACCAAATCATGATTACCCTGAATTAAAAAGTAGCGAGGATCTTCTACGACTCTTCTTGCGATGAACGGATAACTTTTAAGTATCTTTCTTAGTTCTGATGACTGGCCTGGAAACTTCCCTCTAAGCGTCTCGAATATATCCCCGAGCAAAACTATTTTATCCACCGACTTTTCAAGTCGGATTAACAAACTATTAAGTTTATGTTCGGCATCCGGGTTTCTATAAAATTGGTCTAGCGCATTCTTTCTTCCCAGATGCAGATCACTCAACACAGCGATCTGCATTAACTCAGTCCTCCTTAATCTCTACCAGGTGCGTAATTTACTTCGCACCTTCATATATAACTATGAATATATTAGGGAAAACGCAATTTAATATAATAAAAAAATCAATCGTCCAGTGACATTTTGGAGTCATAAGATTCTACTCCAAGTTTCATCAACTTTCCTATCTCTCCAGCCCTTCGTAAAAGCTTAAATGCGAGGTTCTCCACTGAATACACTCCGCCCCTTTCAAGGCCGCTGCGGCGCATCTTCATTATCTTTTGCTTCACTTCTTCGGCCCTCTTGATAGTCTCTTCATGCTTGCCTTTTTTATGAAGTCTCTCCACATCGTCTATCTGTAGTTTGATAGACTGCGCCTTTTTCTTTGTGTTATCTCTATCTATCCTCTGTTCTCCGCGACGAGGTTTTACAATCCATCTATCGTATTTTACAGAGTAGATTCCTGTAGACTCGTGCGCCTCTCCTCGATTCTCGACATAGATCTCAACCTCATAGTCTTTCAGAAATATCTGATGTGCTTTGTTCCAGTTCAATCGTCGAGCGTCAAAGAATTTCTTAACGAGTGTTTCATTTTCGTCAACTTGTTTAAAGTCTAACATTATGTGTAAATCAAAATCAGAATACTTTGACCAATTATAATTTGCCAGCGAGCCCGTAAGAACGATGTCGTGGATGGTTAGTCCGTCTATCTTAAGTTTTTTGATGAAGTCCTCTGCTACCATCAAAAGACGCTCGGCTATTTCAGGATGAAGTCTATCCTCCTCATCCCACACCTCACGATTTAAATCCCATTGAAGTTTAAGCGCGTCAAGATCAAAATCTTCTTGCATCTCTCTTAACATAAGTCTTCCTCGCATATTAGTGTGTATGTAAATGAGTTTCCAAAGTCATCTGCTGCTCTGTTGCAAACCTCCATGAACTCACCAAACTGTTGAGAGTCCTTAAAGACTTGACACCCTGCGGAAGAGCCATAAACATACTCCTTCTCGCCTGGACGGGAGTGCCTATGAATGTTAATGCCAAACATTCCCTCCTGTACCAGAGTATCATGCTCTATATCTATCACAGTGTCCCTGTTTTGATCTCTATAGACTTTAACGGTCCCTCCACGCTGCACCAATGCTGTGTGCCTGTAAGAGCCACCGTGTGGGCCTATCCTGTATACGCCTCGATACTGTCCCGGCACAAGAATTGCGGTTCCGTCTGGGTTTATAGGCTTCCTAAGAATCGAAGGTCCAGGCTCTGTGGTGATCTCATATGTTAAGACCTCCCACTGCTTGTCGTTGTTACGATAAACAACCAACAGCATATCATCAAACGTGTCCGGATCGCTACTGTCGTTCCTCACCCCTACGATATTCAGATTAAAAGATTTGTTGCCATCAAAAAAAGCGTAACCGAGATCATCAAAAGTTCTCTTTACCTGTTCAGCAACAAGATTAGCGTGTAATCCACAAATTCTAGCCATAATTAAACCCCTTGTAACGTATATAAATAGCTATTTTAATTCACTTTTTACTCTGTTAAACGTCTTTGAAGAACTTTCTCCTCTATTCAACAAGAATAATATTTCTTTTGGACTAAAGCCCAGTATGATTCTCCTCTTTATTATGAAGAGAGGCACGGCGTTTAGTCTTCCGCGATAATTGAGATCTTTGGCAATCTGTACCAACTCCGCATAATCTTCAGGATCTTCTAAGTTCTTTTCAATATAAACTATTTTGTTTTCTTTTAAAAATGTTTTTGCCTTCTTACAATAGACACACCAAGATGTCGAATACATAACAACGTAATCTGGTTCAGGCGGTACTCTATCATAAGAGTCTGGTATGGATAGGAGACAAGAAGTCCCGAACAACAGCATCAGAAGCACAGTTAGTTTTTTAAGTTTAAGCATGGCAAATTCCTCATACTTTATAAGTAGTTTCAATAGTTTTATTTGCTTTCTTCATCAGTGTGGATGACGATTTTGCCTTTTCTATCATACAAAATAAGATCACCGCTTAAAACTTTGGGTGTGTCTTTTTTCTTCTCTCTCTTTTCCACCCCACACCACTTCAAATGATGGTCTGGAATTCTATTTATTGGTTGTATCCTGCTTATCTTCATGCTTCCTTTCTTACCACTGGTACTTTTCTCATGCCTATCCTATGCGCTGCCTCAAGTCTGTGATGTCCATCTAAAACATAATAAAATGGCTCCTCGTCAGGATTTTTAGGCGGCTGCGTATACTCCTCTTTGTCCTGTAAGCGGGCCACATTGAGTGGCTTTTGATGACACACCACAATAGGGTCAAACTTGCCCGACATTATCTTAGCAACCTTACTATCAATGGCCGCGTCACACTCTTCACCAGGACAGTCATGATCTTTGCCATGACCCAACTCTTCCGTAGGAATTAGCTTTTCGATGGATACATAAAAAACTTCTGGGTCGTTCCTATACTTACGCCAATTTTCAAAAAGCCGCTCGGTCACTGCTAGTCCTCGTCGTCGCCTTGTTTTACAAAGTCCTGTAGAAAAGGTACAAAATCATAATCCTGAATTCCTTGAGGATCGACCCAAGCGTGCCCCTCGTTCTCGTCGTCATCACCGATGTCTTCGCCCGCTCCAGATATACGAGTTTCAAAAACCGTTATTTCGTTGACCTCTCCTATCTTCCTCAAATCATCGACCGTCAGATTAGTCTCTTCTTTGACCTCTCTTTTGGCTGCCTCTTCTTCTGCCTCGCCTTCCTTGAGGTGTCCGCCAGGAAGGTCCCACTTACCAGGGTTCCAATCCATGTGGCTCGCTCGCTTCAAAATTAAAACTTCACCATCTTCATTGATTATCACAACCTTAGCCACCGGAGGGGCATCATCTGGTTCCCCAAGGGGGTACGAACTCTCCAAAAAATCTTCTGAACCTTCTTGTTCTTTTAAAAACTTTTTCCAATTTTCAAACAATTTCTTCAACTGCTCACCCTCCTTATGTCACTAATTAGACTCAATTCCAGCCTTTCTATCTTTTAATCTTTTTCTGGCTTCTTTTACCGCTTTTAAGTATTTCTCTGAGAAATCTTCTTCGTCTATACCATCTAAACTTAAAGCCTTGTACCCAACATGTTCATCGCTGAGGCTTATCTCATCCTCTAAGGAATGTCCGACCAAATAAAATGTGGTGTTCTCGTCCACCATTAGTTTTTCTGCACTCTCTGTGTCAATCTTGAGTCCGGTCTCTTCTTCAACTTCTCTCGCGAGCCCGGTCAGCCTACCCTCGTCTTCGTGTATGTGGCCTCCTGGCAAGTCATATGTTTCTGGATCTTCGGTTCTGAGAACTAAGAACTCATTGCCGGAATGTATGATTGCTTTCACAACTTGTTCTGAATCTTTTACTTCCGACACGAACTTCCTCCAACTTTCAAGCAATCGCTTCAATCTTGTGCTTCCTCTTGACATGGTTAGAAACTGGCACTGGCTCACCATCTCCATCAATACGAACAAACCTCATCTTTGTCTGACACACAACTTTCTCAGAGCCATTGTAGGTGCTGTGTCGTCGAGCCTCTATCCTTAGCACACAAGATGTGTTTCCAAAGCCTTCTAAACTTCCATAAATTTTAATTATCTGCCCTGGACGGACTGGTTTAAGAAAATCGACCTTTTCCATCGACACAGTAACCATCCTTGGCGTTTCACAAACCTGGCATGCGTAAGCAACTGCGGCTTCGTCCAGCCATGCAAGCATCAGCCCACCAAACAGATTGCCATGATATCCGCAATCATTCTCTTTGCACATGTGGGTAGATAATAGTTCCACTTTAATTCCCTTCGAGTTTCTTAACTCGTTTTTGTAGATTTTTTACTTGTTTCTTAATCTTGCTTAGATCAGCGGTTGGTTGTTTGGACTCTATCGACGCTTCCAGCCTGTCAAGCCTTAACTGAGTTGTGTAATAGAACCCACCAAGTGTTGCGACAACAACGAACAAGGCTATTAGTTGTTTTATATCTAAATCAAACTTCATGCAACTACTTTATCATCTTTGCCCATCTTTTGTAAAGCTCATTAATCTTTTGTTCTGCAACTTGTGGTTCATCTTCGACGTCGGCGCTCGAAGTCGGCAGACCCTCATCCTCCAGATCTTTTGCGGTTTTCTGCGGATTGTCCTTCATATATTGAAGCACAGCGTCGTTTAGTGTCCCTTGGAGCATTGCTTCGACTTGATTCTTAACTTCGTCTTGATCGATCCATCTAAGAAAAGCAACCAGCGCTTCAAGCTCTTCTTCGTCTGCACCTACTGTCTCCCAGAATTGTTCATTAGTTAATGTAAGAATAAGGTTATAAGGATACTCGATGTTAACGCCACCTGCCCCTTTGTCTCGTTCCCTTGATGCAAATGGAACCCTCTCTGTTCCGGGGGTGCGGAGATCGATTTTATCCGGACGTGGGGCAAACTCCATGTCTATCAACGGAAGGGCCTCCAGAGGCTCTTCTTCGTCTTCACCCTTTTCAAAGCCGGGAAGAGCCAGTTGACTATAATAGTCTTCATATTTATTCTTAATTATATTTGAAATCTTATCAAGAGTGATCTCTCCAACAGAGTTAGCAAGGTTGGTTGCTGCGAATACAGGCAAGTTGGGATTGTTGCCCACATCCGAATCACTTACTTTTGGGCCGGTTGGATTGCCGCCAGCAAAAGTGTTTATCATGCGACCAAAATAAGTTCCTGATATCCCTTTTGGTCTTGCGAGCACTGGATCGAACTCCAGCACAATGTTAAATTGCCTACCTTCCATTCCATACTCTATATTCTTAAATTCAATCTCGTCGAGCTTATCTGAGAGTTCTTTCAAGCCTCCGCCTGTCAAGCCATGTTCTATTAAAGCCTCTACCACTGTCTCCCAAAAATCATCACCACCCAATATCTCATCGATATCATTCATTCTATCAAGGAACCTTTCAAAGCCATCGAGGCCACTTTGCTCATCGTAATCCGGCCTAAGATTTACCCTTGCTGACCGGTCATACCCATCTGGTTCAACTTCATCCGGATATATTCCGGCAACATCGATAGCCTTGTGGATAACGTCAGCGAACTCATCAACATCAACGTCTTCGGGAATTTGGAGATCTTTAAAATGGGGGTCCTCCACCTCAATTTGAAAACTAGCATCCCAATACCAAGAGTTTGTGTCGTATTCATCGTAGTTCACATAGAGGTTATTAAACGGTGCGTACTGGTCGAATAGTTTCTCGTAATCCTCATATTTTGGGCCTGCGGGGTTTTCTTCGGCATGATAAGCAGCGTTGCCTGTGATTTCGCTGTAAGTCTCTTGTATAAGTTCGTCAAATCTTTCCGAAAGGGATGTTATTTCTAGATCGATTGCTTCGGAGTAGGTATCTGGGAAAAGATAGTTCGCCACTTTCAGGACCGTCTCGTCAGGGATCTCGTCCTCTGTTGGGTCTGCAATCATTCTGGCGATCAAATCTTTCATGCCATCGAGTCTTTTATCTCGATCTTCTTCACTCTCCAGACCTTTGATCTTATTTCTTGTTTTTTTAAAAACATCACTTTTACGAAATACGCGATGGAGCAAGTTCTCGGTGATTGCATCGATCAGGCCAACGTCGCCGGTCTCCTCGTCAAGGGCATCAAAAACCTGTTCTGGGTCTGCATGCCCTTGATCCTTCCCGTATACAAGTGCCACCTTCTTATAACGATTGGAGTTAGGAAGGTGCCTAAACATAACAAAATAAAATGTTTTGCCCTCACCAGTGTATTGATTAAAGTAGTTTCGTGATTCCCTGGCTGAAATACACCAACGGGTTCCCCATCCATAATAGCAGGAGGCACCCTCTGTGTTGGGACGAATGACTGCGTAATCTTCAGTTTCAAGAAGATCGTCTGCCTCTCCTGCTGCTTGTTTCTTTAATTTATCCTGCTCATCTCTGTCTCTCAGGTCTCGCATTCCAACTCTAACGTCATTCTTAAAATCACCGACAGAGTTTGTAGGATCATAATCATATATATCTTTTTTCATGATCCCTCTTTGTTTCAGAAGGTGGTAATGAACTATTGGTTCAACTAGGCCGATGACGTTATCGACGATAAGTGACGCAATGTTGTTTGTTACGTAGTCAGGATCATGTATACTACCCTTTACGGCGTCGGGGTCATTCCACAGAGCAGGGGTTGTGTTCCACTGTTTGCCGTACTTCTGAAGCCTTCTCATTAAATCTTTTCTAACGAATCGAGCAACCCACATAAGATATTTATTATCTCCACTAGGGTCTCCATCTTTAGCATACTCAATCGCTCTCTCCACACCGTTCTTAAGAGTTGCAACCTGCTCATCAGTCATCTGATCCATCACATCTTTAACTCTGAATTGCTTTGAGCCTTTGTTGAAGTTTTGAGCGTATGCTAAGGCTTTGGAGAATCGACTTTCGAGTAATAGTTGTTCGTTGAGATAGTCTCTCCAACTATTAAAATGGTTCTTCAGTGGGCTCATGTTTTCTCCAACGCGTAAATTATCGTACTAAATAGTCTGAATTTATAGGTTTTTCACTTTATTATAACTATTTTTCTACGACTTCTCTTCCTAATGTTTGGGCTAGTTCATTGGCCTCTGTAGCCGTTTCGTCGTTAAACTTATTGTTTATAACAATATCAGCAAGTGACGGTGCCTTTTGTTTAATCTCGCTTTCAAACTCTTTTTCAAGCTGTTTTATTCTTTTTAGGAAAGCCTCTGGTTCCTCATACTCTCCCGAACGCAACCTATCTTTCTGGATCGCTTCCAGTGCTTCAATATCTCCTGTCACGTAAACAATAATAACCTTCTTCCCCATCTCCTCCAGTTCTTTTTCAACTTTTAGAGCACTCGACTTGTCCGTAATCAAGACCCCTTTACTTACATCTTCAAGAGGTTTGCCGTCTTTAGTGGCGTTATGAACATCAATGCCGTACCACTGGCCAAGATAACTGTTTGTATTTACAAGCCTTTCCGCGTTCATCAAATTAAAGAAAGAGTCGAGATCAGTTTTAATATATTCTTTTTCCTCACTCTCATCTCTTAATTTTCTTGTTGTGTGAGAGATAATCTTTTCCCACCCATTTTGAACAAAGATATCCCTAATGTAACTTTTGCCAGATCCGGTTGGGCCAAAAATTGCAACAACTGTACCTGTGTTCCGGCTCTGTTCAATAAAGCCTTCCCAAATTCGATTGAAGAAACTCATTTTATTATTCAACTCTTTTTATGTTTAATACTTTTGTACTTACAACGTCGGGAAGTCTTCCAATTGTTTTCATCAATAATTTTACGTAGGCTTGAAGTTCTCTGTTCCCTCTGAGAAATTTGATTTTCATCACTGTTCTCTGTTGTGTTGGGGATGAACGTCTTGCCTCGATTTCAGCATCAACAATTGTGATTCCCTCTATTGCTCTAATTGCAGTAAAGATGTCTGTGATATTCGCCTCTGACTTGAACGTCAAAAGGACTCTCAACTCCTCTATTGTTTGAAACTCCTGTTCTTTAAGTCTCATATACTCTTCAGCAATTATTTCTCTGAATCTTGATTTAGTTATTTTCAAAGCGGTGCCCTCAAACTATACATAATTAGTTATTTAACTATTTAAAATCAATGTACTGTCAGCGAAACACCGTGCTCCATAAACAAAGTGTTGTCATCAAGCAAAATTATTTGAGCCTGAGCCCTCATTAATTCCACTTCCTCTCTCGAAAGAAGAAACTCCTCTTTTTCAGTTTTCTCATTTAAGTGAGTTTCCTGATCTAATATCTCATTCATTAAAGCTTTGAAATTGTTTACATGGCAATAATAATCACATAAAACTTGATTCAATTTTGATTCCCAAGCATAATCATCAGAACAGTTCTCTCTTAGTAGTTGTTCTAAAAAGATCGTAATCCTATCGGCCTCGTATAACTGTTTTTCACAAACTTCTGGAGAAAACCAGAATCTTTTATCAAAATCGGCTTCGTCGTTCATCCTTTTAGAACCTGTTTTGTTTTGATCTTCTTCTCAATCATTGCTGGAGTTCCAACAACAACAATATCTATTCCGGCCTGACCCCTGTTTAGGTGTACTCTAGTAAACTCCTGGCGACTGTCTAAATCTCCGGGTAACTTACTTTCCACGAGCAATCGTTTGAAGTCCGGTGCTTCACGAAGACAGACAACTTGGCTAGGATTGATATAAACCTCCCTTAAGGAGAAGGCCCTGTTACCTTCATTAGAGTGAACTCTTGTTGATTCATATATTTCTGTTAACTTAATTACTGACATATCTATTGCACCGGATAAACTGAATTTTTAGGTACACTCCATTGTTCGCCGTTGTATAAGATACTGCAATAGGGTCCATCTTCATCGATTTCAACTACCAAAGCGTGAATCGGAGCGTCTGTCTTATGAAACTTTTTAGGGATCTTGCCTTCAGAAGCAATTGAATTTTTAATTAATGTTAAATCAGAAGGCAAGAACACCATGTCCCCGCTTTTAAACTTCGTCATTAGATTCCTCAAGTTCCGCAGCGTCGGCCACAGCGTCAGCTTGCGCGACTTCCTTTTCAAGCGAAACAGCATTCCTGTATCCTACCAGAAGTTGCCCCGCCTCATTCACGATGTCTCGAATCTTGTCTGCTTCTGCTGCAACTTGTGAAAGTTCATGCACTGCAAACTCCAGTGCCTGGGCATCATCATCCTCAAGGACTCGACAAACACGGCCTATCTTCTCAAGCAAGTGAGAGCCTGCTGAAGACTGTGCCTTCTGTAGCCTAACTGATATCTCTCTTGGAACATCTTCCAAATCTACAGTATAACTCATTGTAACACGCGACATATTTTCCTCCATTATTGAAATACGTTAAACTAAATATAGCACTTTAAAAAAAGAATGTCAAGCTTTAATTTGAAATCAACTGTGACCACCAAGTAGCCGTGCCTAACGCAACCATACTTGCAATGACCATCCAAATTAACTTTGAAGAAGTGTTTTTCCAAGATTCTAATTCTCTTAGTCTCGCATAAATGCCTGAGTCTGGATTATAAACCACTTCTTTAATTTTGGATATGCCGTCGGCCATCTCTTCTTGCTTCTCTCTGACAGTTTGAATGTTCTCTATGAGCCTCTCAAACTTGCCATTCAACTCAATTAGCGCTTCTATGTGCTTATCCATAATTTTGCGGAGCCTCTTCGCGTTCGTATATAAATAGTGGCGCTTGTGCCTTTTATACTTCGATTATCGCATAATTCGTCGTAATTAACGTAGATGCTACAGAAGTTGCATTCTGAAGAGCAACTCTAGTAACCCTGACAGGATCAATAATTCCGTCTTCGTATAAGTCCACAATATCTAGAGAGTTGGAAGCAAAGTTTATTCCCTTGCTACCTTCTTGTTCTAAAATAGTGCTTAAGGCAAGGTCTGGAGAGAGTCCTGCGTTTGCAGCCATCTGCTTGATAGGCTCTCGAATTGCCTCAAGTATAATCTTCTTTCCCAACTCCTGATCTTCATTGTCCAACTCGACCACAACATCCTGTGAGGCACGAGTTAAGGCAGTTCCACCACCAGGAACAACGCCTTCGAGTCTTGCTGACTTTACCGCTTCAAGAGCATCTTCGATACGATGCTTCTTCTCGACCATCTCGACTTCCGTAAGCCCCCCTGCTCTGATGATAGCAACTCCGCTTGCAAGTTTAGTTATCCTTTCCTGAAGCCTCTCTGCTTCATGCATGTTCTCCGTCTGCCCCATCTCAGCCTTGATCTGATCAATTCTTTTTTCTATCTCGTCGACATCTCCTCTTCCTCCGACGAAAGTTGTATCAAACTTCGTAACGTCAACTGTTTTGACAAGACCTAAGTTTTCTAGTCCAGCATCTTTAAGTTTAAGACCGGATCCTCTGGTTACAAAACTTGCCCCGATGGACACGGCCAAGTCCTCAAGAATGTTTCTGCGCTCTTCTCCATAACGAGGCGCTTTAATGGCTGCGACTTTCATTGTTCCTCTGATTGCATTCATGATAAGAGCGGCTAAAGCCTGTCCTTCAACATTCTCAGCAACAATAAGAAGAGGTTGATTCTCTCTGGCTGCAACTTCAAGAATTGGAAGGATCTGTTCGACTGCATCTATCGATTCGTCCGTCACAAGAACATAACAATTCTCATACTTAGCAGCACCACGACGATCATCTGTGACAAACTGTGGGGACAAAAGTCCAGCATCCACTCGGAAACCTTCCACAAAGTCTAAAGAAGTTTCAACGGAGCGGGCTTCCTCAACTGTGATAGACCCGTCCTTTCCAACTCCATCCACTGCGGTTGCGACCAACTTGCCAATCACTGTGTCCCCGTTGGCTGAAATAGTAGCAACATGAGCGATGTCCTCCTCACTTGAAATAGGGCGAGCAAGCCCTTTTAAATTCTCAACAACCGCTGCAACAGTCTTGTCCATCCCTCTTTTAAGTTCAACAGGTGAGGCTCCGGCTGCTAAATACTTTTGCGACTGATTCAAGATTGCCCTTGCCAGCACCGTTGCAGTGGTCGTACCATCACCAGCATCATTATTTGTCTGAGAAGATGCCTGCTTAATAATCTGGGCTGCGGCATTCTGCACAGGATCTTCAAAGTCTACGAACTTTGCAATAGTTACGCCGTCTTTAGTTACGATAGGGGCTCTATCTTTCTTTTGTAAAATAACATTCCTTCCTCGCGGGCCAAGAGTGGATGCTACGTTGTCTGCTAATTTATTTACACCCTCCAACAACTGCTCGCTTAGGTTGGAGTTAGAAGAATAATGCTTTGTCATGAAAACCTCTTTAAAACACCATTATAACAACTTTTTCAGAAAAGTAAAGGACTAATTTTCTTCTTCAGGGTCTGCTACTTCTTTCTCGACCTCTTCAGCCGCTACCTTTTCAATAGTCTTAGCATTATCGATGGCTTCAACGCCGCTGCCAAGTGCATTCTGTCTATTTTTATCAACAAAAAACTGATTTAAGTTATCAGAAAGGTCTTTAACAGATTGGAAGAGCACGGTAATTTGATCGTTCAAGCCACTGACGTACATATCTGCAGTTTTGAAAAGAGACTCTTGACTTACATCAAGTACACCGATAGTTTGAAGGCCAAGTACATGCTCACCTTCTGCGCCGACTGCGGCTCGCAACTGCGGTTGAGACATAAGCCAGCCTTTATCGGATGCGCCCTCGTTCAATAGCGTCTCACTAAAAGGCTCCGGTATATAATGCGCCCATTCTGAGAGTTGTGCTGCTTCCTCTTCTTCGGGCTCCTCTTGCTCGGGAGGCTTGCTTCTAGTCAAGATGCCTTGCTTCTCTAAATCAAGCATCCAATCAGGAGTATCAAGGTTGCCTCTGTCCTCTACTCCCCGTTCTTCATCTTTTAGGCTCTGTAGCTGACCCCTCACATTACTATTAAAGCCTTCTGTGTACTGAACAACCTCAAAAAACTCATCCCAGCCTCTGCGCTGCAGGATTGCTCTCAACAAATCTACAGAATCTGTAGTCTGAGACAGTTTAAATGCTTTTCTAACTTTGGGGGAAAGACCCATCAGGTTTCTATTGTTTCGTGTTCCCGCCAACAACATATCTATTACGTTGTCTCTTGTCACCATAAACTCTTGAATTGAAATGGCATCCTCGTCTTCGCCTTCCTTTGTCGCTACAACGTATTTCATCCCCTTTGGGTAGTTTTGCATAGCCACCATTAGGTTGCTATAACTACCTTTTATTTTTGACCTTGGCTTTAAAAGTTTTAAACTCATTGGGACGCCTGGATCTGCTTCTTTGTATTTAAATGCCACGATGTCTTCTATCGGCAAGCCTGCTCCTGTCGGTTCACTTACTTGATACCCTCCTAGCAGTGCTGCTAAAAAGCCTTCAAAAACAAACCCAGCGGAAGCATCTGTAAAACTATTAAGAACCGATGCTAAACTTTCAAGTATGACAAGCGTGGAAATGATTCTTCTGGCAGATGTAATCTTGCCCTTTGGCTCTTGCAGGTTTCTAAGATACTGAATCTTCTTTTCTAAAGTTGCAGGGCCAGGAATTTGTCTAATAAATAAATCAATTTGCTGTCTTGCTTCGGAATTTGGCTGCCCCCATGCTTCAGTTGGTGTAAACTTCGGAAGAGATAATAAAAACTCTTTTCCTGTTACAGCCTTTGCTACTTCCTTTTCTTCTTTTAAGAGCATCTTCCCGTGGAAAGATTCAACTTCCTCGTTTATCATATTAATTAAATTTCCGAGATCCAAAGATTCTTTTTCTTGAGGGTCAAAATACTCTTTTATGAGGTCATCAATTGTCATGCTAGTAATTAGTTGCTATGTGCAGGTTATTCCTATACAATCTCGTCTGCGATGCCTAAATCGACTGCTTCTTGTGCAGTAAGGTAGACATTTACTTTTTTATTCATCAATTTTTTTAAATAATTCTTTGTCATATCTGTCTCCTCGGCAAGACAATTTATGTGCTGCTCTTGCAAGTATCTTATCTCGTCCATCTCATTTTCTAAATTGTGCAAGGAGCCGTGACTGGCCCCAATCACGCTATGGAGCATGACTCGGCAATTCTTTGAGATGCGGCGCTTGCCCTTTGTTCCAGACGCAAGTAATAATACCCCTGCAGACATAACCTTCCCTATTCCAAACGTGCAGACATCACAATCCTTTCTCACCATTCTTATCGTATCATAAATCGCATACATCTCAGAAGCAAGACCTCCATGAGTTGAGATAATCAAATCAATGGGGTCGTAAACGGTAGTAACCTCTGAATCCTCAGATTCGGGATCCTCCAGTTCTTCTCTGCTCCCCATATCTTTAAGTATTAAAAGAGATTGGACTAGTTCGGACGCGCTCTCTTCGTCGACCTCTCCATACAAAGCGAGCATCCTAACCTTCGGAGGCTCTGGTTGGTCATCAAGTATCAGAAATGAATTCACGGCATCCGACAAATCTTGTATTTCCGTTTCCTCTTGCTGTTCTTCTTTATTCTTTTTTTTCATTTATAGTTGTTCTAACCCTTTTGATCTTACTCTTGTAGACTCGATTTAACTCTCTCATCGCACCATCCCAGTCTTCATATTTTAAAAGAAACCTGTAGTTCTTAGGAAAGTTATTCCTTACATTACCGATCACGGCGCTTCTCCATAACAAAAAAGTGCGATCATCAATCTGGCGGATGCTTGCTATCTCTGACTCTTCTAAGCCAGACTGATGGAGGCTGCTGTATTTAACTTCACGAGCAAAGCTTAAGTCTTCGGCAACTAAGCCTAAGATGGTTAGAATTTGCTCGTTTGTTTGAGAGACCATGTTCGTCAAGTGGCCGTAAGCCAACAAAGCCGTTAAAGTTCTATAGGTGAACACCCCGAGAAGAAACCAAACCATGTCATTATACTCACCAAACATTAAACCCTCTTATTATTAACTCTGCTAATATTAGCAAAGATCAAACGAATTGTTAATTACTTTTTGGTGAGTCGTTGAAAGATCTTCTCCGTGAGTGCTTCGGCAATTCTTTCTTTTTGAACTCTATTTTTAAGTCTGGCTGCAACGCGGGCGACAACCGCCTCAACGATCTTTTGCTCTGCCAACTCCATGTCCATTTCTTCTGGTTCTGGTCCGCCAAGACCGAGATCAGCAACATCTTCTTCTCCGCCGAGGTCGTCTTCTCCGCCTTCCACGCTAATTTCTAAACCAAGCTTGTCTCCAAGATCGGAAGCCATGTTTCCTAATGCAGCCTCAAGAGCATCCTCCACCATAGACTTAGACGCAGCATCGAGTCCACCTTCTGCGGGCTCCTCAAGAACGTCCTCCATGGGAGGCTCCATGGGAGCCTCATCTTCAGGCATTTCATCATCATCGTTATAAACCATGCCCATGCCACCTTCTTCGAGGGACTCTTCAGTAGCCTCTTCCTCAGTGACAGCCTCCTCTTCTTCGGCGTGCTCTTCTTCGGTCACGGGCTCTGCCTCTTCAGCCTCCGTGATACGCGACACGAAGTCATCCGAAAGTGGATTCAAAGTTGCTAACTTCATAAAGCGTCTAATAGTAGCCTCGTTCAAGAGAGATTTATTATTGTCCATGGTTTATTCTCCTTAAAATTTAATAAATTCCACAAGTAAGTAGTCTAGTAAAATGGAAAGTTCTCATATTACTTACCTAAAAATGTCCTTTTTTTTAAGACACTTCTTAAATAGCTTACTCTTTGCTTTTGTTTCAATCTGTTTAATTCTGACAAAGCTCACCTTTAATCTTTTTGCAACTTCTCGTAATGTCATGGGTCCGTGTTTATCTGCCGCAATCATTGTACAGTTTAAGTCCTCATCATAATCTATCCAATATCTGCAATCATCTACTGGACACTCTACCTTGTTTAATTCACATAATTTGTAACATTTCATAAATCTTTATTTTCCTCCGCTATGATATCGAATATGTTTTCTATCTCTTCCGGGTCTAGCGAAAATATCTTTTTAGTTTTATTTCCTTCCCTTAACATTTTATTAACTTTCTCCATTCTAGTTTTACTTTGACTCTTATATTTTTCTAAAAATTTTAGCAGATCTTCATCCTTTTCGAGATATCCACTCACAATTGCTCTAAAAAACTCTCCTTGTTTTAGGCCATCGTTATAGAGGCGGATCTTCAAATCTGCGTGCCTCTTATCTGTGTCCTCAAAGATTACTTTCTTTTCAATCTTTCCGTAATTCATCTTAAGATATGAGTGCTGCTTTCAACTTGACCTGCAGAAGTTTGTTCCAAAAACCTACATCTTGCCTGAAGCTCTGCAAGGTTTCTGGCTCCTGAATAAGAGAATCCAGACCTTATTCCCTTTTCTAGATCCTTTAAGGATGTGCTCACAGAACCTTTATAAGGTATTGTGGTCGCTACACCTTCCAGAGAACTAACTGTTCCCCTCCAGTCCATCTGCGCTTCGCGACTTGCCATTCCTCTATAGGCTTTATATTTCTTTCCTGTTATATCTTCAAAAAGTTCTCCTGGAGATTCATCTGTGCCGGCCAACAAAGAGCCGAGCATAACAAAGTCTGCTCCCGCCGCTAGAGCTTTTACAATATCTCCGCTGTTCTTTATTCCACCATCAGCAATTAGTTTTGCAGATCTATCGCTTTTAGAGCACTCCATAATAGACTGCAAAGTTGGCATTCCGTGTCCAGTCTGAATTCTCGTCGAACATATGGAACCCCCTCCTATCCCAATCTTAACAGCATCCGCACCCCAGTCGGATAAATCATTAAAACCTTTGAGGGTGGCAACGTTGCCTGCAATGACACAAACTGTATCTCCAAAACGATCTTTTATTGATTTTAACGCATGCTCCATGAGAGCGTGGTGTCCGTGAGCAATATCCACACATAAGACTGAAGCGCCGCTTGCAACGACAGCCTGCGCTCTTAAAAGGTAGTCTCCTGTGACTCCAACTGCTGCTCCGATAGCATCTACATCATTATACATACTCTCGATCATTCTCTGTTGATCGTCGATTGAGTTGTATCTATGAAGTATTCCTAGTCCTCCATGAGTTCTAATCGTTCTGCACATTGTTTCTTCAGTCACAGTGTCCATCGGACTTGAAAGTATCGGAAGGCCCAAGCGGTGTCTAGAGAGATTGCCTCCGATGTCAACCTCTGATCTGCTTCTAATATCTGAGTATTGTGGCTCTAAAAGAACATCATCGAAGCAAACCGACTTGTTATTAAAGTTTAGTGGACTACCGTCCGAATTAATTATCACTATCAGCCTCCGCTAATGCTTGCTTTACATCTTCTATCTTCTGCTTTGCGCGTTCCCAGCATTTTGGGCAATAAAGATTCACTTTTTGTTCCTCTTCTCGTACAATAACGTACCAAGAGAATACCATATCTTTGTCCTTCTTGTCAAACGCTTTTTCACAAACTAAACAACAGTCAGGAATCTTATCAAAAAGACCCATCTTTTCTTTGATATCTTTTTGTTTTTGTTTTTTCTTCGATCTCTCGATCTTTCTTCTTAAAGAATTACTCATTAATCACCTCTTTTTTCTTGAGCATTTGTATAAAACTATTGCTGAACTAAAAATCAACGCATAGAACATAGCAATTGAGACTGTGCAAAAATAACCACTCATTTCGATGAGCCCTCCATTGTTATTATAATTAGCCTCTCATCCTATCAACTTTAGATTATAATAAACCGAACGAGTAGAGAATCCCCACTGCTCGTCATATTCCAGTTTAGCGAGATAGGGTCGATTGATGAACACTTGATCCTTCTCTCGTACTCCCCAACACTTAATCTGAGTCTGTATGTTGTTTGAATCAATCACGTTCAAGACCCAATAGTCCTTGCCATTCTTCGTCTTGCGCTTAACTATCTCTCTTGGAATAAACCAAACAAGTTGTAAGTCCGGATCATATTCTGAAATCGGTGGCGCGAACATCTCTTCCAACTTCATTCGAGTCTCCTCTTTCAGAACAAGATGCATTGGGAAGAAGCCCGTCAAGTCAGATAAATAAGCGATCTTCTCATCTATGGAAAACTCCCCTTCTTCTGCGTATGTTTCTATATTCTCAGCCAACTTCTTAACAGTTTTCGGCCTATCTGCAATGGCAGCAGACCATAAGTGTTTCATACCTGTGAACCGTTCATCAAAGAGACTGTCCAGCGCACCGCCGCGACAAAGGACATCTAAAGCCTTCTTATTAAGCTTGCTATGAATAATGCCCTCTTTGAACAAGAGATCGTCTATCTTCTCAAAAGGTCTGTTGCTGAGAATCTGCTCAATAGCCGCGCTGCCTAAGCCCTTAATCGATGTCAGCGGCTGTACTAAAGTCTCGCCGTCTTCCGAAATTTCCCAAAAAGTCCCAGACGTATTGACATTTAGCTTTTCAATATTAAATCCAAAGGACTTGGCGATGTTGATTGCTTTCTCTTTTCGCTTCTCTGGCTCCTTGTCAAGAAACGCTGCCATCCACTCTGAGGGATAGTAATTAAGAAGATAGGCACACTGATAACTAAGAATGCTGTAGCTAACAGCGTGGGACTTATTAAAGCCATACCCTGAGAAGTATTCAAACTTCTGCCAAAGTTCGTTGGCGTCCCCTCGCGAAAGTCCTTCAGATAGACAACCTTCGACGAACTTCTTGTAGATTTTTGTTTTCTTTTTTTCATGATCTCCTGTACCTTTCTTTGTTAATAACTTACGGAGAGCGTTACCTTCATCGAGGGAGACATTCTTTCCCAACCTGTGTGCAAGAAGAGCAATCTGTTCCTGAAAGATCAAGTACCCATAAGTTTCTTTAGTTACTTCCTTGATAACGCCGTGCTTGTAGTCAATTCCACCAGGGTTATTCTTAGAGTCTACATAATTTTGGTCTACTTTGGCAGACAAGGGTCCTGGACGATAAATCGAAGTAATAGCAGAGATATCGATGATGCTTCTTGGCTTCGCTCGCTTGCAGAAGTCTTGTGCGCCCTTTTCTGTAAACTGGAATACTCCTGCCCACTTGCCCTCATGAAATATGTTCTTATAGACATTCTGATCATTTAGATTTATCTTGTCTGGATGCAGATGTTCTTCATAGTATCTCTTAACATCCTCGAATGTGGGATCTGGATTGTTATGGTGTCTCTTTAAGATATGTCGAACCGCTCCCTCAATCATGCGGAGCGATGCTAATCCGAGAATATCAAATTTAATAAATCCAAGCGGCTCAAGATGTCGTACGTTCTGTCCTTCACTCCAAGGAGTCTGTCTTACTCCTCCGCTGTTCATGAGGGGCATCCACTTGTCGAGATCTTCACCGACCACAACGCCGCCAGCGTGACGAGAAACAGATCGGACCTGCCCCAACAGGGCTTCGACATGAACCTTTACGTGAGGATACTTTTCCAAAAACTTCTTCAAGCTTTCAGAATACTCCATCACCTCTTCGAATGTCGGAGAGTAAACACCTGCCTTGATTCCGTGCTTCTTCTTGGCAATGGGGGTCGCCTCATGAATCATACGGCCAGTTACAATGTTCACCTCAGTGAAGGGTATGTCGTAAAACTTAGAAATATCCTTAATTAAGGATCTTAGTTGCAGAGTGTTGTAGTTCGATATCGGAACAACCGTCGAGTCTCCCCACTCCTCAATCAACATCTCTTTCAACTCCATCGGGTTAGAAACGTCATAGTCGATATCAGGATAGTCAACAGCATCCCTTCTTAAGAACCTGGAGAAGAGTAGCCCATACTTTATAGGATCAATCTGAGTAATGTTGAGCACATACGCAACGAGCGAGCCCGCTGCAGATCCTCGTCCTGGTCCCGTGAGTTGAACGGACGTTGCCTTGTCTGCGATGGCCTTCATAGTCAAGAAATACTTTGCAAAGCCACGATCTTTAATAACCCTCAGTTCTTCTTTCAATCGATCAACATAATCTTCCTTCTTATCAAGTTCGTACTCTTTAAGTCCCGCAATACACTTCTCGGTCAAGGCCTGAATGTCTGTCTTCCCTTCTGGTACAACAAACTTTGGAAGCCGCACTTCGTTATCAGGCATGAAGTCTTCAATCAGATCGTGAGCGATATGGTGAGTGCGCTTGATAGAGTCAAGAACAAGTTCGTCATCATAGTCCATCTTAAGCATATCCGAATACTTGTGATAGGACTCTACCATCTGCTCTCCATTCTTTGGATACAGTTCATAGCCGATCTCCTCAACTCCGTCAGGAAGTTCAGAAGACATGTAAGATGGCAGTCCACCTTTGCCAAGCCACCCGATTCGCTTGTAGAGTTCCCTGTCCTTCCATGCGTCAGGATTTGGATAGTGACTATCGGCGGTAGAGATCAGATCAACATCAAACTCTTTACACACCTGTATGATATGTTGATTCAGTTCATGTTGTTCTTTGATGTTGTTCCACTGGATCTCTCCAAACCACCTGTCTCCGAAAACGCCCTTCATCCGACGAGTAGTGTCTCGCATCGCCTCTAGAACAGCATCTGTGCCAGACTCTCTATTTTCCCAGTAATCCCCAGCATATACACCGCCAAGACAAGCAGAAGAAGCAATGATGCCTTCGTTATAACTTCCAAGAAGATCGTAATCAATGCGAGGATACCTATAAAAATTACCACTTTTGTAACTCTCCGATACTAATTTAAAAATATTATTCAACCCTTGCTGGTTCTGAGCAAGGAGGATAAGGTGGTTTCTCTTCTTGAGAATATCTTTCACCTTTTGTTTAGAGGCTCTCTCATCTTCAATGTTCAGAGTCACCTCATTGCTTCCCATCTTTTTCTTTTGCTGTTTGGCCTTTTCATACTCATCCCGCCAAAGATCAAGAGACGGCAGGAAGTATGCCTCAACACCAAAAATTGGCTTGAAGTTCTTACCATCAGCCCTCAACTTTTTCGTGTAAAGAATTTGATATGGCAGACCGTTCATGTGTCCGTGATCGGTCAACGCCAAAGCGTCCGCTCCGTTATCGTAAGCGAACTTCATGTGCTCTTGTGGATAGCCGAGCCCATCGTTCAGGCTAAGTCCACTGTGAGCGTGCAGCCCTGTAAAGGGTATCTTCTTAGACAAATCTTTCTCCTATTAATATCTAACTACAGTAACACAAAATATACCCGCAGTCAAGTAAAATATAAACTTAATTATCTTTTCCCATCGGATTCCATTCATGATAATTTAAAATCTGTTTGGGCGGTTTTATCATAGACTTCTGGTGGTTCGACCCAACATAGTTACTATAAGATTCCCAATTGTCTATATTATAATACCACGAACATGAAACTTTGCGGGAACCTTCAACATTCAAAAACTGAAAAACATCTTTTAAGTCAAAAAACCTGGCAGATAACCTTTCTTCTAGAGGAAGCTTTTCTTTAGGTATCTCGCCAGCAGGGCAACTTTTATATATTCCAGTCGCATTTTGTCTGAACTCTTTTCTTATGCTTATAAAGTCTGACGGACCAAAAGTAAAACCTAGATATTCATTGTCTCTAACTGTCTTGTTGCCAAAACTTACAATAAAGTTGTTTTCACTAGAAATGTTTCTTCTTTCTTCTCGTAAAAAATCTAAAGGATAGACCCCATAAGGAAATGCTGTGTAATACTTGTCCGGAGTAACCCACTTGCTTATTTGGGAACTGATACTAAACGCTGAGTTTGCGCCATGCAAAACACTCCACGCTAAACAATCTCTCTTGTCCCTGTCTTTTGGGTGAATAGGTACATAAAATATAGGTATATCCTTTCTACTCTCCGACGGGTGTCTATCGTGCTTGCGAAATGCCCAAACAGGGTCAGCAACATAGTCCCCTAATCGATGCCTTATTAAAGGCTGCATATCGTCGTTACAAACAACCCAAATGGTCTCGCATCCGGCATATGCACACTCTAAGACCGCTCTCTCAACCGCTAAATAGTCTTTTCCAATAGGCATACAACAGTCATGCCAGGGAAAATTAAAATCAAGAGGCTGTCCAGCGATAGGGACTATTCCAGCCAAATGAAAAGAGGCTATATTTTTTTCAAATTCCAACACTTAATAAACTATTAACTTTCGCAAGATATGTTTTATCTTCAGTTGTCCCCGCCTTATAGTTTTGATAATCAAATATTATACTCTCAGTGTCGTTATAAAGATCCATTTTCACTTTCTGTATCTCTCTATGCGCGGTTTCCGCCTTCAAAGCATAATACTTGTACTTTTCAGGATTGCGTGAATCTCGACCATTTCTTGCGCCTCTAATACCCGCTTTCTTCATCATATCCAAAACTTTGAAACGCGCATAAGTATCTGAATATTCAAACTTATTAAGCTGTTTCTTGTCTAAAAAAGATATCGCCACTGCGTCTTTTTTATCTTCTGACATTCCGTCCCTAGAAGACGGGTAAAAGTATAACTCTTTTACAAAATCATCATTTGATTTAAGAACATCGTGCTCGTGAGTCATGCCAGACTTAACATTGATCCAATCTAAGACACGGTATTGTTGTTCTTCTCTAACGGGCACTGGTAAACCTTCAACTCCCTGGTCATCAAAAACTCTCAGTTTGTCAAACCTAAACTTTATTAATCTTGAATTCTGTGTTATTGCTTTCAATGCGTTTCCTTCTTCGACTCTTAAATTAGTAACACCGCTCGAACAGGGAATTAGCCCTGATAGACTGAGTGCAAAAACTAATTTGCCCCAATCAACTCCGTCATCTTCATCAAAAAAATATGGCCTACTTACTGATGTGAAGACGATTGGTTTTAAATTTAAGAAAGCATACATGAAAGCGTTCGCGCTGCCTCCGACAATCAGTTCCTCACACTCGTAAACATGATCTCTCATCAGCAGCCAGGAACTTCTCTTCTCACTTCCCTAACAATTCTTCTGTACAACCTTCTTATTTTTTTAGAATAGCGCATTCCTTTTCTATTCGGGTTTGGCCCCAAACATCTGAATCCTGCATTGTACCCGCAAAGGGCCAACTTAATTGAACCCCTATTCCTTTTATATTTATGCAACCAGAAGTTTAACGCTTTCGCTCCAGCCCAAATGCTGGTTTCGGGATTCTTCAACTGATTGCAAGTAAGTTTTGGATTTTTAGTATACTTTGGAAGAACCTGTGTCAACCCACACGCTCCCGATCTACTGACCGCATCATGCGTCCATCGACTTTCGTGATGAATAAGCGAGATCATGAGTTCCGGCTCCAAGTCATAATGATCAGACGCATCAATGATGGTCTCCATATGTTTACATGCCACGTCTGAATTGGGCATGCCTAGAGAAATTACTATCGAACATAAAACTTCAACGTATGACATTATCTATTCTCCAAAACCCCAAAGACGTGATTTTCCAGTATTGTATGAAACACTTCACCTTTTACTTCTATTTCCTCAACCATTGAACGTTGCACAACGATAAAGTCTGCTTTAGACACCATGATTGTACAGTTCGGAGAAACCTCCCTGACCTTAGCAGCCATGTATGGGGGTTTCTGCGGCTTGTAATCGTCCGGAAGTAGCACTCCTGAAAAAGACTTCTCCTCTTCTTGAACTTCTGGTTGTTCCTCTACGGGCTCAATCAAAAGGTAACGATTTCTTGGACTCAACTTCATTATATACTCCTATTTTTGTTAATATTATATACCAAAATCAAAATGATTTTAACCACATTTTGCGTAACCACAATTCTTGCATGTTACGCACCCATCCTGATAAATCAGCCCATTCTCTGCATTGCAAGATGAGCACGCTTTGTCTGAATGGGCCTCTTCACCGTCTTCAATATAATTCTTAAGGATTCGAGCAACACAGCGAGCAAAACTAAACATGTCACTATCCTTGTCCTTCTGCAACTGCTCCACAAGGAAACTGGGCTTTGCGCCGTGGCGCAGAGCCAAAGATATCATTCGCGTGAACGCCGAATTATTAGGGTTGTCAAAGATCTTTACCACATCACGGACAATCATTGCGTCTCCATTCTTGCCAACGGTTAGATCATAACGATTATTTTTAGTTTTAAATTTAACCTTTGTTAACTCACCTTTTACAAGCTTTTTGGGGATTTCAATTAGATTAGAAAGGCCACCCAGAACTTCATAAGGCTTGCCATCATAGCATCCAACCAGTATGGTCCAACTCTCTCCCTTGATTGTTGTGTGATGAATGTCGCAACTCAAGGCCTCTGGTCTAGGCATTGCCTTCGATGAAACAAATTTATCATCATTGTCGCCTTTTTTAGTAACCAGAACTCCTGAACGTGAGCCATCGACGTACACAGTCACCCCTTTGAGACCGGACTTCCAACCCAAAAGATACAACTCTGCAACTGTAGAGGGGTCTGTCCCCTTCGGAAGATTAATAGTAGAACTTATAGAGTGGTCGATATTCCTCTGAATAGCAGCCTGGACGGCAATTCTTCTCTTCCAATCTATCTGATCGCTTGTGACAAAGAAGTCTGGTAATCCCGCTTCTTTGGAGTTTAAATCCTTCCACTCTTGCGCATTATGGTGAAACACTTCGTACTCTAGCCACTTATCTCCCATATCGTCCACAAAGTCAGCGACTAAGCCCTCTTCATTATGAGATAGTTTACGACGACGAATATAACTGTTTCGGAACACAGGTTCCAGTCCCGAACTGGTTTGTGATAAAATGGATACTGACCCCGTTGGGGCGTTAGTAAGGATGGAAATGTTTCGTCTTCCGTACTCTCTGAGCCCTTCTTGTATATAATCTGGTAAATTCTTAATGAACCCGTTATCCTTTTCCTTATTCCAGTCGAAGATAGGAAAGGCTCCCCTTTCTTTAGCCAAGTTAATACTTTCAGAATATGCTGAATCCCTAAGTGTGGCATAAATTTTATTAATAACTTCCTCTGCCTCCTCATCGTCATAACTCAGACACAGATTAGCCATCGCATCTGCCAATCCGTGAGTCCCCAGTCCTGTTCTTCGGCCTGTCTTGCACGCTGCCAGAAGCTTTTGCCACATCTGCTTTTCACTCTTGGTGTCGCAAACACTGATTATATTCTCGAGCTTCTCTACTTCAAGTTCTACTAGGTCATCTGACAATCTCATCCCAACACTAACAACATTACTAAAATGCTCGAAATCAAATTTGGCTTTCCCAGTAAACCTATTTTTAACAAAGTTTTTTAAGTTTATAGAGATTAATCTACAAGAATCATACGCAGATAAAGGTATCTCGCCACAAGGATTGGTGGTGACTGTTTGAAACCCATCGTCCTTGTAGGACTGAGCGGGCAAGTTATTTAAGATGTTGTCCCACATCATTAATCCAGGTTCCGCAGTCTTTGTTGCGGACTCAACGATGGAAGTCCACAATTCCTCTGCATTGATTTCTTTCGTGTATGTAGGATTTTCAGAATCAACTGGAAATTGTAGTGTGAAGGGTTCTTTACTCTCCACTGCTTCCATGAAGCCATCGCTTATCTTAACAGATACGTTCGCGCCTGTAACCTTTGTTAGGTCATGTTTCATCGTAACAAAGTGTTCGATGTCTGGATGGCGCACGTCCATAGTGACCATAAGAGCACCTCGTCGCCCATTCTGGCCAATCATCCTGCAGACATACGAATAAAAATCTGCAAAAGACCATGCACCTGTTGTTGTGCCTGCAGAATTGCTTACAGATGCCCCTTCAGGCCGAAGAGTTGAAACATCAATCCCAACTCCGCATCGACGCTTAAATAGATTTGCCAGTTCTTTTCCACTATCCATTATGGAGGAGATATTATCGTCAGGAGGCTGAACAACAACACAGTTGGATAGAGACACATTCACATGATTGTTCCCAATGCCCATCATTGGCGAGCCTTGCGGCACTATATAGTCAAAGTTTTTAAGCATCTCATATATAGAGTCTTCAGACAATGCGCGAGGGCCGTCTAGTACTTCTTCAATTCTCGCAAATTCTTTTGCAATCCTTCTGTGCATGTCATCGGGGGTTTTTTCTAAAAAGTTGCCGCTCTTATCTTTTAGGGCATATTTCGTGACCCATACATTCGCTGCTAAATCATCGCCATTGAAATAATTCAATGTCGCCTCTTTTACTTCATCTTCATCAAACATTGTCTTCTCCTTTTTTGAACTTCCTATACTTTGACTTTAATAACTCGTGCTGGTCCTTTGCTGATTTTACCACAAGCTCGTCCGCAGTTTCATCTAATTTTCTGTACACCTCAAATGAAACATTACTTGTTTTCATGGAAATCGGATAAATTATTCCATCTGGACCATTCCTGTTCTTTGCAACGAATATCCTTCCGGTGTCAGCGCTCTTATCTTTTACTGTTCTGGAGATTGTGAAAATGAAATCTGCTACAAAGCATTTATTAAAAGCCTCAGAAATAGATTCCATAGTTATAACCTCTGCGTTCAGTCCAGACCTGTTTGTCTGAGAGGCTGTCCAAATTGAACATTCATTCTCTTGAGCAAGCCCTCTCAGATCCTCATAAATAGTCTCCAGATCATGTCTTTTTTCTTTCCTTATTATGTTTGGACGCAACAAATCTCCATAGTCAACGATGATCATGTCGGGGCTTATGTTGCTCTGTTTTAACTTTTCTAAATGATTACGGAGAGTACCAGGAGATGCGGACTTTGTAGGGTACTCTTTTACAATTAATTTCCCCTCTATATCTTTAATTTTTTCATAAATGTGGTCTTTAAAAGTGTGAAGATCTGACAAGGGTATGCCAGTTATGCAGCTGTCATATCTAGAGGCAATCGTGGTGGAGGCGAGTTCCAGCGTGTAGTGTATAACTGTCTTGCCTGCTTTCACTGCCTGCGCTCCAAGATGAACAAGTGCCATCGACTTGCCTGCCCCTGTTGGGGCTATAACTACGCCCAACTCTCCAATTCCCATGCCGCCTCTGCAAATCTCATCTATATGCTTCCAGCCAGTTGTGATAGGATTCCGCGCTTTAATATTGAATCGCTCTTCAAAGTCTTCCAAGTAATCATAACCAAAGTTGTTTTCAGCACCTAACTTAATGGCCTCGTTAATTACCACGATTACATCATCGAAGGAAGAGTTCTGAATCATGCGTGCGCTCTTAATCATCGCTTCTTTCAACTTCTGCTTTCTGCAAAAATCAAGCGCAGTGTCTTTTATATATTCTTCGTCTGAGATCTCAACTTCTGACTTGGAAATACGAACAAAGAAATCCCTCGTCAACTTCTGTACCGCACTGTTCTCATCATCCAGATCTGATCTCAGAATAGTGATCATTGTATCTGGTGTCGGATGTACTTTGTACTTTTCCTTGTACTCGAAAACCTTGTTGACGAAGACTCTCAAGTAGCGTAACTCCAGAAACTCGATATCGAGAACCTCTTTAATTTGATCGCAAAATCCGCGATCCTGAAGTATTAATTGACAAAGTTTTTCTTGAAAACTTTTGCCATATTTTGAAAAATTTATTTTATTCTCTTTCATATATCTCTCTTAAACTGTGGTACGCCCTCTGGGGATTGAACCCAGAACGACTCGCTTATAAGACGAGCGCTCTAACCATTGAGCTAAGGGCGTGTGGTGCGAAAGGCGGGACTCGAACCCGCAAGCCCGGAGGCGGCAGATTTTAAGTCTACTGTGTATACCTCTTCCACCACTTTCGCATAACTTATTTATATCAAATAAACACCCGTTTGTCAATCTAATTCCTTCTTATCTAAAACTACAAAAAACTCTTTAAGAGATGAAGAAACCTTTTTCATACTCTTTGCTTGTGTGCAAATCTTATGCTCTTTTGAAACGAGTGAGCAGTCGCCATACTTTGAACATATTTCAACCAACTCGTCTATGCTGAGAACATTTCTAGGCGCATCACTGTATGAAAGAACTAGCCTTTTGCAGTCAACTGAGCCAATTAACTTATCAAAGTCCTCGTAGGCTGTCTTTCTACTGTAAAATGGTCCCGCACTCTCTCCGTTCTTCCTAAAACAAATCTCTTCCGGTCTTGGAAGTGCATAAGAATGGTCAAGGGATGGCTTTTTCCAAGTAGCCAGACTGTCGTTCAAGTGATAGCAAGCACTATAAAGTACTCCATGCGTGTAGGGAGGGTCTAGGTAAACAAAGTCAACTTTTGATACATTCATCTTTTTTATGTCGCCTCTATGCTGAACTCCTGTTGGACCATATATAAGCGTTGGAACTTTAAATACGATGTCTCTTTTCGCTTTTGCCTGCCACTCTTTAAGTGAACTCTTTTGATCGTTCCCGTTATTAAAAACTGAATCGGCTGCTAAGATAATAGAAAAAATGGCAGCGTTCTTATTTCTTTCAAGCACATTGACTGTTTCCAAATATTCTCTGGCTGCATCTATCTTCTGTGCATTCTTGCGAGTAAACGCTTTTGGTCTCTCTTCTACTTGTCCTCCAGTTCCTCGTATCAGCCTTTCTTTTGTACCGCTGTAGTTTTCAGTTACCCACCCAGTGATGGGCGTAACCTCGTTCATTTTCTTAACGAGTTCTTCAACCACATATATGTCGAAGCCCTCTAAGAAGACCTTCCCATAAAGATACGACGATTCATTTAGATCATTGGCGCAAACAACGTACCCTTTCGATCTCAAAAAAGCACTAACTATGCCAGTGCCAGAAAACCCATCAAACACTGTCTCTGCCTCAATTTCTTCAGCGAAGCGTTCTATGTTTTCCAACAATTTTCTTTTGCTACCTTTGTAGGCTACTGTATTTATTTTTAGCATGACTGTATCATAACAAAAACTACTGACAATGTCAACAGTTTTTAAAAATTATGTTATTGCATGTTTGCCAAAGTGTAGACCAGTCATACGCTCCAAAACCATCTTCGTTCATCATCTTGATGACCTCTGTTTTATTATAGGTGCAATCAAGATTGAGAACTGCGTTGTTGATCTTCTGCTTCGCCTGAATGGATAGGTTGGGGGAATATAGTTGCATCAGCCTGTAATTTTGCTTAATGCGATCCTCGTGTTCTACAATGCTGGAATACAGCTTAAGATCACTTTCAACCTCTCTACAGTAATCAACAATGGTTGGTATGTCGCAAAACTCTTCTTCTGCTAAAAACGGCATCCTTTTTGCCAAAGACTTAAGTCCAACCCCAGGAACGCCATCCAAGTTATCGCTCTTATCACCGGCAATTGCACGGGCAAGAGCAAAGTTAGTTGGATGAATATCAAACTTCTCTATCACGCGGCTCTTGTTTAAGATCTCTTTCTGAATGGGCCTCAAAATAACAGTATCGTCATCGCAAAGTTGATAAAAGTCTTTGTCACTGCTAACAATAATCTTCTGATTTCCTTTTAAGTGGCTCATTCCAATAACGTGTGCTATAACATCATCGGCTTCAACCTCTGGTAGCATAACCTGAGAAATCGGCATCATGTTGAGATACTCAATTAGCCTAGTCTGTTGCCATAACTTATTTTCTAGTTCTTCATTCTCGCTCATAAGACCTTGTATTCCTCTATTCAACCGAAGAGGTTTCCTGCCTTCTTTATAGTTCTTATTAACGAGCTTTTTTCGAGTTGACCCTCCTGGTCCGTCCCATGCAACCACAACGTGATCGGGTTTTGTCTCGCGCATAAGTTTTTGAAGAATTTTTAAGAAGCCCTTCATCCCTCCAATGGGCTGCCCGTTTAAAGATAGAGAGGGGTCTACAATATACGCCCTAAAATACATATTCAGGGCATCAATAACCAAGTACCTTTTTGACATTAACTCGCTCTTAAACTATGTTTCTTTCGCCACTTCATCAAGTAGTTCCTGACTAAGTGATGGTGGTAAAAAGTCTTTATTAATACTTCCACAGTCCGCACAACGAAATGTTGCAACCGGAATCTTAACTTCTTGTCCAGTTGGCGACATCAAAGCAGAGACTCTTTTTAAAAAGTAAACCTCCGTAAACATCTTTGAGCCACACTCAGCACAAACAACTGTTTCTGCGTCCTCTATGATAGAGTTCATTTCTGTTTGTTCTCTTGATAACATTGTATTATTCTCCTTCATCAATATTGTAATATTCTGAGGCTTCGCCTTCACGTTTATCGAACTTAAGGATAACCTCCTCATCCATAATCTCTAGAACCCTCTTTTTAAAGCCCTCTTCCTGAATCTTGTCTTTCCACTTTGAAGGCTGGAACTTGACCGATTCGCCATTTCCCATGTCCATTGTATACCATGCTCCCGAGGAAGTCATGTGTCTTGAGCCCTTAATAGCCTCAAACCAGCTCTCTTCATCCTGAACACCAATATCGTCGCCCCAAAGAATCTTAAAAGTACACTGTCTTCCTTGTGTTCCGAAACGAGACTTTTTCAGTGTGGCCTTCACTTCAGACCCGACTCTAAACCCTCTATCATCAGTAATGAAAGAAGCCTTAGCTTTGCGCCCTGTGAGCCAAATACGCAAAGAGTAGGCGTACACCATTGCTTTCCCCCCCGGCGTCATATAGGGCTCTACAAGGGCCTGAGAGGGGCTTCTAGTTATGTTTGTTTTCAACTGGTTAAGAACCAGAAAAGTTGATTGAGTATCGGCAATTGGAATAGTCAGTTTAGACATGCCTTTAGCCAAAATTCTTGCTTTTACAGCCATAGAGGATAGAGGATTAAAGTCTCCTTCAATATCGCTCACTGCTGGTGTCAGGGCCAATGAATCCCAGATAAACAACATCCTGTTCTCATTGCTTCCGAGTAGATCTTCAACTGTTTCCAAAACAAACTCAACGCTCTGAGCCTGTACATATAGCAGAGTGCTTAAGTCACAGCCTGCTCTTTCTAAGAAAGTGGGGTCAATTGCGGACTCTGAATCAAAATAAATAACATCGATTCCCTGCTTCTGCGCATTCGCAGCAATCTGTGCCGCCATATAACTCTTTCCAGAGGCCTCCAGTCCAGCAATCTCGACTACCTTTCCTACTGGAATCCCGGCTAATTGGCCGCGACAAACAATAGAATCCAGCCAACGTGAACCTGTTTGAATCCAAGATTTAACTTCGGTTGGATTATCCTCGTTCAAGCTATGAGCCACCGATATCCCTGCTTTTTTATTAATCATATTTCGCATATCAGCAACCGATAGTTTGCCTGCGCCTGTTTTTTTTGATCTAGCCATTTTTTTCCCTTGTTAGTTTAGATTTGAGGCATCTGTAAACCCATGCCTCCCTGCGGTTTTAATTAAAGGATCTCTACCAACTCAACTTCAAAATTGAGATCCTTTCCAGCAAGAGGATGATTGTGATCTAGTGTAACATTCTCCTCATCAAAAGAGTGGATAGTCGCCTGAATTGGGCGTCCATCTGTGCTTGTGCCCTGAACTGCCTGTCCCTCTATGAGAGTCACAGACTCATCAAAAGCCGCCTTCGGAACCTTGAAGATCGCTTCAGGGTTGTGTTCCTTGTATGCTTCCGCACATGGCACCTTGAAGGTTTTAGTTTCACCTTCGGCCATACCAACGACGGCCTTGTCAAATCCTGGAATTATGTTGCCAGAGCCAACTTCAAAATCTAAAGTTTGTTCTCTGTCGTATGAATTATCGAAAACAGTCCCGTCTTCCAGTGTTCCCTTGTAATGGACTCTTACGTTGTTTCCGTTTTTTACTTTACTCATTTTTATTATCCTTTTTAGTTAGTAAATTTGAGGCACCTGTAAACCCGTGCCTCCCTGCGGTATAAAATTAAGCGTTCAAAAGTTCTTTGAATGCTGTCTCTACATCACTAGTATTTTCAGTTTCCTTGTTATACTTTGTGACTTCAGAAGAGCGATCCTCTGCGGAATCATCGCCGGCTAAGAACTTGTCGAGAATTTGCTCGACCTGTTCTACAGACTTGCGCTCGAAGAGAGTGTTAACATCTGGAATATTATCCATAAGTTCCCGACACTTCTCTGGTCCGTCAGCGCAAAGTGGCGATGACTGACGACGTGGAGTGATAGAGGTTTGTGGGAAAGTTGCCCCCGCAGGTTTGCCATAAGAAATGACAAGATCTGTCCCCTCCTCTGGATCCGTAATATCCCCATATTCAGGGTTGAGGACAAGGTTCAAAAGCTTTTCATAAGCCATCTTACCGAATCCCCAAATACGGACTCCCAAATGCTCCTCGCCTCGAACGAGAACTGGTGTGAAGAAGCGTTGGCGTGGAAGAAGAGCCTTCGCCATCTTCACACTATCTTCAGTGCCCTCATTGAAAAGCTTGCGGACGAATGCATCAATTGGATCATCCTCACCGAAGTTTTTCTTTGGACTTAGAAACGGAGCCTCATTACCGATACTGTAATGGAACCAGAAATCCTTAAATGGATCGCCATCAACCGTCGGAACAATGCGAATTACTGTTTCGCCATCCTTCGGTCGCCAGAAGGTTGAATCACCTCCGCCTCCTTTGTTCTGAAGTTTTGTAAGCCGTTGCTTAATTTTATTGTAATCAATACTCATTTTTTCTCCTATAATTGAGTTAAAGTCAAAATGACAAATCTTTCATTTTGCTATAAATAATATATCAAATTATTTCCGTTTTGTCAAGCAAAAAGATCCAAAGGTTTTTCTTCATTTGAAAGGTGCCTTTGAATAACAGGCGTATTACAAACCACGTAAACATAATCACTGTCATAATCGGTGGAGTATACTCCAAAACTTGTTTTGATCTCATCAGTGGTCTGATTTTTTACCTGTTCTTTTATTTTCGTAAACAATTTGCCGTCTTCTTCAATTCTTTGATTATTTATTGCATAATAATAGCGTATATCTTTCACATTGTCAAGAGGAAAAAACAAATTTATTTCACTTTTTTCTAATGCCGCTAAACCTATAGTGGAGATCCTGTGTGTCTCGAATGGTTCCGAAAACGTGTTTGCGACAGATTCTATATGATTGTAAACATTGACCATGTGAATCGTAGAAACTATAAACTGGTTTATCGTATCATAATAAGACTTTATAGGCACATCCCCAATAATCTTCTCAACGTATACATTATCAATAAGCCACAAACGTTTAAAGACTGCAGAGCGGGCGTATTCTTGAAGAACATTGAAAGTTACCCACTCATGTCTTTTCTTGGCTTCAGGCAAAAGATTGACGTCTGGTCTTATGTAAAGAATGTTAATGTCGCAGTTACTCAACTTTTCTAATATTCTTAAAGTTGCTCCGGTTATGTCTCCCGAGCCTCCGACAATAAAAAGAACCTCCCCTCTTACATCTTTAAAGAAGTTTTTTAAGTTTGGACAGTTCTGTTCATACATTTCAGGGCCGCTCTGCTTTGGCATATTATATATACCATCTTTTTTGAGCCCTTCAAGACCGACATCAACCTTATATACCCTATACTGATCAAACTTGGAAAACTGATCAGCAATTGCACAGCCTGCTTTTCCTAATCCTATTACAGTATCCATTTATTTATCCACCGTCTCCAACACAAACCCGACTTTGTTATGTAATTTCATATTTTTAACTCCTTTAGTTTTCCATAATTCTTTCCTGCAGATAAGTTTACTTTGTATTTTCCAAGTTCTGTATCTGCAAAGATCTCTTTAATCTGCATTATTATTTCTTTCTCCTGCTCGGCTAAGTCAATCACTAGACTATCATGAACGCAGAAGGAAATAAATGATTTTTTGTCTTTTAGAAGATTATTCACTTTCACCATTTGTCTTAAAAACATATCGCTCGTTGTGCTTTGAATAATATAGTTTAGCGCATGATGATCATCAGACTTCATCTCTCGACCAAAACAGTTTTTAACGACGCCGCCTGAATAGAATTTATCTTTCACAGTCTCTCTATTATAAGTTCTTCCGGCTGGGCCTTTCATTCTCGGGTTATACAGCCAAGCAAAGATCTTCTTCTTTGCTTCGTCGCGTGTGATTCCTCCTCCAAAAACATTTTCGATATTCCACTGGTGCATGTCCTTCTCTGGCTGCTCTTTTCCAGAAAGAGCGAGGAGAGTTCTCAACTCAGCAGCGTTGAAGTCCAACTCAACAAACCAATCGTTTGCTGGCTTTACAACACTACGATATTCTTTAGGAAACGTCAAAATAGGAAAACTAGCCCTCTTCGTCGTTAATCGACCAGTAATCGTTCCTGATATATCATAAGATATATAAGGCGAGATATCTCTGAGCTTATCTCTCCACTGTCTTGCTTTAAACTCATGGAGTTTGCTTTTAATTGGGTCCAAGTCGATATTTAACTTTCTCTGCCCCATCTCCTCAATGATTCTAGCAAGATCAAGTAAAAAACTATAATTGTCAGGCTTTTCGTAGTTTTCTATAACATGCTTTGTTATCTTGTTTTTAATTTCACAAAATTGTAGAAGAAACTTCTCTGGTACAAGAGAGAAAAAACAGTTCTCATTCATATCCACCTTTGCTTCTTCAAAAGCGCTTCGATATGCCTCTAATCTATCGCTTATTTCCCTTAACTCGTCGGATAACGAAGTTGGGCAAGCGGACTCAAGAGTAATTCCGGGATCATAGAGATTGGCGCAAATAATTTCATTATCGCCTCGATCATCCAGATAAGGCACAAAGCTCCAAGTCTTGCTGATTCCTTTAGGGATTTCATCATAATAAATTTCTCCTTCTAAATAAACGCCCACGCAGTCGTTCTTATTGTCTAATGTCTGAAAATACAATTATCGCTCAAAAATTAATAGCCGCCACCCATTCCGCCTCCAGAGGTGGGGGGTGGAACTGTTATAGTTGGTATCGTTGTAGTAGTATAACCGTATTGTTGCGGACTTGTCAAGCTAAAATCTATATCTTTTTTCTTCAGGAGGTCTATGTCCCCACAAATATTATAGTTTTGACAAAACTTTGGATTCGATTGTCTTCCTTTCTCTATAATAACTGACCTATTAATATTAGCAATTGCCTTTTGCATCCCATAGTTTTTTAAAAGTATTCTGTTCATTTTTAACATTTGACTTAATCTAGACTTATGAAGTACAACAGACGCTTCTGCAAGTCTGATTTTTAAGTAAGTGTCCACCCAAAAAGCATCACTATAATTTTCAAATTCTTGAGACCCGCTTGCAAGATCAAGATCCCCTCCCTCAAGGGGACTTCGAGTGAAAAGTTCTGTTAACACCGGCTTGCAGTCACTTGTTCCGACTTCTTTCTTCTTTTGTGTCGGGTTTTGGCCAACAAAGAGGTTGTAGTAATTTATCACCGCATTCTTCATCTCAAAGATATCAAGAATATGAGATTTTATACAATATGTTTCAAAATAGTTTGACGCAGTGCCAGGAGCAAGTTTTAGTCCATAATCAGGAAAATCTAGAGGCTGTCCTTCGGGTGCGATAACTGTCGAGCCAGGTTCTAGCGAAACAACAGCCTCTTCGAGTGCCTCTATCTGGCTTGTCTCTTTATTGTAGAAAATTGGCTCAGGTACCATAAAGTCTTCTTGCATTCTAGTAGAGGAGATATCTGCTATCAGCCTCCAAGGAGCATACTTATCAACCAAAAAACCGTGTCTTTTTGCGGCTTTCCTAAAAAAGTTGTAATTAGGGTCACTTATGTAATTAAATCTCTTTCCTGTGTCGTTATAGTTTTCTACTGCAAGGTCGATTATAAGCCCTGTCGAATAAAACGAATAATACTTCGATCTTATAAATCCAGTTCTAGTGATTGGTAGTGAGTGGCCAAATTCAACTGCAAAACTTAAAAGGAGCCTTAAATAGTCATCAAAGTTTTTGACCCCATAAACCTTGCCAGAACTTTTAATAAAATTATGAAATATCTGAAAATACTTCTCTTGATGAAAACGAAACCTTTCGTCTGAACTTGTCCAGCCCTTTTTGGCTTCCAAATTTACATAAAGACCCTCTCTGCACAATCTCCGCGAGGCTGCTGCTCGAATGAAATAGGACTTCATCGCGTTAAACGCCTCTGCTACAAAGTTTACAGCAAAAACAGTTTCATTAGCGGATAACTGACCTAAACGAAACTGCGCTTGTGAATCTGGTATATAAACTGAGTTAAGGCGGGTATCTACTTTTCCATAATAAAACTTCTCACCAAGTAGGTCCAGGGGGTCGGGACCATACACAGGATAATAACTGTCAAAAAACACTTTATCAATATATTTTGCTATTGTCGACATGAACTATACTTTAAATACCCCTCTTGCTTCTTTTATATCAAAATAACTCGCCTGCCGAAACCATTCCAACGAGCAAACGCCACTGTTTTCCACTCAAGTCGATCTCCAGCGGCTCTAAAGTTATGTTGTGTCTTGTATATGAAATAATATCCTCCAACGCCGAGTTTACGAGCAGGAGTTGCATTGTTAGCAGCAATCTGTGCTGGTCCGACGGATGCGCCGGCTTCTTTGTTTATGTCTCCAAAGTGAGGGATAGTTATGTGGGCATACTTGCCCGCCTTTAACACTGTATTTCCTACAGTAGTAACTGTGGCATTATAAAACTCTCTTTGAAAAAAGGCATCACTCCCTATTCCGCTCATTTGTGCTCTTGACTCAGCAACAAATGGCTGGTCCACTCTATCAAAATTAACTGTATAAATGGGGGAGCCCTCTCTGTAGGCGTCTAAATAAACAACACCGGCATCAATATCTTTCTCCCGATCATTAAAGCCAGGTCCCGTAACTGTTTCTGCTCTGACTCCTATAAAATATATATTTTCCTCGGCCAAGCTTTGTCCGTTTGTTGTGGTGAATGGAGAATCCATACGAAGAGGTGTTCGATTATCTGACGCCCTTATCAAGTACGATAAATCATTACAGAGTTCAAAGTTCGCCTGAGATAGTGCTCGGATAGCAGAACTACTTCTTGAGTTTAACCTGGCGCGCTCGTTTCTGGCAAGAGCTGCCGATGGCGGTGTAGCACCAGTCCAATTTTGACGAGCGTTAAAAGAAGGGTCTGTAAACGGAAGCTCAGGGGAAAACCAGTTTTCTGGTCCGTGTCTTCGAGGACTAACTGTTCCGCCAGGGAAAGTTGAATTAGCCGGTCCATTTGTCGCACTATTAAATATCGATGGTATTATCTCTGTTGTGTTTATTCTAGAAAGTGGAATCGTCGCATGTTCTATAATTGGTTCCCAAACAATATCCCCTATCATAGAATCTATTTTACAAGTTCTATTCATAGGATCAATAACCAACTCCTGCAGGGCTTTTTTAATAAAAAAGTCTAAAGTGAAAGTAAGTCTTTTACTTTCAACAAGATATCTCTTCAAAAACGCAGTATAGGACCTAAATGAAACGGGAAACCTAGCCAAATCCATTGCAGTCTTATTTGCACGAGTCTCGCCCGTCAAGTAATCTACATAAGGCATTTTGCCCATGACAAACTTTAAATTACTTTGATGACTCTGGTCGGTTCTTAATTTTCGATTCCACGCTTTTAAGTGAGTCGACGGGTGAAATTGTGGCCCATCTTTAGATGTCCAACTGCCATGGGTGGAGATAAATTCTATAGCATTGTCAATTATATCTCCAAAGTAAAGCCATCGGACTGCAAAGTTGGTAGGGCCAGAACCATCGCTAGGATTTGTCTTTGGCACTCTAGCAGACATGCCAGAAAATCTAGGAAAAGCAGTCGGACTCTCGGCAGCAGACCTGTCCTCAGATGATTCTGACCCTGCTCGAATTTCATCTTCCGCCGCTTCATAAAGATCTGCGTATTCTTGATTATTACTACTACTATCGTTCTCTTCAAGTTCCTGAAATGGGATATTTGATGTTTCAAACAACGTTCCTGCTGCGGTAAACGGTTCTCGAAATGGATTATTAGTGCGCGTATTCAAGCTCTGCTGCGCGGGATTAATATTTCTTCTTCCGAATGTATCTTTTATATCTTGTGCTCTTTGTGGGTCACCCGTTCTTAATGCTCTTTGTATATCTATAACAGTTTCATCATCAAACTTCATTCTCTTTCTCTGAGTAGACCAGTTAAAGAGCACGTCACTGTCCATATTTAGGGTTTTTACTCTTTGTGAAAATATGTCACATTTGTATGGGAAGAAAGCCCCCAAGGTAGGATCGTTAAAGGCTTGATACCATTCGGTCAGCAAAACGCCTCCGCGATCAGTCGATGGCCTCCCCACTAATCTATCTAACAACTCTCTGAACAAAACATACCTTCTCGTTTCTGATCTAGAAAGTTTACCCAATCTAACTTGTGCTCCCAAAGCGCTCCAAAAATAAAAATTAACAATATCTTCTAAAAGATTTATATCTTGGTCGCTTAGGCCTTGCAAATAAAACGCTGGTCTGGCAGCAACCCTCCAAGGCCCAAACATTGGAGTTCCGTCCGGATAGAACGCAACTGCACTCCTTTGATCTTGCTGTTGTGGGCTCAAGCCAGCCTCTAAGAGGTAGGTGGCTGCTAAATCTAAATTTTCAAATGGATTAGCATCATCACTGTGGAAAAGTTGCCTACTCAACTGTATGAAGGGTGCAATATCAAGCTCTACCGTTGCGGTGCCTGCTGGGGTGACTGGGGTGGTTCGCGTCGGGGTGTACCAGTTTTTTAGTATTCTGGCAGGGCTCGTATTTACTAAAACATTAACTTGCGAAGGTCCGAAGCGGCTTTCTGTTATTCTTATATATTCCGGATTGGGGTCAAGCTCTGATGCGATTCTGGGGGCGGCTTTATCTGCAGCCTCTAATAGATCGCAATAAACGCTGTTTGTGGCTTCTTCTATAGATGCGTTAAACGAAACTTCCAATTCTACGGGTGCTGATGGTGTATCAGGAATCAACTTTAATTTATGCCTTTTCAAGGTTAGATAAAACACGACTTTCGACTCTTCTAGAAATGTTCTAAAATCCTCCCTTTTCTGTCTCGCGTTTTCGCCTTTAAAAACTGAATTTAGCATTTCATCGGTTGGTTGTGTGTATCCAATCTCCATCAATACTCTAAAGTATCTGGGATTCCAGCGTTGATGTCCGTCGGACCCTCTTAGAAATCTTGGCGGGGGAGAAATTAAGTCTATGAAAGAATAGTGCTCCACAGGTGCGTTCGCCCCACCTAAACCGCGTTGTCGCAATATATCTGATACTTCCGATGGAAGGGGATATTCTTTAAATAAAGCATGCACTGTAGACGCATACAGTGTCATACCACAATTGACAAAAGCATCGACTGTAGCAGGGTTTGTCCCAAGATAATCCAAAGTCATTCCCTTGAATCCAACAGCCATAGAGCCTGGACTTTCTGAAACTGGTGCCCACCAGGCCGGTCGATTGCGAAAAGATTGGTCCTTAAAATTATTAAAAGGAAAAAGAACCTTTACTCCGTGCCTATCGTTTTCATCTCTAAAAAAAACCTTGTACATTTTAAAATAAGGCTGAAGACTAGACATAAATTCTTTTGGCAACTGATGTAGTAACGGCGCGGAACTGTATGGGACGTTTATTCTATCCAAAAAATCGTAATTTGTTTGATCAGGGTGAACTTTTAATATGTGTAAATAAGCCTCTTGTGCAGTATCTCCCGCTGGTCCCGTGGCTTCGGTGAAATTTGTAAGATTGTTAGAATTTCCCCCTGCTGCTCTATCTCTGCTTGTCTGATAATTTCCCTTAAGATTAGCAATGTGTGTCATGTAATCTATTAATAGACACTGCTCGTTAATTTCAAATATATTATTGTCTGAAGGCATTCTTTCTCACTCGATAACTAAAAATAAACTATTACGTCATATAAGTCAAGAGGAACAAAAACTTTGTCTCCGTACTTATAATCAGCTTCTAAAAGTTTTTGATTAAACCAGGGGATTACCCACCAATACTTTGTTGAGCCATAATACTCCTGCGCAAGTTTATAAAACTTATCGCCTTGCTTCCAAACATGAGTTGCCAATCTTAAGTTTTTAAAAACTTCTTCACTTGGATAAGATAAATTCGGAGTTGCATGCTGTATAATATAAGGGACATTCCTATCGTCAAAAACCGAAGAATAAAGATCGTTAGAGTTCCTAAATATTTTTGTTTTTTTCTTATCCGGCATTTTAAGATCCTAAAATCGTATCATTGTTGTTTTTTGACGCCTGTGCTTCAACACTGTTGGGCACAGCACCTGCATTTGCATTGGCTTCTGCTGCTGAATCGAAGGGGACCGCTGACGGGCCTGCCACTCCTTCTACATTTGTTCCAATTTTATATGGCATTCCCTTACCATTTGCAAAAGTTCTCTTTCCGCTTTGGCCAAGCCATCCGGGCGTGACCTCGTGGAATGGCAGAAACGCAAAAGAAACTTTAATCATCTTTGGGTATAAATATTGAGTTTCCCCTGGCCTGTTCAAGAACCCTCCTCTGTTGGAAAAGTCGAAGTCGTAAGTTAGTCCGTCAACATAACCCTTTAAACCAGAACTTATAACCTCTTGATTAACTTTGGTGTTCACCTCTGTTGAGTCCTCATAAGCGGAAAGCGTGCCGACGTTTTCTCTTTTCGGATCTCCAATAAAATTTAAAAACTTTAAACTAAAAATAGGATCTCCGCCTGATCGAACATATTGTTGAGGAACATTCGCCACAGTTTCTCTAACCACAGAGGGATAAAGCATCTGAACTAAAAGTTTTATATCTTCTAAATGCTTTCTTGCTTCTGAAGTATCATACGCTGGACAGTCAAAAGATATGTTTAATACTCTCGCGATTGATTTAACCTTTCTTATGGGCTCTGCGTGCCCAATGAAGGTTTCGTCTCCAACCGAAGTTCTGAAACTGTCTCTGAAGCCTGTTATAAAGGCTTTAAACCTCACAACCTTATTTGCGTTATAGCTGTAGAAAGAGATCGTTCCCTTTTGTTTGTTAGAAATGCTTCTTATTGCAGCATAACTACCCCTATGTTGTGGTGGAATCTTTGACGCCATCTTTTTTTATCCTCACGTATATAATTACTCTCGATCCATAAAAATGATTATACTAATCCCTTATGTGCTTCTCTATGTGCTGAGGCAAATGCCGATCCGAAAGTAATTCCATCCATTTCAACGGTTACGTTTATCGGTTGAGGGGCTGGCTCTTCCGCTCTAACCCTTCTAACTGCTGATTCAAAAGCGCCTGCGAGTTCAGCGGCACTTGGTCCGCCTCCGCCAACAGGAATAATCTGCTCGCCAGCGTGTGCCACTCCGTATGGTTTCCCCGCCGAAGTTGACATTATGGTATCAACAGGAATGCGACCTCCTCTGCTGAACCCTATAAGGCCAGCACCAGCGCCTATAGCGGCACCAATACCAGCGGCATGGGGGCCAAAGGGGGCACCAAGACTTGCGCCTGTGAGGGCGGCTCCCGCAACTCTTCCTCCTTTGCCCTCTGAACCAGCCATCAGTCCGATTGATAATCCCGCGCCAATAGCGGTTCGTGCAAAACTTCCAAAAAGTCTTGCTTTGCTGCCCGCAACGCTAAACGCATCTCCGACGGCAGCAACCCTCACTGCTAACCCCATCATTCCGGACATTATTCTAGTTGTGGCAGCCACCATTAAAACAGTAATTCCGATCCAGCCATCTCCCGCTGATAGCAACTGTCCTAACCCAGAAACCACGTTACGAAGCACGGAAAGGAGTGGGCCAAAATCAACGGCGAGTCTTTGCATTTCCCGAGAAAGTCGAACCATCAGGCTTTGAGTGTTCTTGATCATTTCATTGAAATCCCTCTGCTCTGCTTTGGCTAACCTTGCTTTGGCCGCATTTGCTTCTAAACTATTATTAAAGAAACTTGCTGCCTCTCCAACATCTCTAAATTGCAGTGTTTGAGAAAGCGCAAGCCTTTGATAGCCTTCAAGTTCATCAAAAGACATGCCGACTTGTCTTAACATTCCATGAACATGTTCAAGCCTCTTTTCTTGAGTCATATATATCATGTCAATAGAACTAAACACTGTTTGGCCAAGAATTGCATTTAACTTGCCTACTGAATCCGCTGCTCCTTCAAAAGTACTAAATTGATCTGCGATTTGCACTAGCCTTTGCATTGGAACACCTGTTGCAGCAGATTGCTCCATCAATCTTTTAAGAATATCATTAGTTTGATTTCCCCACATCATAATGCTCGGGGCTGTGGCCGCAATATCTTCTAACGCCTGTGGCACATTTAGTCTTAGTGCAGACGCAAGATCTGCAAAAGATCTTGTGGTCGCTGCTGCAGAGGCAGCACTTTGACCCATTGAGTCTGTTAATATCTTAAACATAGATACGCCCTGTTGGGCCGCTCCATATGCTTCTTGGAGGCCGCCGACAAACCTTATCATTTCTTTTCTGGCTTCTGCTGTGCTAGTTCTGAAAGTCGCAACGTTGCTTGCTAAAATGGGAGCAACTCTATAGAAACTCTCCATTCCGATACCGGCTTTTCTCATTTCTTCTCCGACAGACCTGACCTCGTTATAAAAATCTGCTAAGGCCCCTGTTGAAGAATAAAACTCTGATCTCAACCTGTCCTGAGAAAAGAATAGTTCTTTTGAAAGCGTTGCAACAGTGCCACCGAGTTTCTGAAGGGGTGCTGAGTCTGCAATCCCCTGAAGGCTGAATCTCATCTTACCTATTCTATCAAGAATATCATCGTAGCCAGTTAAGACATATGCAAGACTGTTTGTCATCTTTCCGAGAACAGTGTCGTTGAAATCCTTTCCAACCCCCAAAACTCTCAAAAACTCACTTCCCATGCTTGAAACGGCGTCCCTTCCCACTTCAAGTTCTCTAGCAGATTGTTGAAATACGTCTCTAGCCTGCTTACCAATTCTGACTTGATCTTCTAACTCTTTTCTAGTCGCGGTGCCAGAATTTTTAATCCGTTCGAACAACCCTAAGAGATCTTGTTTGATCTTTAGTTCCTCTACCGATAAACTACCTTTTTGTTGCGCAGTTTTTATTTCGTTCGTTAAAAGTTCTATTCTCGCTTGCTGCTGAGATGTCCCGTCCGCCAAGGCTTGGCCTTCGAGTCTAGAAAATTCCAAAAGACGCTCTTTGAGTTCAAGCTCTTGTTGAATTCCAGCAAGTTGCCTCTCTGAACCTGGTAAAGACCTGCTTTGCAGATTGCTAAGTTTGTTAATAGCCTTGCTTAACGCTTTTATTTGATTTTCGAGAGCTGTGATTGTATCGGCCATTTTTCAGTACCCCTACTTAATTGGCCATTTCAAACCTGTAAGTTTCTCAAAATCAACGACGGCCTCAAGAGCCGTTCTTGCATGGGAAGATGTTCGCGGGTCGTCGTATCCATTCTGGACTATGTGTTCAATGTGCCTTTTTTCTGCTCCCAAAGCGCTTAAAAAAGCCTGCATTTCTTGAGGAGAACCTTTTACTTTTAGATTATTGATGTCCATCCCGGCTAAAAGCCTCTCTAGCGCATTACCGACAACGGCACCAAAGGATGTTAAATAGCTTTCGTTTAACTGCCCTTTTCTCTTTGCCCCTAAATCAATGACTGTAATATTTAAGTCCTCTGCACTCATTTAAACAAACTCCAACTATACATAATTAGTAGCAAACTTTAATTTGACTTGCTTGCCCTTTCAATTTCTTCCGCCTGGGCTCTAAATTCCTTCATTAGCCTCTCCAAAAACCAATGACGGATAGATACGGGCAGGTTATAAGCCTCTATAAAACTCCATCCGCCGTGATGCTTTAAATTAAAAATCTGCTCATATACATTTTGAATGTATTCGTTATCTAGGCCAAAAGAAATCCGCCGTAAGCGGGATCTCTACCTCCTGTGCATAACCGCACGACTCACAATCAAAAGGCTGTCTCAAGTCAACATCTGGTGATAAAGTAGAATAAGCATACCTTAAGTGTCTAGAATCTGCAGCCGGCATCGCATCAACAAAGTTGCTTACCACTGATCTATCAAAATCGCCATCGACAGATTCAATAATCATCTTAAGCTGATCCGTAAGGGCCGACTCTGGAAGTCTCATCTTCTTCTTTCTCTCAGTTAAGACGGCCATTTTCTTTTCATCCTTTCCACAAAGAAGGTGCAATCCAATCGTAGCACCCGACTTTGGCAACTTTACAAAGTATCTTTGATCTTCGACAAATGCATCAGAATACATAAGTTCTTCTTCGGTCACGACTTTGTTGGTCAGGGCCTCAAGGTCAAATTGTGTGTTCGAAGGTGCCTGACAAGCAGGACATGTGACTGCCGCATGGTAATCTGAACCATAGGCGTTGATTCTAGCCGCTATAATTAACGCGTTCTTGTCGCCAACTAATAAATCATCGGGATTAATACTTTTATCTAAGATAATACTTTTTAAAAGTCTATCGAGAGCAATACCCTTCTTTAAAAGAGCCTGAGAAGTCAGTATATCTTCTTCTTTGGCTGTCATGTGTTTTATCTCGATAGAACCCACTCCATAAAGTGGATGCTCTGCGGGATAACATTCCCCATTAGATGGTAGGTCAACTACTTCTGTGGGGATTGCATAGGAAAAGCCTTCTTCCCTAATTTGCTCTTGCGCTACAAGATCTTGCGATGGCGGCGCTGCCCCAACGCGATCTTGATTATTTCTGTACGACATATAAACCTCTTAATGTTTTATTAAATACCTGCTGGTTTCTCTAGTTTAGCAAAATCGTAAACAATTGTTAAGGTAACTTCTACAATAGCGTCACTTCCGTAGTCTAAACCACCAAATTTTACGTCTTTTAGCCAAGGATTTGAAAGTTCCCAGACTTCAATAAGCTGATCAACCCCATTAATAGGAGCAAATTGCTTTAAAAAGATCTTGTCGCTGAAAACAGAAGTAGACTCGGCTTTAGAAACCGTGTGAAGTCCATGTGCTTCACCTGGAAGCCCATCCATTTCCGTCGGAGGCCTGTATCCTGAATTTTTCAATGCTTGATAAAGAGCCATCGAAGCATCTGGTTGAACAGGGTCAACAATCGTAAGTGAGATAGGCTGCCACTTGACAGTTCCAGGATAATAAAATGAATGACCAAAGAACATGTGCTCAGACTGACCAACAGTAAACGATGGCTTGTCCACTCTTTTGATGATGTAATCATCCAGTCCAGTGCCTGCATTTAAGTTTAAAAGCCATCTATGCGCTCTTTTTGGTTCAAGTGTTGGATTTGCCCAAAATTTTGTTGCCATTATTTATTTTTCTCCTTCGAATTAAATAGTTGTGTTTTTGAAAGTTCGAGCATTAATCTGCAAAAGAGGCTCCCGAATCTGTGATGACAAAGTCTAACGCAATGAACTCAATTGCCTTAGCCGGCTTTAAGAAGACCTTAGCATACATGATATTTCTATCAATCAACTCAGGCGTTGTAGTTGTCTTGTCAAGAACAACCTTAAAGTCCATCAAGCCTTGACCGCCCTTAATCCCCTCTAAGAAAGAACTTACTCTTGATCGGAAACTATCCCAAGTAGCGTTAACATTTTGCTCAAACAAGGTCGTTGCAGCAATTTTGGAAACTTCTTTTTTAATGAAAATCAGAAGTCTTCTCACATTAACCCTATCAAGTGCTGATGGCACAACCTGTAAGGTTTTTTGGCCGAACACCACCACTCCTTCAGCAGGGAAGGATGCAATTGGGTTGACATTCACCTCATAAAGAAGATCTCTCTCTTTAGAGGTTAGGTGATGCTTTACAGCGAGAACAGGGAGTCCTGCTGCGCCTTCGCTAAGTCCACCTCTCGTGAAGCCTGCTGGTGCAAACCAAAGTGCTCTTGAAGCCTCACTGGAACCAATTGTTCCGAGCGCAACAACAGAAGGTGGTACATTAACAAATTGGTCCGCAATATTGTCTCTAATCTGTACCCATGGATAGTATGCCGCACCATAACTTGAATTAAGTGCTCTATTCTTAAGAGTTTCCACCGCGTTATCGACATTTGGCTGTCTAGAAGAATCATTCTCCGCAGCGCTACTTTCAGCGTCAGGAACGAAGTCCTTTTCGATGTCAATAATCGCTAATGCATCTGCTCTGTCCTCACAAGTATTAATCAGGTGAGAGGTAAGAGATGGATTGTAAACGCCGGGAACTGCGGCGAGATTAAACTCAACCTGTTCAGGGTCTCTAACTGTGTCAATCGCTCTTTTAATACTGAAATATGCATAATTTGTTTTCTCTTCTCCACCGGATAAGAAAGAGTTTTTGAATGGATCACTTTCTTTAATATCCAGACCGTCAGATCCTCCGTGGAAAACAGTTGTAAACCTGTTAAACTTGTATGCGCTGCCTGTAAGAACAGAACTTGAGCCACTATTTGCGCTGATAGAGTTTCCGGCCTTACGAGAGCCAGATACCCAGGTTACAACGCCTGACGAATCAGTTAACTGAAGATCGTCTAAACTGAACACCCAAGAAACCTCTGCATGATTAGAGGACTCCGGATCAGTATCTCCAGAATCGATATCTTCTGGTAAAACCCAGAGAGCATCGGGGATACTATTATCGAAAACATTGTAAGAGCCAGATTGTCCCGTTGCCGCTCCCCAATAAGCCATGTTCTTTCTAGAAAGGGACCCTTGTGTTGTATCAACACGAAGGGGGGTCTCTGGAAAGTTGAAAGTCCCTGTTAGTGGCACCGGATTTGTAACTGCACTGGCAGCGCCACCCTGACCAACCACGAGGAATCGTGTGTCATTATGTGAACAGGCGATGTCATCATCTCCCGCTACAAATCCATAAGTTCCAACGTCTGCTGAAGCGCTGACATCATTAAGTATTTTTACTTTCGGAGGCCCATACACACCAAATGGCACCATTTCTAGTGCTTCTCCGGAACTTACGACCTGTTTAACCTCAACTCTTATAAACTTAGACATGTTTGGATAAGATCCATACGAACGGTATCTACGCTCAGTTGCGTCCCATTCAACATACTGGTTTCCGATCTTTCTAGCAACATAGTTTGGAGAATTTGGATTTAAATTACATCCAGAATATCTTTCTACAATCTCGGGCGAAACATCTTTATCAGTAATTCGTCGAAGAGTGACTGTGAATGTTCCAAACCTATCGTGATCGCTTTTTGGAGGCCTAATATCCTCAACCGAAACCTTTAAATTCTTCCTAAGCCACTCGCCATGATTCAGCCCAATAAGTCTAAACAACTTTTGAGAACTTTGTGGCTCATAAGAAGATGCATTACCCAAATCCTGTGCTATAAACCAGCCAGTTCTTGAATCTCTAAATTCACTCTGCTTATTCGCCCATTGCTTACCGCCGCCCGTCTTGAGTCCCATCAAGATGCCATGAGTGATGTTGCTTAAAGCTAATGTTTTAGTATCGTTAACAGAACTTGTTAAGATCTGACGTTCAAATGATTCACCCAACCAATATCCTTTTGTGGTAGAGTAGACATCAGTGTTTGTTTTGGCTGGATTGGTGTTAAACACCTTTCTGATAAATTTATCAGAGTTTTTATCAAAGTTAAAAACAATCTTCTCTGCTGAGTTGTCTGCAATCGCACTATCAGTCGAGGCGACCGACATCGTAAAATCACCACTAGAAGCAGAGATCGCTACAGCGGCTGATGCAGTTGGGAAGGAGGTTGCGGCTGCTGCGCCAACATTTCCCGACAATGCAAGAAAATCACTGGTCGTGTAGAACACTGCTGCGAGATTGAAAATGTTATCTACTCCGCCAGCGAAGGTCGAAGAGACAGTATAAACACCATCAGCCGTTACATTTGCGCGGGATATCGATTTAGCGCCTGCTTGACCACCTACTGCTTGTGTTAAAGTAAGAGTATCGTTTGCTGCATCTGCTGTTGACACCGCTATTTTGATTGTACCGTTGTGACCGTTGGAGCTTTCAATCGCGCCTTTAATTTGAGTAGCTATCTCGCCTGCTGTTGACTTACCGTTGATTTGTATTCTGACGTTGCTTCCGTCGAGAGTACCAGTTGCGCCATCGTCGTCATCGTCAAAGACATATGTTTTTTCCGACCCAGCAGTATTAGTTATAGTTAACGTGCCTGCGCCGGAGGCAGGGTCATACTGCGACGGCGTTGCTGATACTGCCTGTATTGTTGCAGTGGCACCTGGTTCGGGGTTACCGCCCCAATTCGAAACAAAGAGGCCGTATGCGCCACCTGCAGTTGCAACTGCCAGATCGCCAGCATCCCAGCCGGCCAATCCGTCTCCGCTTGCTTGCGGATGCTTTGTTCCTAATAATCTAATAACTGTACAAGGAGTATTGTTTTTTAGCCAAGCCTGTGCAGCATACGCAGCGTAGGTCGGAGAAAGATTATTTCCATCTCTCCAAACATCACCAGCCTTTCCTCCTGGAATTGGGTTTCCAAAAACTTCAATAAAATCTGAGAAAGAATCGACCTTTACTGGACGCATTGCTGGGCCTCTTTCTGTCCTACCGATTACCAGTGGTCCGATGGGTGCCGCGACGTCAGGTACTTGTGAGTTATCAATCTCCTCAAGAAAAATACCTGGAGAGACGAACTTAAACTTCTTTTCTGCCATGCTAGATGATCTCCTTTACATAATAATTCTCTAATAAATAGTAATAGATACCTGTAAAAGTCTTTTTATTCTCTATAAAAACCCCTTTCATCGATGTGTTCTGGAATATCTCCATAAATCACGCGTTCTCTGGGTATTTTTACCTCTACTGCGTTCTCTCTTACAACGATTTTTGGCTGCTCCGCGTTTTTGTCTTCTCCGATCAAATATCCCAAAACCCTGATGTTAACTTTCGTTGAATATATCTTTTCGCTTGTTCCCAAATCCGCAGCGTTTCCACCATTTTCAAAATCTTGCTGAATAAAGCCTTCGTAATTGTGTCCGTCTTTATATGCTACAAAATGATTAATGTTCCCTGTTCTTGTCATGAAGGGTGTCATCATCTCATTCATTTGTTGCTGATATTCTGCTCTTAACTCTATACTATAGTTTAAATTGATGTGAACGGGCATCGGAATAGAAATTGTCTCATAAACTACTTTTTCATTTTTTCTCGGAAAGTTTAGTTGATATTTTCCTCCGCCGCGCATTCTCTTGTATGTGTCCGCATTCGCAAAGTTGGAAGTTTTGTCCTGATTTATTTTTCTCGCGATTACAATCGACCCACCCTTCTTATCGGTTTCAGGAGGAACGTGTGCTTGAAAAATTCCCTTTCTCGTCGGATCTTTTGTGACACCAGTTCTGTTAACCACTATTAAAGGTAGCCTTAAAAAACCAGAATCATCTCTTATCTCTTTATTATTCTTTATTTGATGTGCTCTTTCTGCTGAAAGCCATAAAACAGGAACCTTCTCAAATCCCTTATTTGTATCACAAAATATATCGAGTTTTTCATTCAGCCAGTCAAATATAGCGGTATCAATAGTTTCCAGTGTTGATGGCATAACTATTGTTTCAGATATAATGCTTGGATCATCTACTCCTGTATAATCTTTAGGTGCCATCGAAGATTCCCTCTCTCGTTCTGACACATTTTGCCGTAATTTCCATTTTATGCTCTCCTTGTCCGAATATTCTTCTTGGCTCGTTTAAAGAAACTATCTCAAAGTAAATATCTGAGTAATAAACAAAGTCTCCAACTCTCACAAACAAGTCTTGATCCTCTGTAAGTCTTCTCTTGTGAAAATGCACCGTTATTGAAGACCTCTTATCCACCCCTACAGAGGGCATAAACTCTGTTTCTAACCCTTCCCACTCAACAAGCGCATAAACGCTAATAGGGGGCAAAAACGACTTAACTACAGCCTCTCCGTAGAGGGGGTGGTAGTTTGTATGCTCTAAACTAATTGGATAATAGACAACCTGTTGGCCAACAACTCTTTCTATAAGTTCATCGTTGACCTGCTTGATCAAATCCCTCTCTTTTTGGCCAACAAATAACGGAGGTGGAGGAGAAGCCGGTTGAGACCATTTATTTTTTTCGTTCGACATCTACCCTTTACCCTACGAATATTGAATATGGTATTTTTTGCTGTACCTTCTGAGTATTGTCAAGATCTGCTGCATCCTGCTCAAGCAATTTAGTGTATGTGAGTTCATCCAGCACTTTCTTAAGCTCCTCCCTCAGCAAATCTTGCTCTTGTTTTGCTTGAGACAGTAAATCTGAAGCATTTAACGTTATTGTTTCTCCCGGTATCGGTATGCTGCCAAACTTACCTCGAATTTGTCCCAAAACTTCTTTGCTAAGTGCAAGCGCGAATCTTCTTATCCATTGTTTACCGATTGAGTTAATACTTTCGTAACGAATATTTTCAAATGGCAAGGTATTCATATTATTTATACCGTCAACATTGTCTATCTTGTCCGAATACTCCTCCCACGGCTGTTTTTCATTTGGTATCACAAACTCTACCCACACCTTTGTTGGAGAACTTACAACTGTTTGCGGGAAAAGTCTTAATTTATTATTTTTAATTTCATAAGAATAGTGAGAGTTTCTTGTATAAATGGCGCTCTCAAAAGACTTTGCCTGCAGTTTATTTTGCCAGACTGGGACAATTTGGAACTGAGAGTCGTCCGCCCACTGACCATAGTTTTGAAGATTACCAACTGTGTTTAATCCTCCATAATAACCATAAAACCTCCACATTGCAGATGGTGTTTTATAATAAACTTTTCTGATTGCGATTCTATTGTTGCCCACCTTATTATAATAGTCAAAATCAGAATTATCACTGTCAGCCGCAGACTCTGAAATTATTGTCTGCAAGTCATAATCTTGAACAGAAGACGTTGTGTTAAAAGATGCTGAATATACGTTTTCAAAACCATTTAAATTAGACTCATTCGAAACACCATACCCGACCTTTTTTGCATAAGAAAACTGCACATGTGGATATTTTAATTCAACATTTGAACCACTTACATCTTGTCCAGACTTAATTTGTCCGTCTTGATCAAAACTGCCTGTTTTTGCACCCAATAAGTCTGAGAGGCTATTTTTTGCTTGGTGAATATTGACAATATATGAATATTCGAGAACTGCCTCTTCATAAGCAGAATATACATTGCCCTCAGTTATTTCGATGTCTAAGACATCTCCGCCCAATTTCTTATAAACGTAAGAAACCTGATCTGCAGCACCTGATAAGAAATCAGTATTTGATGAATAAACCCCATAAGGCAAAGTTGCTGAGACATTGCCGGGACTTCCCGTTACCGGAAGCGTAATCGAACTTGTTGCGCTTGTTGGCGTTAAAACTGGCTTGGCCATTCATGAGCACTCCTATACAATCTAATTAGCTTCGGATAAAACAAAACCCCACCTGAAATTAATCAAGTGGGGTTTTTTAAGTTAAGTTATAAAATTAAATTGAATTTAATCTTATCTTTCCATCACGCATCTAACATAATCAAGATAAGTTACGTCTTGATCTGTTCCGACAGAGGTAAACTCTACATGAGGGAGTAGAATAGTCCCGTCATCTGGAAGAGTCAACTTATTCGAAACCTTTAGATCGCCATTAACATACCAATGTGCGGAATCTCCGTCAAAGTAGAAGGATAATACAACCCAAGTCTGATCTGCGATGTCTTCTGTAGTATCAGTCTGAGTCTCTGAGTTTCCTTCAGCAGCAATTGCCATGATGTTGGGGGTTGCTCCAGTCGCGCAAATAAAGCCTATACCATCTTCAAGAGAGTCAATGGCAGTAGCCTCAATCGCACCGTTATTAGATGCTAATCCAACAAAAAAGCCTGCGCCAGAGATATCATCTAGTTGAAGTCTGGCTTCAAACCAAATCTTTCTAGAAGTGTTTGCGCTCGAATCGATTTTGAATCCGATTTGAGGAGCAGTAATGGCAGTTTCTTCGCCAGCGGAGCTTCCTAAAGTAAATTTTAACACTCCACCGGTTTTTGTGCTATCTGTAGCAATCGCATCACTAGAACCGCCGATTGCCGCATTCCACATATCTGAATCGACAGAGGTCGCCTGTGCAGCATCGTTGTTTACTGCTACACCTTGGTTAGATGTTACAGCATGAAAGTCATCAAACATTCCGAAATATTTCGAAGGCTGTGTCTCGAAAGAAGGAATGGCGATACCTTTAAGGCCAGATCTGGATCCTGTCGAATCCGCCTTGCCTGAATTCATTGATTTAAGGGCAGATTCTAATCTTTTACGCCCTAGTCTTCTATTTCCCATAATTTGTTTCTCCTTATATTATATGGTTATTGCAATAACTTGAATTAATCACGAAAACATAACCAGCCACCTCGGTTATGAATCTTCAAAGGTCAGTGGCCTCGACCAAGGAGAATAATCTCAAGTTGTCATCATAAATAGTATCTACTTCTTTATTAATCTGTCAAACAAATAAAAAAAGCCCCGCCTTTTAAGGGGCAGGGCTTCTTTATAATCAAGATGATTAAAAGTGACTAATATTGATTATTAGCCTCCCTCTTCACCAAGCAAGCCGCGAACGACTACTAGACCGTACATATCAGGACGTACCATCTTCTTGGCGTAACGAGTCATCACTCCCTTGCGAGGAACGAAGTCTTCGGTACCAAAGATGGTAGGTGTGACCTGCAGCGGTACATATGGAGCATAAACATAGCCGCTCTCAAGGAACGAACCACCTCTACGTCCAACTAGTACAAGGTTGCGCGGGAAGTAAGGATCAACATATACATCCCACTTCTTACTAAGTGCGCCAGCCTTAACTGCTCCAACAGTGCCTCTATCGACATCTGCTGTTACGTCAGCACGGAAACCGCTAGTAAACTCAAGAACGTTGGCAACTTCTGGAGATGTAACCAGGAAGTTAGCGCCACCGCGAAGAGTCTTACGGTGAATCTGAGCAGACACATCATTGATTGTTTCAATGAGAGTCTCATACCACTCAGAAACTGTACCGGTGAAGTCAGGAGCAGCCGAAGATGCGCCTAATTCAGCACCTGTAACGCGATTCACGAACAAACCAGGCGAACGGGACCAGTAATAAGTACCGGCTGTTGCGCCTTGAATAAGATCGTTAAGAATCTCACGGTCGATCTCAAGAGCGATTTGCTCAGAGAGAATACCAGTAAGCTCAACCTCTGCATCGAGATTGTGATAGGCATTGAGGTCCTGACCAAGTTCAGGAGACCACTTTGCCTTGAGCTTCTTGGTGATTGCCGTTACAGCAACACTGTCAACTGAAATGTCGATCTCAGGGATCTCATTCTTACCAGTTGTTGAACCAGCGTTACCAGTTGCTGGAGCGGGCTCTTCAAGACCCCATGTGTCTCCTCCAGTAACTGCTCCGACGGATTGACCGGCAGAGAAGGCATCCACGATTGGAAGCGAAAGGAACGGAGAACCGGCAAGCTCGAAAGATGTACCGGTCGGTGACGTGAAGATCAAGGAAATATAGTTGTTTGGCGAATCATCTTCAATAGCAGCGGAACCAGAATCATTTTTAACACCAAGGTGTGTCAAACGACGAATCATTGTCACACTAGTACCAAAACTAGTCTCGGAAGCACCATCTGCTGCGGTTTGATAAACCTCAATAGCGCCAAGCATATCCTTATTAAGAGTAGCCATATCAGCATCGCTCAATCTAATAACAGCAAGATGAACAAGGTCAGACTGAGTCCCACCAAGAATATCTGGGTCGTATCGAATCGCCTTTTTCTGCGCTTCTGTTAACGCACTAACAGCAGTACCTGCGGAAGTGAGAGCACAACCAGCGCTGATGTTGTCGCTGATTTCTGCAGCGCTGATAACGTCAAAGGGGTTGGCACCATCGGCGCTCGCGTCCTCAGTTAAAGTAATTGAGGCTGTTGGCGATGCAACAGCCATAGAGAGGTTATAGAAACCACCGCCATTTTCAGTGATGTCACTAACACCACCTGTTAAGAACGAACCGACCTTGCCACCGCCGTAGACAGATTGTCCAGCGCCGACACCATGACGGTTTCCTTCGTGTGTAAAGTCAAGGAAGAAGATCAGACCGGAAGGAAGGCTCATAGGCTGAACACTTACAAGATCATTGGCAAGCAAACTACCAAAAACACGACGAACGAGTGGGAATGCTACTGCAGCAAAACCCTCTACATCGCCAGCTGCCATCGAAGAAGCCTCACGAAGTAATTCCTTCGCTTGATTCTCCAAAAGACGAGCCATGCCGTTTTTTTCGTTATCTTTGCCAAGACCCTCTAAGAGTCCTGTCTTTTCCCATTTATTAAGTAGGGAAGCACCTTCTTTCCGCAAGTCTCGATCAACAATTCCTTCGGTTAATTTATCTAATACAGACATTTTATTTTTCTCCTTATAAATTGTTATTTAATACCTGCTAAAGTTTTCCAGCGATCATTCACTGGATCTTTATGAGTTTTCCTCTGACGAGGAAGGGTTGTTGAAGGGCGTGATACAACTTCACTCAGTGATTTTGGCTTTCTTTTATTTCTATCGCCCACTGCGCTTTGAAGGGTTTCAAAAACGATCTTCGCTTCTTCAACGGTTGAAGTTTTGGTTATTGCTTCGACAATTTTATTCTTTTGTCGCTCATTCAGGGAGGTGCTACCCAAAACTTTGTTTGTATAGAACAATCTTGCATTTGAAAGATTGATCTCTTCAAGTTTCTCCTTAAGCTTGTACATAACGGTTTTATACTTATTGTTTTCTTCCAAAAGTTTTTCACCGTAATGGGTTAAAGCATTAATCTTCTCTTGAAGTTCTTTTTTCTCGCTAACATCGTCGTCATCTTCTTCGAGTGCTAGGCGAGCAAGTTCGATATCTTCAACCTCCTGCTGAATAACAGGGTTGGTCGCGCCACCGGCTTGTCCGGTTGGTACAGTTCTAACATCAAACTCTAATTTTTCTATGATACTGTCAATAATATCATCGCTAATTTCAAATTCCTCACTAAGACCTTCAGCAAGACCCATTGGAACAGGTGGTTCTACTGCTGCAGGCTCTTCTTGAGCCATCATCTGATCTTGAACGATCTCGTCTCTATCTGTCATCTCACCTTCGAGTTCAGCAGCGAGTTCGTTAAAATCAATTTCAATTTCTTCATCTTTATCAAGACCTGTAAGGTCATCCATGTCTGCACGAGGCATATCGGGAAAGTCGTCGCCCTCCTCTGCTGCCATTTCTGGCTCCAATGCAACTGGTGCAACATCAAGAGGTGGTGGAGCGCCCATTGCAGGACCGGGCATTCCGCCTTCTTCCTGCTCTAAAATAGTTTCGATGGCATCTTTTACTTCAGCAGAGTACTTCTCAAGAATAGCAGTTTCTGCACTTTTAAGAGCGGCTTCCTTAAGGGCTTCTGCGTCAACAATAGCCTGTTCTAACAATTTTGACATGTCAATTCTCCATTTTTGATTATAATCACAAATAAATAGTTGTTATTTAAGTAAAATGACTTTTTATTTGTCCAACTTGCCTTCCAATTCCTCTACTTTTGCTGAAAGTTCTTGAACTGCCTTAATAAGTGGCATTACAAAAGCTTCGAATGAGACACGTTGTCGACCATCAGGATCCACACTCCAGCCACTAAAGGTGTCACAACCGGCCTTATCTAAAGCCTCTTTAACCTCTTGCGCGATGAACCCGTGAATTGTCTTGCCACCACCCATTGGCTCTGTATCGTCCGGATTGTAGGCTGTCCACTCTTCTGGGAATTCGCTTGGGGATTTATGAGTATATGTTACAGTCCTCAAATCGTTAACAAAGTTTAATCCAAGAACATCATCCTGAATATTGGTTTTTTGTCTCACATCCGAAGAGTGATTCCAAGTTGCGTCGGTATTGAAATCGTTTTCGATATGACTACTATCATTACCAATAAAGACTGCATTGTCTTTTGTACCTGTAATGTTATTACCAATAACAATCTGGTTTGTTGCCGTGGCGTCTTGGATATCTGCATTGAAACCTAAGCAAGTGTTCTCAACACCAGTGGTTGTTGTCAGACCAGCCTGAGAACCTACAAATGTATTCGAATGTCCCGCTCCCGCTAGAGCACCTCCGGCTTCGGCGCCTACACTAGTGTTGTTATCACCAGTAAGTTTAGAACCGGGGGACTGAGGACCGGACTTCCAGCCTAAGAATGTGGACGAAATTCCGGATTCGTTCATTTTACCGGCAAGGTAACCAACTGCTGTTGCACCTACTGTACCGTCCGTACCTGTCTGAGCGGTTAATGCTTGATATCCAACAGCCGTGGACCCGTCACCTGCGACGTCTACGTCTAACGCATTATGTCCAACTGCTGTATTATATTGTCCGGTAGTAATCGCTGCACCAGTGTTTGTTCCAACAAAGATAGAACCATCTGCGTCGGAGGTCATGACTGCTGCTCCAGCGCCAACACCTACACATATAATATTTCCACCAGCGGTAGTTGCTCCACCGGCTCCTCCACCAATAAAGATGTTATCGTCTCCACCTTGAAGAGCGTCTCCGGCTGCTGCACCAAGAATTGTATTACCTGTTCCTGTGCTTACGGCTTGACCAGCGTTGTATCCAACTGCTGTATTACTACCGTGTCCATCTGCGTCTGCTTCAAATGTTTCAAGAGCCTGATAACCAAATGCAGTGTTGAAATCTCCATCGACATTTGTCTTGAGTGCTTCAAAACCAACTGCTGTGTTTCCAGCACCAGTCGTAAGAGCGGCTCCGGCGCTTGTACCTATAAGTATTGTACCATCTGCGGCAGCGGTCAAGTTTCCTCCTGCTGCACCATGTCCGATTACAATTGCTCCGTCGACGTCAGTTGTCTTGTCGCCTGCCTGATAACCAATTAAAACATTATTGTCACCAGAACTAAGATCGTTTCCTGCTTCATGTCCAATAATTACATTTAAATTGCAGCCAGAAGCGACAGCGGCTCCTGCACTACCTCCTAAGATAGTGTTTGAAGTTCCTTCATCGTTATTGGAGATAGAAAGCCCTGCACCACCAATGGAGCCTGTAACCAACAGTGTATTACCCAGAGTTACTGCTCCAATAACGTGGGCTGTGGTTGAAACATAAATCGAGCCGGCTACAGTAAGAGTGTCTGTTGGGGCATCTGTATTGATACCTAAAAGAGACCCGGCTTTAGCATATATGAGATTGTCACCGGCATTTTCTTCAATTTGTATAATGTCGCCTGTAGTGGAAAGGGAGTCTCTAATAAAGAAGGCGTTGTCGCTTCCTCGATGACCCATTGACCAATAGTGATTTGTTTCTTTAAATTGTATTGCAGAGTTTGCTCCTGCTAACCCCTCTAACGTAAGTAAACAGTTGCTACCTTCATTATGGAGTGACGTATCTCCGGAAACTTTAAGGTCGGTGGTAACTTCTAAGTCACCGGCAACTGTTGTGAGCGAAGCGGCACCGTTACCAATCGTAACATCAATTTCGTCCTCTACGCTACCGTCTGTAAGTACAAGGCCATACTGCATCTCTCCGTCGTGGGTTGCAACGCCCAAAGAAAGTTTACCGCCTTCTTGGCCGTCTGTGTGAACTGCAACTGCCGCTTCCATTTTTGCAAATAAAACCTGATCTTGGGCTGCGTCGTCAGCGTAAAACTCAATTAAGCCTGCGACGTCATTTGCTGCACCTGCCGCTCCCTTGTCTTTAACGAATCGAAGACGTGCTCCATCTGCATCATTTGTAGTATTTTTAATAGTTATAAGTGGGTCATTGGCATTTGCAGATGTAAAAGTCGAACTGTCCGCGTTGACAGTTAGGTCGCCAGAGGTGGTAATCGCTCCGACTCCAAGAGTTCCAACACCACTCATATTAGCGCTGTCGTCTACAGTGATACCGGATCCTTGAGCAGTTTCTCCTCCAGTTCCATTGGTTCGCAGGATTCGATTATCATTGCTGCCCAGTCCTGAAAGAGCACCAGAAACACCGGCCAGAGAACCATCGGAAGTGATTTGAACATCCTGACCTGTATCGTCCGTAAAATATAAATTACAAGGGGCGTCGTTCTTGATCCATAATTGTCCGTAAGCAGCGGTATCTCCGGATGCAGCAGCGGCCTCCTTCATCGTAAGAGTTCCCTCTACCGTCAACTCTGTTTTGGGGCTTGCTGTGCCGACCCCTAAGCGATTATTAGACGCATCAACTGTAACTGTTGTCCCGTCGACTTGTAAGTCAGTCAGAATTACT
>Ga0080013_1000254_pt1 | contig 75521 bp, 106 predicted proteins | sample ETNvirenome_6_85_FD_69236 | JGI IMG/M metagenome (GOLD analysis project Ga0080013, IMG submission 69236) | Marine viral communities from the Pacific Ocean - ETNP_6_85 (SPADES assembly) (version 2) | ecosystem: Environmental > Aquatic > Marine > Oceanic | place: Pacific Ocean | collected 2013-06-19
GCGAGAACGTGGCGACCGTTGGGGGATTTTAGTGAATGGGGGGGGACTCGCCGCCTGAAGCGAACACGTCTCCTAGAGCGCGAGTAACAAGCTCTGTCAGCCTCTCTATAGCTCTGGCCCTTTGGGACTGGTCCAGCTCCTGGATCTTGGGAAGACGCCTGTTCGCTAAATCCCCCACTAGTTTGTCGACCCAGCCCCTGACTAGTTGCTGAGTTTTATCATGCATGAGATCCGAAATGTTGGCTTCGCGACGCTCACGTAGGAGCTCCTCACGAATGATTCCCCTAAGCTGATTCTCTGATAACCTCAATGCTGACCTCCGTTTAGAACACACGCCACAATCATAAATATGAGACGGTGTAAATTATACCTTGCGTATCTATCGTCCTGGAGTATATTTATAAAAATGGTACTAAAAGAAAAACTACTAAGACTCCTCATAAGAGAGACTTTATTGAGAGAGGGCATCTACGACCGTGGCATCCTCAAGGCTGTCTTTCTTGCCGGAGGCCCTGGAAGTGGGAAATCCCACACTTCAAAGATAATCTTCGGCACAGATCCGGAATCGACGTATCAGACCGCCACTGCTAGCGGTCTCAAGATCGTCAACAGCGATCCGGCATTTGAGCATTTCTTGAGGAAGGCAGGCGTAGATCCTGCTGACCTTGCAGACATGTCAGCAGAAGAGTGGGAGAAGCACACGGCGGGGCCAGAGTCCGAGCGCGGCAAATCAAAAAAAATCAGAGACATACAGAAATCTAACCTGCTTAGCGGGAAGATAGGAGTGATCTTGGACGGTACTGGCGATGATTATAAAAAAATTGCTCGTCGAAAACAAGAACTAGAAGGTCTGGGTTACGACACCCACATGCTATTCATCAACACAACTCTTCCTGTCGCACAAGAGAGAAACAGGAATAGAGCTAGAAAGCTCAAGCCTGAACTAGTGGAAGAAATCTGGACAGACGTACAAGCCAACTTAGGAGCATTCCAAGACTTATTTGGCCGGCGAGATATGGCCATCATCGATAACACTGAATACGGACCCCTGTCCGATGAAGTAACAGCAGCCGTCAATGATTGGCTGTCGCAGCCCGTAGAAAATCCGATCGGCAGAAGGTGGGTGGAAGAAGAGCTAGCGTGGAAGGAGCACGATTTCGGTGCTGAGGACATCAAAAGAAGGGCGCCTGGAATCAAGCAGAGGACTCTTGGCCAAGGAGGAAGAGCTCCTGGGCGACCCGGCGCTGGCATGGGCGGTCAATCCAGTGTAAACGAACCGCTTAGCGATACAGAGATAGAAAGCCTGCGTAAGAAGCAAGAAGCAGAAAACGACAGGGATCTATAACCGACCGTCTTTTGAGTTCAGCCAGTTAACCGCTCAAGCGATTTCCGGAAGTATACCGAATCCAACTCACAACCGACGAAGTTCCGACCAGTATTTTTAGCAGCTAACGCGGTCGAACCAGAACCACTGAAAATATCCAGAACCGTGTCTCCCTCGTTGGTGTTAGCCAGTATGATGCGTTCAAGTAGCTGCACCGGCTTTTGAGTGGGGTGCCAGCCACAGTATTCTTTGGATGTGGTGTGGTTGTTCTTCGGCCAGACGTCGGTCGGAATCTTTCCCAGCGGGTTGTTCACTGCAGTCTTTCGTACGTTGGATTTCATCTTGTAGGGAATGCGCACATCGTCGGCGTTGAAAAGATGATCAGCGCCTTTAGAGTACATGAGAAGATCCTCATGCTTCCTTGGAAACGTCTTCTTTGTGCGGCCGCCCCAATCATACGACCAAATTATCCAGTTCCTGTAGTGCATTTCGTTGAAAGCATTCAACACTTGGAGCTTATACTTCAGGAAAGTATCTGTCTTAGTCGTTCCCCAAACGTACATACAGCGGTGTCTACGGAGCACCCTAACGCATTCCGACGTCCACTCCTCACACCACGTCAGGTACTCTTGTTCAGTGGTCCATTGGTTATCCCACTGCTGGGATATGATGTTGAAATACGGAGGGTCTGTCAAGACTAAATCGATCGATTCGTCGTCGAGGGTCTTGAGGAGTTCCAAGCAGTCTACACCGCGCAGATCAATCATTCCACGTCTGCACGTCTCTGAACCAATGCGGCACTGGAGGCGCAGTAGAGGGATCCCCGTCAGGCGAAGTCTTTATCCAGTAAAGTTCTTGGTTTCCATTCCTACCCGCATGTTGGCGATATTCGTCGCGACCAAAGACGTGGCGGTCCAAATCGGCTTTGGTACACCACCACGCGCATACTTGGTTAGGGTTAACCCCGACGAACACAACGCGATCGTACTCCTGCTCGGATCTAATCTGCTGCCAGGTGAAACTATCGATCACCCCGTCCCACGCAGTGGAAGCCTTGACCTCCACTTTTAGCTCGTCGATGTAAAGATCGAAATCAGAACTGGATCCTTTCGGCTTCTGAGGGCTGCCATCTCTTTTTCTCGGAACGGAGCTCCCCAACCTTTCAAGTAGATCTGCAACTAGTCGCTCGGCCTGGGATCCTTTTGTTGGAGGGGGAAAGTATTTATAGGTCTCAAAGAGGCTATCGTCCCAGAACGAGGTATCTTTATCCCTCCAGCCCTTATAAGTAACCGTCGCTAGAGCCAGGTCGGTGATATCCATCAGCGGCGGTCTCGTGTTACGTTGTCTAACCCTGGCCGTGCGGTGATGGTGCACGCAAGCTCACGAGCCAACACCCTTCGTGCTGCAGCAGAACCAAGGTTAGTCTGGCCCTGCTGCGACTCTGAGAATGTGGTGAGTTTTTCGTATACTGCCTTTACTAATTGCTCCATCTCCCAATCTGCGGTAGAGAAAACATCATGCGGGGATGATTTACTATTCATTTTTTCGCAGTCTCCTTCAAAAATTCAAGCATGTCTCGCGCGCGCGATCCCTGCTCGGCTGCATCTAAAATCTCCGGCATAACCCCAGAGTGATCAGCCACACCTTGAGGACTCGAAGTGTAAAGAGACGTTTTTGCCTTGGCTTCCTGCAATTGTGCCTCACAATGCAGCCGGGCCGCTTTTAAAAAAATAGACCCGTCCCGATTTTTATCCTCTGATTTCTTCATGCCTTTTCTCCCGTTTGATAAAAGATACACCGATGGATCAGAATGTTCAGGGCGTTTGATAAGGCGTACGAATTCCTTTACCGAGGGAGTACAACTACCGCACCCGGTACACATCTCGCTCTCCAGAATAAAATCTTGCAACCGCAACTCTAGATCCGCGGCCATAAGATCTACGTCCGCAATGTTCTTACATAAGCACAGGATCACGCAGCGGCCTCAATTATCCTCAGTGTCTTTCCAGACGATTCCTTGCAAGACGTTGAGCGAAGGTTGCATACGCCCAGTAACGTAATCTAGGAGCTTCTGACTTTGGGCCATTCGATCGAAAAAATCCGGGGTTGAGCGCTCCTTTGCGAGGATCGCCATGAGAAAAAAATCCGGCACGCACCTCTCGGCATCGAGAAAGTGCTCCAGGAAATCTGCGGTCTCTACTTCTGACATAAAAAATCTATCCTTGTCCTTCAAGACGTTTTCAAGTGGTGGCTTGAGGCTTCATCTTCATCACAAAGTCCCGGTTGTCAGCCCCGAAGAGAAGCTTCGTGCCGGGAACCAGCAGCCATCCCCTCTTGAGCTTGCTGGGAGTGGGCTTAGCAGCCTCACCGTCGGTGATGATGATGTAGCCGTCAAAACGCGAGGAGTTCGCGTTAGCGTGCTTAGTGACACACTGGAAGTCAGTACCACCGCAACGGGTCCGGCCGGTTGCGGGAGTCTTGCCGCGGCGCCACTCCGTCTCGCTGTCTTTGTCGACCTCAGTGTCAAAGTGGAACGTGGTGAACTGAGTCCGACGGGCGAGGTTCCGGAGCTCTCCGAACGCCAGCTCCAACTCACTGTTCCCGACAGACCCGCTCTGGTCGATGTAGACTGCGATACTGGAAGTGTAACCGCGCTCGACGCCAGGGTGGATGCCCGTATACTTCCGATTGAGTCGCCGCACGTTGCTGTGTCGATCCGCACGGCGGCTCAGGCCACAGAACTTACGAAGCACGGAGCGCCAATCGACCTCCTTGCTGACCAACTCGCGAAGAGTCTGGCGCGTCTGACCTCCGACCGATCCCCACCGTCCAGTGCGATCGCACTCTTTGACGGCGTCTTCGACAGCCTTGGCGATCTTGCCCTTGAGCAGCTCTCGCTCCTCGTCTCCGAGCTCATCCCAGCCGTCGTGAGAGTCCATGTCGCCAGGCAGGCCAGGCGTTCCGTTGCCGCAAGTGCAGACACCGTCACCGGGCTCTCCGTCGCCGTCGGCGTCGCCGGGTTGGCAGTTGCCGTCACACTGGCCGCCTTGTCCGCCGGAGTTACCCTCCTGAATGTCCTCAGCGATCTCAGGGTCTTCCATGAGTTTCGTGAAGTACCACTCGGAGGACTCACCGGGGGGCAGCGAAGCGATCTTAGCCGACACTCGCTCGTAGCGGGCGACGGCGTCCTCTCCCATCTTCGTGCGATCCTCTGCAGTCAGCTCCTTGAACTCTTTGCCCGGCACCAAGCCGCCCTCAGGCAACTCACTCTCCGGAATATCCGAGTTGATGGCCAGGTCAGTGGCGTAGTTGTGAATGATGTGAGGGGTCATCCGCCGTGAGGTGGTGTGCTCCAGAGCGAGGTGCATGGCCTCATGCTTGAGGAGTCCCTTGACCTGCGCAGACGTCAAGCCGGCGAGGAACCGAGGATTCCACCACATATGGACGTCTCCGTCCTTAGCAAGGACGCCGGCGGTGGGGATGGCCTCGGTGCGCTCGTAGTTGACGCCGCGAAGCACCCCCGCGAAGAAGGGCTCCTCCAACATCATCCTCACCCGATGCGGCTCGAGGTCGAAGGCAGCTGCTAGCTGCTCGTCGACGAGCTCAACCGGTGCGAGGTCAGTGTTTGTGTTTTTGCTTTTGTTAGCCACTCGTCTCTCCCTTACATAGACATAATACCACATACGGCGACTATCTGCACCGGAATGCACACAATTATTTGTTGGCAGCGGCAATAAGGAACGGCATTGCAAAGAAATCGAACACCACGCCGAGACCGCCGAAACCCCCAGTCAAAAGGTAAACTACGGCTGAGACCGGTCTATCGAGGTAAAGGCGGTGGGCACCTAGAGCTCCGAAAAAAAATAAAAACCCGTATGCCCACCAAGCGCTCTTTTTTTCCACAAGAACCTCCGTTACACTTCTATTATATCGTAACTCTAAAGATTCTGCACGCGTTCACTTTAACGTTTTCTCCTGCGCGGTCGCTTCCAACTCTTTGAGGAAAGATCTTCGCATGTCATTTAGACGTTTGAACTCCGCAGCACGGCGTGCATCAAGCAGTAGTCCACTCGGCTTCTTCACAGTGCCATCAATCAACATCTCGTCGAAGTTATAGAACTTGACTCGGTTGTCTTTAGCGGAGGACTCAAAGGGGAACAACACCACAGAGGCGGCAACGATGATTACGAAAATAGCCTTCATGCATAGTAATTAGGCCTGAGTGGGGGTATTTTCTGCGCAAAGTGTACAAAACAGAGAGATGACACCGTTGGAGTAATCCACCGCCCACGTATCTGCATCCCTCTCCAGAACAAACTCTCCGGAGCATTTCGTACACTCGTCGGGCAATCCAGAGAGTGTAGTGGCGATATCATCTAACTGTTTGGCTGCAGCCTTATTTTCTTGAGCCTGCTTCTTTCTCCTCAGCCTTCGTGCGATACTAGACATTCATCTCTTCCCACGCCCCAGAGCGATTCGTGTAACGCACCTCACTTATTCCCGCGTCGCGTATGTGCTCAACACACCACTTACATGGCTTGGCAATCGCAAAACCTTCATCGGACTTCCTACACCGTAGTACTTCTAGAGTGTCACCTGGCTTGGCGAATCGAAGCACGTTCATCTCGGCGTGCATATTCGACCTACTGGTACCGTCCGGATACTGCCTGGTGAACTTAGGGTGAGTCTTATCGGTGTTCACTCCGATCCTGACTACCTTTCCCCGCCGGCGTAGAATGGCAGCCAAGTGGTAAACTCTTCCGTTAGACAGTGCTTTTTCACGGGCCTCATAATACACTGGGCATGTTCATCTCCTTTTCAACATATTAATTCTAACAAACATTGTAGGTTTTTACACCCTCGGACAAAGGAGAGAAATACTTGAATTCATGTCCTCTGACAATTAATACTTCTCCGCCTACCAATATCGTGCGCTTCATAGAAGTCTTAGGGATATTTTTACGCTTACGTTTACTCGAGGTGAATTCCTTCCCAAGGTAGACCACGGAGGTATCCGAGGTGATCAGCGGTTCCCCCCAGCAAGTAATGCGACCTGCCACTTTCGGTATCAATACAGCAAACAGCAAACCGCTGGAAACACTAGTGTTTGCAAAACCGACGAGGTCACCTCTGAGCTTTAGAAGCATCCCCTTTTGCAGTTCATCCACCCTCACGACGCATCGTCAACGTGGAAACCCCAAGACGCTGCAGCGTGGTGGCCTGGGATCAGTGCAACTAATTTACACCCCGGGTTATTTTTCTCGATCTCCCAACGCGCCTTCGCCCTGTCGAGAGGCGCTGCTGAATTCACGATGCTCACGGAGAGGTTGTCTGTACTCATGAGAACTACAGTGTACGGACGTCTAGCCATTATCTTTCTCCAGTTTTGGTGATCTATCGTTTGCTATCCCTAGAACGGCATAACCGCAGATGTCCTCCCACGGACTCTCTCCAAATGCGTCCTTACGATTGGCTAAACGGAATAATTTATCGATCACCCTTACGACCGCCAACGCATCGAGATATTGAGCGGGCCTTATCCCGTACGGGTACAACACTGTTAAAATTCTGGACGCTTTACCGAACGAATCGCCGTATGCTTCGTTCTTCTCCGCAACCAATTTTCCTACTTGATTACCAATGTCTTCATAGGTATTGGGTTTATCTTTGCTCAAGTTGCCTTACCTCTATACTGAGAATCTACATAAGAGATTATAGAGACAGGGTAGTAGGTTTACATTAGGCTACGTGATTATTGTTGGTCGTCTAGCGATTGAAATATGTTGGCTTCGATCAGGCCTCTGTTTCCCACCTCTCCATGGGTCCAGGTCTTACGAGGTAAGACCTGTAGAGAAACATTGGGGATCACGGAAGGAGATAGATTCCCCATGAATTCTTTCGCGTTACGGTGGGGGTCATCCCACTTCCTTACCAGTAGCCGGATGTCCGTCTTGCACTTCTTCAAACACGCTGTCCACGCCTTGTCGAGCCAGTGATCGTACGTAGCGTCAAGCCACAGTACGGCTGTTGGCTTAGATCTACAGAGGCCTCCTTCCCGTGCTGCCGAACTGAGCGCGCTGCCGCCGGCAGAAAACCCAGCAAAAACTATACGCACCTCTCCCAAGTAACTGCCGTGACGAATGGTACTCCACACCTCCAGGTGATCCAACATGTCCTCTACGAAGATCTCCAAGTCCCTTGGGCGCTGCCACACTTTTCCCTGTCGGCCCCTAGGTGTCCTAGTATTGATAGACCATGGCATCTCAGGAATTGCTATGGCGACTGAGCGGTCACGGTCTACAAAATGTTGGATTTGGGGGATTATTCTCTTTCTAAACTCGCCGCCAGAAAATCCGCCCAAACCGTGAAACCATACGATGAGAGTTACCTCTAAGTGATTGGAAGCCTCGGGGACTAGAAGTATGGTGTCCCGACGTTTATTTCTATGAAAACGGTCTTTACTGCCGTTGGTCGGCGAGCCGAATATCCACGACGTGGATTCAAACGGTGCATTGCCGATGGCGCGCGACCACCTGTCAACTGTGGGTTGGTATACTCCAGCACCAGAATAAACGTTGGATGCTACTGGTTGAGCAGCTATCAAAAAAGGAATTACCGATAGTAGAAGAGTCTTAGCTCCTATCATCCTTTACACCCTTGCCGTACCACCTAGCGTTCCTACCTCTTACGTCGTAATGCGTGAAGGTAGTGTACAGTCCTACGCCCCCAGGTTTCATCGAGCCGTCTTCGATGAGAGATACGATGACAGCCTTAACCTCAGCTGGGGACATGCCGGCTACTTTAATGTCTGCTGCCTTAGCTAGCATGTGTTGGCTGCGACGTGCTCCACCGATCTTTCGATTATACTTCGGCGATCTATAGCCACTGATGACTCGAATGGGCTTGCCAAGGTGCTCTCTAAGGACTTGTAGATTGTCAGCTAACAATTGTACATTATCCAATAACTCTTCAGGAACTTCAGATCCGTCGCGGCAGCTAAACTCACTCAGTCCAAAATTAGTCGTTAACTCGTTTGGCATACTTTCATCCTCCTCTGGTACATGCACGGACTCTTCTTGCGTGGTGGAGCCAGCGGCGTCTTGCGTGGAAGGAGGCCTGAGCCTCAGCAACCCCTTGAGCGCCATCAATATCGTCTCTAAAATAGACATCAACCACCACGTGCGGCTTACTGCGTTTGACGAGCCGGATGTTTAACTTATCGGCAGTCAGCTGCCCATCTCACTTGATGGTTACGTAATCCTTCAAAACGTCATCCAGGCTCTGGACTACGGAGGATAGCGTCCATGCTGCATCCTGGGCCCGCATCTGTGCTAGTGGGCTGCCCTTTCCCTCTATCTTATCAAACTCTTGTCTCGCGAACTCTCGTAACTGTACGAGCATCTGTACCTCTTTTTCTTTCATTTTACTCTCCTAGAATTGATCAGCTTCAGTAGATTCTTCCATTGCCAGCGTAGAAGCATTGCCGGCGGATAAACATTGTGCCACAAGATCAAAGTACCCCGTACCCACCTCCCTCTGGTGTTTTACTGCAGTATAACCACAGTCTTCCTCCAGTAGAAATTCGTCTTCTTGCAACTCAGCGTACGCACTCATATCCCGTTCTTCGTAATCCAAAGACAGTTCAAACATGCTGAGGTTTAGAGCGTGAAAGCCTGCCAGCGTGATGAATTGGAATTTGTACCCCATGGCTCCTAATTCACGCTGAAAAGTGGCGATAGTCTCATCGTTTAAATTTTTCTTCCAGTTGAAACTAGGAGAGCAGTTGTAAGCCAGTAATTTGCCCGGGTGTCGTTCGTGGATCGCTTCAGCAAACCTACGAGCCTCATCTAAATCCGGGGTTGATGTCTCACACCAGAGAAGATCAGCGTAAGGAGCGTAACGTAATCCTCGTGAGATGGCCATCTCTAGGCCTCCTGTGATATGATAGAAACCCTCAGACGTTCTTTCGGTGCTGGTGATGAAAGGAAGATCCTCCTCATCTATATCGGTGGTGAGAAGCCTAGCACTGTTTGCGTCCGTACGCGCAATCAAGACAGTGTCCGTCCCTAGCACGTCGGCCGCCAAGCGGGCAGCCACTAATTTCCTTACGAATTCCGAACCAGGTACTAAAACTTTCCCACCGAGGTGGCCACACTTTTTGGCAGAGCTAAGTTGATCTTCAAAATGCACTCCAGCTGCTCCGCTTCGTATCATGGATTTCATCAGTTCGAAAGCATTGAGAGGTCCACCAAAACCAGCTTCAGCGTCGGCAACTATTGGAGCAAACCATTCTCGACCGGCGGAACAGTCATTTTCCGCCCACTCAATCTGATCCGCGCGACGTAACGTGTTATTCATCTTCTGGACGAGCATAGGGACGCTGTGCGCTGCATACAGACTCTGGTCGGGATACATTTCATGAGAGTCGTTTGCGTCGGCTGCCACTTGCCACCCAGAACAATATACCGCTGGCACTCCTGCTCGTACCATCTGCATGGCTTGATTGCCGGTAACCGCTCCCATAGCGTGAGTGTAGTCGCGGCTAGTCAATAACTTCCATAATTTCTCAGCTGCAAGTTCCGCAAAGGGTGCCGTCTCGGGTTGCGACCCTTGAAGCCGTCTAACTTCCGACGCGGAATAAGGACGAAGTATTTCTGGGACACCTTTACCGTTGGAGAATGAAGATGATTTCATTGGGTTACGATCCTTTCATAAGCGGCCAGGGTCAAGAACTCCGGGAGTACTTCTGCAGTACAGAACTCCATGAATAATTCTATGGCTTCATTTAAACGAGGAGAGCTATATTTCGCCTTTACGCTCTCGAGTTCTTCTCGTAGCCTCAAGCTGGTGATACTCTCCTTTTCTACATCCACCGAGGCATATTTAATCCACTGCCACAACTGGGTACGGGAAATCTCGGCCGTGGCAGCATCCTCCATCAAGTTATGTAGTGGGACACAGCCGGATCCCTCGAGCCATGCAGCTAAATACAATACTCCCGCTTCTACATTCTGACGAAAACCTTGCGGAGTAATGAGTCCCACGGGGTGCTGAGTCAAGGATATCCGCAGCTGATTCTCTGGGAGGTTCGTCCATCCGTTGCGCAATGAAATCTGCGAGGAGCCTGGCATGTCTTCATCAAACATGCCTTGGGCGATCTCCACCAGGCCTGGGTGGGCTACCCACGTACCATCGTGCCCTCTTCGCACCTCGTGCAGTTTGTCCAATCGCACCTTATTGATGGCGGTATGGTGTGCTTCAGGATTCCCCTTAATCGGTATTTGAGCCGCCATGCCCCCCATGGCATGACAACCTCGCTTGTGGCACGTGTCAATCAAGAGTTTGGAATAGGTCTCCATGAAGGGACTGTTCATCCCGATCAGTGATCTATCCGGCGTAACGCGCTCAGAGTTGTTAGCGAAGCATTTGATGTAACTGAATATATAATCCCAGCGGCCACAGTTCAATCCCAACGAATGATCACGCAAGGCCCACAGAATTTCCTCCATTTGAAATACAGCCGGAAGTGTCTCTATTAATACGGTCGCTCTAATAGTCCCCGTGTCCCAAGAAAAGCGTTGTTCCACCCAGTTGAAGATTTTTGCCCACCACTGTGCCTCTTTCCAGTGTTCCAGCTTGGGGAGATAAAAACAGGGACGCTGAATGCCGTCGGTAAAACATTGAGCGTTACGCCAAATATACAGCCCGAAATCAAATAGACTAGCAGGAATTCTTCTACCGTGAATTGAGAAGTGGGCTTCGGTAAGATGCAGCCCACGAGGACGTACGAATAAAACAGCGGGGTCATCACATAGGCTGTAAGTTCCCTTCTTTGGGTGTTCGTAAGTTATGTCTCCCTGTACAGCGTCGGATAAATTTATTTGACCTTCTAGCAAAGCATGCCACGTGGGAGATAGACTGTCCTCAAAGTCCGCCATGTATACTTTTGCTCCGGAGTTAAGAGCATTGATGATCATCTTTCGATCTGGAGGGCCCGTGATCTCCACGCGTCGATCCAACAACTCCCGTGGGGGAGGAGACACCCTCCAGTTACCCTTACGTACATCAACCGTCTCCGAAAGAAAATCTGGGCTCCACCCAGGGTCACTCCTTCGATCGCCTCTTGCTGCAAGGAGACCCTGTAGTTCTGGTTCAAACCTCTGGAACAGTTCTACTAAGAACCCTACTGCTTCAGCCGACAAAACTTCGGCGGCCAGAGGGTGATCCGTATACTCTCCGGCAGGGCGACCTTCGTATTTATCCATCCGTCTTCTCCAATTTCGGTAAAATATATTGCTCGAGTATTTCCCCCGTCTTAGACGGGCTTGACGTAGAGAATGATCTCTGTGTAGACAGAAGCGCATTGTAGATGGAATGATCGTTCCCACCTGGTTCGCATTTATCTCCCACGAACCACACTTCGCGTTCGTCAAAGTGACGAAGCGCATGAGTCTTGTCCCACCCAGTGGGGTAGATATCGATTGACGTGGTCCCGCCCATAGCGAACTCTACTAGTCCCCCTAGGCCGAGATGCTCTATCCTCAACTCCAGCGCTCTACATAGATTGTGCCGTACGGCGTTTTCGGCATCGAGCTCACTGAACGCCGCTCTCTCGGAAGCGCCCGCGTCACGGCCGATCATAGACCAGTTGATCATAGAGTTTCGGTAAGATACAAAATTTCCGGTAAACTCCAAAAAGTCTTGGTGATCATTCATGAATTGCAGTTGAGAAAAAAGAATGCTCTGAATTAGCTCTTTATAGAGGGACGGCTTCTCGCAGATTTTTTCTAGGTGCACCTTAAAATCCATGCCATATTTTTTTAAAAACCGCTTTTCTTCCGCGGACCAACGGTAGAGTTGAGTGCCGTTGCACGGCAGCAAGACCACCTCATTCATGAGAACGCCACCTATCGTTGTCCACAGTTCGTCTATCTGCTGCGTTATGTATGCCAAAGGACTGCCACTCACTACTCCGATCACAGCGAACCTAGAGAGTTTCACTAGAGGCGCTATGAGAGATCGGTCCAACCCTTCGCGCGGAGGAGTCAAAGTCCCATCCATGTCGAACAACACTACAGGATTATCTTCACGGTCGTGGTCAATCATAGTTTAGTCGCTGGAACTCCCACTCACAAACATTGTAATTATAGCTTCTCGGCAGTTAATGCCGTCGGGAGAAATTTCTACGTACGGTGACGATAATGCTTTACGGGAGAACAGAGGAGGAAGTTGATGGTAGGAATCTTCAGAGGCTTCTTTAGTTTCATCCCAACCTCTTTTAGTAGCCGGGATCCTTTTTTTTGGTTACATCCGCTGCATGCAAGAACAACATTTTCCCAAACGTGCTGCCCTCCACGGGATTTTGGATTTACATGATCTACGGTACTGGAATAAAAATTTAAAGACGCATCGCAGTATTGACACCTACCAGAATCCCGGAGGTATAGATTGCGTTTAGTAAGGCGTGCGCTCTTGTATCTTTTTTTTATCCTTGCTGCGATCACACCATGTGTGAACCTTACCACTGCTGGTAGCGGATAATCTCCAGAAACTGTACCGATGGTGATTCCATCGTGGTTGCGAATTACCTCAGCTCGTCCTCCTAGGACGGCTCCCATAGCACGTCTCCAGTTGGTTCTAAACAGCGGTTCGTACCCAGAGCTAAGCATCAAAACAGTCACGTTGGATAGTTCCGTGTGCGTTAGGTGTTGACTGTTAAAATTTTCCTCACGAGACATCTTTCTCTAAATATGAAGTCCGAGATTTCCAACCAAATACCGGCGCACTAAATGAATCCTAAAGGAGTGTTGAGGAGAACTTATTTTGTAAGAACGCATTCCGGAAGCCCTATGCAGGAAAATACTGTGTTTTTCGTAGGCTACCGTACCACGAGCTCCTGAGGCGGAAGCCTCTTTGTGAATAGCCTTTCTCAGTAATTTTCGAAATTTGCGCTTAAATTTACGGCGAGAATCCTTGTCGAGAGATCTTAGAGCGAGGGAAACTTTTTTCGTACTTCCGTGACTCAAAGGAGCTATCCCCTCCTCTAGACAAGCAACATCAATAATGATCGACTCTGTATTATGCAAGATGAAACTCGTTTATCTATAACATCAAAATACGAGTACGCGGCTGGATTTACATTTCGTCACGATCAGACTCTACCTGGCCTAATTCCTCCTCAAACAGTTCCCTAGCAGATTCCACGGTGGAAATAATCTCTGGGTCTACACCTTCGTCGTGTAGTACATCTATCAGGTGTTCAAACGCTTTTATAACATTCATGGGGTCGCTTATCATGGTAAAATCCTCCGCTGTAATTATTACTATATACTCGATATGTTAACTTGTTCTCAAAAGAAATAATGAAATTTCTCCCCTCTATCATTCTGTTCACGGTTCTCCACGTACTAATATGGATGAGTACCAATTGGCAGTTTGTAAAAAGCGCTTCGGCTAAGAACGCATTGATCCTTTCTTTGTTCCTAGCGGTTCCTACGTCCCTTATAGCCTACCATGCTAGCAGGATTACGTACGCCACGTTTGATTCTGCATGGTCGGTAAGGTTATTTGGGTTTGGAGTATCCTATGTAGTTTTTCCGCTCATGACGTGGGCGCTGCTCCACGAATCACCTTTCAACCTAAAGACCGGGGCTTGCGTGATTCTTTCTTTCGCTATAATCGTAATACAAGTCTTTTTTCCTAATAGTTAAAAGATATGAAAGTCCATAAACAAGAATTGCGCCGTATAATACGCAGCGTACTCACAGAACTATTCGTAAGGCCCAAACACAAGACGCGTAAATTATCCAAAACGTTCTCTAGTCGCTATGACCCAGGGTACGATGACGACTATCTTTCTGGTGATATAGGGTTCGGAGAGTTCGAAGAAGCCGACGATGATCTAGATGATGAACGGTCTGTTACAACGGATTAAAGAACACAAAGCTTTAATCCGCGAAAGAATAATCGGAGCGGTAAAAACCGTCATAGGTTCTTTTTATCACATCCCTGCTGTACCCTTCCTGCGATTCGTATTCGTCGCTAACGTCCTGGACGCATTTCTCACCCTTCATTGGATAAACATTCGGGCCGCAGAGGAATCCAACCCTCTAATGGCGGCACTGATCGATATTGACCCGTTACTTTTTCTATTCGTGAAAGTGGTCGGAGTCACTTCTGCGTGTGTATTTTTATATTTTCTGCGAAGTCACTTGGCCACGAAAATATCTGCGGTGTTGGTAGCACTGGTGTATTACGTCGTTCTGTTATATCATTTCCTGGGGGGCATCAGAGAAGGTCTTATTCGGTTACCTACTGAAAATGAATTGATTTCGAATTTTTATGAAGCGATTGAGTTTGTTGGAAACTGGTTGGAGACTTTACTCTCCTCAGTCGGTATGGTGTAATTCTCCCATAGCACACCTCACTGTGGTGCCGTCGGATTTGAGAATGATGCAGTGCAACTCTCTTTGAGACGCTCCTCCAACGAGCCAAGGTGCCTGCTTGCTCTCCACTATCTCCTGGACCGTTCCACACATATCGCTATCTAAAAAGGCTTGAACCTTATCGCCCACTCTTATTGTTCTCATCACACTTCTCCTTTTACTTTGTTGGTCCACTTTAATTTTTTAATGTGTTCATCCAAATACTCTTGCAACATCGCTCCATTTTCTTTAGCCCAGGATTCCATTTCGCTAGACTTGAGTTCCTCTAACATGAACCACAGAGATTGATTTTCGTCGCGTAGCTCCTCGATGAGTTCAAGGCAAAACTTGAGAGATTCATCGATCCACGCATCTGGTGATGGGCCAACCGGGCGAAGCCGGGTTTGAAGCCATTCCTGTATGTGCTCTAATTTTTCCTTATCTATATCTTTAGACTTCATCGATTAGAAACTCCTTGATGGAAGAAAGCTTTTGAGAGTAGGTAACCCCATGCAGTCCGTACATTCCGGCTGCAACACTAGAGAGGAGGGAGTTTCCGTCTTGAGGGGTGAAAACAAAACCATACACCGTCGTCATCGCGGGGGAGTGGTTTACAGTGGTGATGCTAGGTAGACACACCACGGCGTGATTATAAATCCTTCCATAAAAGCCGTGATCACGTCCAAAACTAAATACACGGTTGGATGACTCATGATGGGTTGTGGTTGTGTATTCATCAGCCGCAAACCGCTCTAAAACTTCTGCACGGTCTACGCCCTCTTTTATAGTAACGGCAAACCTAACCACATGCATGTATTGAGAGTTTACCTTAAGTGCGCTAGAGAATATGGGGACTTCATACGAAGAGCGGGTTTGAAACAAATCGCTTACGTCGCGGGCGTGGTGAGTGCCGTGCGTGCTGTCAGAATGCATTCCTGCGGTAGGGGCCGGAATAAACCCTGCGTTTTGACTGGCGTCGTTGGCTCGGCGTATGCACACGAAATCGCTGCTGATGATTTTTGATTCATCATTCTTTGTTAAAGAAAGTAAAATACGACTGATGGCGTGAGTATTACAGCTCACTACTTGTATGAATTGATGTTTGGCTTTCAATAGAGACGCATCATTGACTCCCCAAGCATAAGGGGCACCGAAGTTTTTTTCACTTCCCTGGGCGATGAAAGTTTTACCTCCTCCGGAGAGCCGTGCCAAATCTTTGTAAAACTTATCTTTGTTCTCGTTTCCTGCGGGCGTACAGTCTATCACCACATCTGCTCGCTGCAGGGCTTCGGAAAATTTCCATCTCGGCCAATGTCCTATATCCTTGAAACCATCCCAGCGTTCATCGTCTACGGCCAGCTGAGCTCCTCGTGCTACCAAGCTATTGACTTTTGCAATTTCGTACACGAGCGGAGTTCTCTTATGGAAGACTAGTTCGTCGATACCGAGCTTCTTCTTAAGCCGGCCGAGCAGGCCTATCAGAGGTTCTCCGATGGTTCCAGTACCGATTACTAATATATTTTTAGCCACTTAGTTCTCCCGCACAGTAAGGAATGATAATTGTACGAAGAATATTTGAGGTGTAACGGAAAAAACGCAGCTGCGATCAACTCCAGCCTGGTTGGGGCTGCTCAAGATCGGGTTGGAGCGTGTAGTCAACCGTGATCTCTTCGCCAGGCTGTAAGTCGTGATGCGGGAATATATGGCGCTCGTTGCCTACCCACGCATTGTAGCAGGTGGGATTATCAGAGTGGTTATGGTATTTACCCAGCTGGGTAATTTCGTACCTTCCAGACGGCTTAATAATCTGTGCTGCCCCCAAATCAGAGTCGGCAGGGGTAGATGTTTGTACGAACGCACCTACTCCAGCGATGGAAGAAGGCATGACCTTGAACGACGCCTGTTGTTCTTCCGCGATAACGCCCTTCACGACCGTGCGTAAATCACTCTCTAGTTTTCGAGTTGGGCAGTAGGATTCAGCTATAAAAAAACGAATGCATTCTCTGAGCATATCCATTTTTTCTAAAAAATCAGCCAAGTGCTCTAGACGATCAGCCTCCCACGCGTTGGGACTATCCTCTCGATCCAAAAAGAGATTTCTTCTACTCGCCGGTATGAAAGCCAAAACTAACCTCGCACATAGTGAATCCAATTCCACAGCGGTCGTTTTTCGAGGTAAGTGTACTTCCTCTCATTCGTGTACGCTTCACGTTCAAAGGGGCTTTCGTAGTAAGCCCTCTTAGGATCTCTGAATCTAACCAGATTTATCACCCAAAAGAGTACGTACAAAAGAAAAAATCCTACGAACAGAAGTTCGATCTGCTGGTGGAAGTGAATAGTCTCGTGGCGTAACTCGGTCTTAGCAACTGATCTTCGACAGAAGATAAAACCAAACAGACTGATTCCGCCTATTTCTATTGGAGCAATCTTAGAAAGCCAAACCGGGATTCGACTGTTCTCAAAGACCCGCGGAGTTCTAGCGGATAACCATCGTTGAATCCATTTCACGATACTGTTCGGTTATACCATCGTTTTGGTGGTCTGTTCAGAGCGTTTTGCACCACGCTCTAGCCGATTGGCTACAGCTAGCTTAAGCACGTCTTGGATCATCGATGCGAAATCATCCAACTTATCAGGTTGGATCTTAAGATTTTTTATATCGTCGGTCCAGTCAGGAAAGGCGATCGCCAATCCTCTTTTGATGTTGACGAGCTTGGCCCCGCCGGTCTCATCTTCGGCCGGCTCGGCCTCGTCCTGTTCGCGCAATTGACGTTTGCGGTGGCTGACTATGGTCCGACGGAGTTCCTCACGTATCAACGCTCTCAATTGTTTTTCTGTATACAATACGTTTCCTTGGTTATGTACACCGGATAAGTATGCAGCATTTTACCTAGAAAGCAAAAGTGCGTGAGGCGAACTCTCCATTTGTGATGCTGAGGATTGTTCTAGGAATTCGGCACGGTTATACAGCTCAATTAGATCACGCGCGCCCGTGTAAGACAGGCCACTGCGGATACCCCACTCTAAATCATGCAACACGTCGCGTACACAGCCTTTGATAGGAATAGTAGTAGAAACCCCCTCTACGGATCCCACCTTACCCCTCCAGGCCTTCTGTGCCTCTCTAGATGCCATGCCTCTATAGATCTTAAGCGGAGGAGATCCATCGTCTGCACGCAGGGTCATCCCGGGGGTTTCATCGGTTCCAGCTAGAAGAGAACCGCACATTACTGCGTCAGCTCCAGCAGCAAGAGCTTTTACCATGTCCCCAGAGTTCTTGATGCCGCCGTCTGCGATTATCTTTACTTCTCCAGCGTGTTGAGAAGTGGCACAATCCATGACCGATTGTAGAGTGGGAACCCCGTGGCCGGTCTGCACCCTGGTCGAACATATGGATCCACCACCTACGCCGACCCTGACGCTGTCTGCGCCCCAATGAACAAGGTTGTTGAACCCCCTTATGGTCGCTACGTTGCCTGCCATCAGATGCACTCCATCCCCGAAGTCACCCCTCAAGGTCGTCAAAGCATCACGCATCAGCGAATGGTGGCCGTGAGCAACGTCCAGACAGAAGACGCGGCAGCCGACGTCGCGTAATGCTTCAGCGCGTTCATAGAAATCTCCTGTGATACCGATCGCTGCACCGAATTTTGCCGTAGGACTACGTAGTAACAGCTGCTTAACGAGTTCAGCCTGTTCATCGACCGTGTTATACCTGTGGAGTATTCCAAGGCCTCCAGCCTCATGCATTGCAGCTGCCATTTCCGGACCGGTAACCGTATCCATAGGGGCGGAAACAATAGGTAGGGATAGGTGAAGATCCCCACCTAGGTTCGTAGAAACATCGATATCGGTACGGGTCTCTATATCTGACATCTTAGGAACTAACAACACATCGTCGAAACAAATTGCACGGCGCATAAAACCTCTCAAAACTAATAAAGAATAAAAAACTGTGGAATGGTGTACATTGTTATTTGACCACGAGTAAGCTGTTGATTGGGATCTTAGTTATCAATCTGCCAGCAAACAGAACATCGACTACTTTCGTCTCGTGACTTCCCATCTTTTTTCCCAAAGAAATCACCGAACCGTACGGTCCTTTAACCACAATCCCGGGAGAAGAGGTTGCAACTCCGCTGTCGTCAATAGCTTCGAAGACGACTAAGCTACCCTTCCTCATCAGATTTTCTAATATCTTTATCAGTTACAACCCACCTATCACCCTCGACTAACACCTCGAAGGTGGGCGGATTTTGACCAGAAAATTTTCTTATGATGATACCAGCGGATTCTAATCCCTCTTTAGATTTTGCCGCTAACCTCACCATTACTAAATCGCCAGCATTCACTTACGTAAATAGCCAACTCCTCAATCAACCATCGACTGGAACGCCTTGTGCGTCCTTACCATCGATCTCATAACAGGCTAAGTATTTTCCATCAGGTTTAATTTCGGCCAGGTCAACTACGGGACGCCACCCCAAACACGAGGTGTCCCATCCCAATATTCTATCAACGTGGCGTGGGGGGACGGAAAGCAGCCTAGCAGTAAAGTATCCGATGGAGAAAGGAATCAGGAACTCAAACACAAGCAGGACTGTACAGGTTTTTCACGGTCGTAAAGAGTCCGGGGTTGACACGCAATGCATCACTTAGAATATCGTGCCTTACGATATTACGGCTGTGTTCATCCAGTGCGTTGGTGGGGTCTTCGATGTGAGGGAAGGAATCAAAACGTTCCCAGAGCTCACTCGGAGGCGTCAGCAAGAACGGCCGTAAAACCAGATCGTTTTCCCACGAAACTGGAGTCAAGGAAGGTTTTCCTCGCAAGGCGGAAAAAATCCACCACTCTACCGCGTCTCTCAAGTGGTGCGCAGTAATAACAGGCAACCCAAAGCCCTTCAAGAACTCATACCTTTCCTCCCTCCAGTTAGCTTCAGTCGGACTCTTCGTGTTAGAGTATCTTCCTACCTTCAACGGAATTCCACGAGATACACAGAATTCTCGTACGAATTCTTCAGCCTCAGGGCTGTGAGGAGTACCGTGATTAAAGTGAGCCACAATAACGCGGCGACGGCCGCGGATGAGAAACTCTAGTGCGGACATACTGTCTCGGCCACCGCTACAAGCCAGTACTACTTCTACGGGGATCTTGCATGCAAGTCTAATCATTAGACCACACCTCCAAGGATTTAAAGCCTCTTCTCTCGCTCTCGTTTCCGCTTCTCTCGTAGCGCCCGGCGTTGGGCCTTGGTCTTCGGCCGACCACGCTCACTAGTAGGATCGCCGTCTTCTCCACGGGTATCTTCTTCCTTCACGGGCGCATACCACGTCTTGACGACAAAACTACCGTCTGCATTCATACGCTTGACCTTGACGGAAAGCTCTAGAGAAGACTCAGCCATGAGCTGGTTGCGGCGAGCATCTGCTGCCTCAAAAGTCTCGTGTTTGGAATCGTTCTTCCAATCTTTCATGAAGTAACTCTAATTTAGTGAACTAAATAAAAGTATTGAAAAGCAGGTCTATGTACAACAGATAAATTATCTACAGACGTCCGAAAATATATCGTCCAAGTAAGCTCTGACTTCTGCGGAAGTGATGCTCGGATGTAGATCGTAGCACTTTTTCGCTATATCGGCCGGGGCGCACCATTGGCTGTGGTAACCATTTGGGACAATAGAAAACACTTCCAATTTATCACCCTGTTCACAATTACCTACGATGCAGGGATCGATCGCTGCGAGAACCTCTGGTACACCTATATTCTGAAACGTTTGTGCTGGCTCATCAGAAAGAACTATGATCATCGGCCATGCATCGTTCCTAAAGCTCAGATTGAGGGTGTTCTGTGCTATATCTACCACAGCATCATACTGCGGTTCCAGGTTATTAAGATCACAGCCTAGACCGGCCAAAGAATTTGCAAACGCAAGGGAATCGACGAGATTTATTTCCACATCCGGAGGATTCTGCCAAACGTTTCCCTGGCCTGGCGGCACTGGTGTTTTGCCCGGAATATTCACCAACGCAAACCGATGAGGAGTGTTAGCAAACTCCAGAACGTAAGGCTGTATCCCTTCTCGCAGCGCGCGAATCTTAGAGCACATCGAACCCGATCGATCGATCGCAAACACCATATCGACCTTTTCATGGCTGTCCAGATCCTCGTCGACGTCGCCGTCACAGTCGTCGTCGACGCTGTTGCATACTTCCTCCTCAGGCAAGATCTGTCCCGCACAGAGGCCGTCTATGAAGACGCTGTTAGACTCGTTGCCCCATCGTCCCATGCGACATATCAATTGGCCTGGAGCGCAGATGCCTACGTTAGCTGTGCCAGGTGGGCCGGTATAACATTCAGTAAATAGGCCCTCGTCTATGATTTGATCGCAGTCATCGTCCCATGCGTTACATACTTCTGGGCCCGGAGTACCGATAGTCGGATCGCACTCCTCTTGTACCTGCGGTTCGTAGGCGCATAATGCCTGGCACTCCGTAAATGCAGTCTCAGTACAGTCTGGGTTGGTGCATACGCACTCCATGAACCCGGCGCCGCACACCAAGCGCGGATTGCTTTGGCACGGCAACAACATTCCCAAGAATTCCGGGGGACACATGCACTGCAGCTCTTCATCGACGAGGCCGTCGCAGTCGTTGTCGACGCCGTCGCAGATCTCTGCTTGCGGCTGCGGTGCGTTGCAGTTTATCCAATTGCCGGCGTTACACGTTTCGATCCCAGAGCCGCAGATGGTCTGGCATGGCTGAAACAATCCCTCATCTACGTCACCGTCGCAGTCGTTGTCCACTGCATCGCACTCCTCGGTTTGAGGATAGAGTGCGTCCTCACAGAGTAGGTCGGCTCCAGAACACATCAACCGGCCGTAATCGCATATGCCAGCATCGGTGAGCCCACATTGATCGCCCTCGTATTCCGGGTGATCATCAACGGTACCGTCACAGTCGTTGTCTCGCCCATCGCAGATTTCAGGTTCTGGAAGCACCTCGTGCATGCAGCCTGACCACCTGCCATTTTCGCAGAGCTCTATACCGGTTCTACACGAAGTGTAGGAATTCAGGGGGTTCTCAAAAACCAACCAGTCTTGAGGCGTTCCGTCCGGATCCGAAGGCCCGGACCAACACATCCTCTTGAGACCTTCGTCAGTGTGGGCGTCGCAGTTATTATCATTCCCATCGCAGACTTCCGTGCGAGGACCAACGGCGCCGATGCACCCTCCCGGCAGCCACACATCATCTTCAGTTCCGCCGATTGTGTCATAGCCGTCATCGAAAATGCCCCACTGAGAACCGCCCTCCGGCAACGGGTGACAGATCTGCTTGCCGTACTCGCACTCCCCATACAGCCGGCCGACTGGGGTGCTGTGATGCTCTACGGTTCCTAGTTCACGACCATCTTCGTCTAGCCAGCAGTTTCTCTCTGATATTGCCCAGTCGATAGAGTACTCTTGATCATCAGGCCAGCACTCGCAGCCTTCGTCTACCCCTTCATCGCCGAAGCCGCAATTTACCAGATCGCCGTTTGTGTCTTGTTCTTCTAAAGGCTTTGAAAGGCAGGCGCAATTATTATCGTTACCGTCGCAAAGCTCAGGTATAGTTTCATCGTACTCTGCGTGAGGGTTGTTATAGCGGCAGGAGGTATCCGGAGGATATGATGCAGGTTGTTCCCCGAATAAATCAAAAATTCTATCGCTGCAACCTGCAATTATAACCAGTGTTGTGAGCGATAATATGAATGCACAACAACTTTTCGGCACTTCGCTCTTTCCTACCTATTTCTCTCCTCTTTCAGCAATCTAAAAACAAGAGATTTAAATTGTGTAGACGTGAGTTTCTTAGTTTCGCTGATAGGGAAGCTTCGCGTAAGAGACGTATCGGATGGACTGAAATCAGCTAGCGGTGTGTATTGATTCTGGGCGTTTTGGCGATACTGTTGTGCTTTTATGTGATTAGCTACTTTGTTCGCCAGGACGTGATCTAATTCGTAGTCTACCATTAGATCCCTAGTAGACAGCTCGTGTAGAGCTTCGACTTCTGCCGCCGATAGGTTAGCTTGATTCAGCGATTTAGCGATCGCTAATTCGACGTCGGCCGATTCGTTGAGTTTCCTACGCATACGTTATACCCCTATTATAGAGTAAATATGCGTATTTTTACCTTTGTGCGAAATAAACTATCGCAATGCTAGCGTTGCTCTAGTCAACGTGCTCAATGCAGAGTTCTTTTTCGATGAAGATAAGGGCCTGGTCAAAATCTTGTATCTCTTCAGCCTTGAGGTTCGCCTTTATCTTAGCTGACCGCAGAGCGGCTCTAAAGGCCTTAGGATCGATACGGTCCTTAAATTCTCCCAGCAGTTGTTTCTTGTCGTCTCTAAGAAGTTTGATCTCGTTCTCAATCCGACAGTATCTTTCGAAAAGTTCTGTTATGTCTTTATTTGCGGCCATTATTCAATTTCCTCTTTTTCGTTTCCTAAAATTCCTACCCAACACCCGAGAGCACACAAGAACTGGAAAAATGCTAACCTCTCTCTTCCGATAAATAAGCTCACCGGAAACAGAAGAGTGTTGATGCACACACCGGCAATACACAAGTCCCTCGTTACCTTAGAAAGTCTCTTCATACATCGATCACTTTTCACGATTAGGTATGAGGAGAAGTTCGCCGTCTACTAAGGCGACGTCGTACACTGTTTTTCCCGTGAGTGGCGACTTGTAAGAATCCACTACCAACCCCGTAGTGGGGTCGTTCAAGGTCTTCCTGGCATTCGTCTCTACTTTGTAATAGAGCCCAGGGTAGATCTTGAGCAGTTTCTTACCCTGCACCAGACCCTTCTTCGCCGTCCTGATGCTCAGTATCGATAATGATAATTTCGTCGTAGCTTTTCTTGTCCTGCTTCGTACTGAGCTTCCTCTTCGTTCTCTTAGGCGTCTGTTTGACGTCGGAAGTCGGTGTGGGCAGAACCTCGTCTTTCCTAACGGCAGAAAAGTACTCTTCGATCACACGCACTGGTGGTGGGATGATACGGCGTGCGTTGAACTTCTTAAGAGCCGCCTCCAGGTCGGGAACATCCTTCAAGAAATTCTCTAGTGTAGTCCCACGGCGCGCCGCAAGGTAGTCCCAGGTCTTCATTATTTATTCTTTCGTGCGTTGATGGAACTCAAGATCTCCGCTACTCCAGCTTGAAAGCGCGGATCCTTCGCTGTCCTATGCAGAATGTCGTCCGACGTGGACAGTCCGTTGATCTGATGCACGGGCTTAGCGAGCTTTTTCATCGCCGCGATGAACACGTTACGTGCAGTGGCGTGATTCATTTTGTATCCAGCAGTGGTCATCTTCTCCGCGATGGTTCTGTAGTCCTCTCCGCCAGAGAACAAATTATTTGTTGCATATCCGTGCTTCGACTTATAACCTTTTGGCATTGGCATAAATTATCTTCCTCCTATACGTCGTCTTCTGTGATTCCAAACCGTAGCCGCAGTACCGTCTCCTCCCTAGGAGACAAGTCCGACAGGACTTCCCGTACGGCGATCATCATCTTTTCGTTATCGAGCTCATCCCCAGGGTCTTTAATGTTTTCGTCCAGCAGAACCTCATGTAGTTTGCGATCGGAACCAGGATCGCTAAGCAGAGCAGAGCTATCCAGACGCATGAAGGAAGACGAGGACTTCATCAAGGCACGCAGCGTCTTAGGAGTGGTACCCAGGAGATCAGCCAACTCTTTTTGTGACGGCTTAAATCCGAACTCCTCTTCGTACTCATCAATGAACTGCTTCATCTTCCAAAGGGTGCCTTTAGCGTAGGAGGGTAGTTTGATGGTACTGCCATGCGACGCAACGTGCTGTCGAACCGCTTGCTTGATCCACCAACAGGCATAGGTAGAAAACTTGAACCCCCTCCTCCAGTCGAAACGATCAACTGCTTTAATGAGACCCATGGATGACTCCTGGATCAAATCCTCCAAGTCGCACCCTTTGCCGGCGTACTTCTTGGCTATGTTGATCGCAAGTCTGATGTTTGCCCTGATCATATGATCACGGGCGGCGTTGTCGCCAGCTTGAATCCTCTTTGCTAGCTCGACCTCCTCCTCGCGAGTCAACAGGTCTGTTTTACCGACTTCCTTGAAGTAGGCCTTAAGGTCCGATGCCATAAATTATCTCCTCCCTTTTTTAAAACTTTGTTCCCGGCGATGTCGCATCTGCCTCTCATGGTCCAAATAACAATATTCAACTTCATGGCTGAGAGTGGCGTAACCCATCTTTCTCGCCTCCTTGATCGACCTTCGAACTCTCATGATGTGCCTCTGAAGCTCATCATTACTCATCTCCCCGATGTCATCGGTAGAAAATCGTGTCACGTCAAAATCAAACTTCTTGCTCATTTTTGCCTCCTATTCTAGATCAAACTAAGCAATTACAGTCATAATAACACACGTTGTAGACGTTTTACACCCCCCACACCTATAAATTTTCAATAAATCCCAAATCATTTGACTGCTCCTCGGTAAAACACACAGCACAACCTATCAACAAAATGCTGCAGGCAACTGAAGTTGCGTGCTGCAGTGCCGAGTGTACCACTAAATGCGGGTCGATGATTTTCAACTCTATCATGTTTCCAAATCTATCGTTAGCTGCATCGTATCCTATGTCTCGTCGGGCTCTAACAATTTTTTTAAGAACATTCTCTGGTATGCCTCCGGCATTCTCTACTATTTGAGAGAGTGGTGCACGACACGCCCTTATCAATGCTTCGTAGCCCAGTTTGTAGGATTGGTTACCGCAATGCTTGAGTTTGCACCTAGACGCGGCACGGACCAATGCTACACCGCCACCGGGTTGAAGGCCCTCCTTTTTGGCAGCGCGTGCTGAGTGCAGTGCATCGTCAATACGATCACGTCGCTCCATCATCTCAACCTCCGTGGCCCCTCCGACTCTTATTATCCCTATCCCTTCCGACAGCCTCTTCAATCGGCGGCGTGCAACATCCCTCTCAGCGTGTGTAGCACCGGGGGCATCGTAGGCCGCATGTGCGGCTGCAGTACGTTCCTCTACGAGCTCGTTGTCTCGTTTACCTTCTGTACCTATGAGAACCGTACCGTTTTTATCCACTAGTACTTTGTCAGCGTATCCGAGACTCTCACTGACATCTTGGTGGCTCATTGATGACTCATCCAATACCAGCAACTCTGCACCACACTTAGAGGCGATGTCCTGCAGCGCAACGGTCCTCGCGTCGCCGAACTCTGGAGCTTTGACGGCACAGACCCTCAGGCTTCCTTTCATCTTATTTAAAACCAGAGTCTGCAGTGCTTCACTAGTCACGTCGTTTGCTATGATCAGCAAAGAGCAGTTAGTACTGGCCACATGCTCGAGTGCTGGGAGGATTGATTTTGCTGAATTTAAAGTTTGGTTATAGATTAGAATAACGACGCGCTCTAGCTCGGCGGTTCCTTTGGCTTGGTCAGTAACAAAGTATGGGCTAAGAAACCCTCTATCGATTATAGTTCCTTCCACTATGTCCAGAGTGGTATCAAAACCCTTCGCCTGCTCAACAGAGATCGCGCCTTCTTCTCCAACGGTGTCGATCGCCTCAGCTATGAGCTCACCGATTACAGATTCGCCGTTAGCAGATATGGTTGCTACGCTGATCAAGTCCTCAGTTCCATCTATTTCGAAGCGGGTGTCCTCCAACGCTTGACAGACGTCTAGCATAGCTCTTTCCATTCCAGCGACTGTTTGGCGTACGTCTAAGCCGGACAGAAGCAATCTTTCGCCTTCGTGGAGGATTGCTTGAGAAAGCACTGTGGCCGTGGTCGTACCGTCTCCTGCTACCTCGGCAGATCGTTGAGCTGCTTCCTTAACCAACTGGGCCCCAAGATTCTCAAAGGGGTCCTTGAGGGATATGGCGTTTGCAACCGTAACGCCATCTTTAGTGAGATGCGGAGGGGCTCCGGGGCGGAATATTGCAACATTCTTTCCCTTGGGCCCTAGGGTTACCTTGACGGCATCAGCTAATATGTCTACCCCAGCAATGATCTGCTCTCTAGCTTCATCATCAAACTTTAGGGCGGTGACGTCGTGGTTCATCCTTTAAGAACTCTCTTGTTGCCCTCGGTCAGGAGGGCGGCCTTTCCAACGATTCTTTTCTCGCCGTTAATAACATTCTCTGCAACCAACAGGTCTCCTGCCACGTAAGCGAATTCTTTTTCTGTTATCAAAGATCGCAGGCGTAAATCAGCTTGTTGATCTTCTGTAAGAGTATTGTTCAAGTTTTTCATCCAAAGTCTCCATCGTATGCTTCCACTTAGGCCAAGCATTACCAATTATTGATTTGAAGTTGTAAGCCGTAAACACGGTCTTAATATTTTCCTCATCGAATCTGCAGGTAGCCACCTCCATAGTTTTCGAACCTAGAGGAATATCCGCGAATAAGATCTGCGACTTGGCGTTTTCGAACTGGGCCCGCCGGTTGGGGTCATCCGAGAGGAAATTCTCTAGCGTCTCAGCATTTTCGCAGATAGTATACGCTCTCTTCGTTCCGATGCCCTTGAGACCCTTGATATTATCAGCAGTATCTCCCTTGAGGGACTTCCAGTCGACATAGTTTACGCTCCACCTTTCGACGAACTTCTTTTTGATGGGATTCCAAAGAGAGACGTTCTCTCTCTCTAACAGCTGGATAAAATCTGTGTCGGTGGAAATTACTACAACTTCGTCGTCTGGGTGCATTTCGGTGCACACGTGTCCAATGACATCGTCACATTCGTAGTCGGGATGACGCAATACCACCACTGGAAGAGAATTGAAGGCAGAGATGATATTACGCTTCTGGCACTGAAACTCCTCATCCACCTCTCTGGGGCGAGTGGCCTTGTAGTCTGGGTTTATGCTGAACCGATGCTTGGGATGCCCTTCCAGGACTACGTAGACCAAGTCAGGGCAATGGCGATCAATCTCACTCTTGAGTGATCTGAAAAAGCAGAAAGTGGTCGCGTTTTCTCCCTTAATGAAACTGTGGCGGGCCCTGTGGATCATATTGTATGCATCAACCACCAATATTTTCATTCATCATCTCCTCTGGGATCTTAAGATTTACATTGGCAACGTTACCGTCCGGAAGAGTAACCTGCATTGTATCCTCTTCCGTCATAATGTCGGAAGCTCTGGCCGGAGTCACGTTCGAGGAGGTCCGAAATTTTTGGTTCGCAACTTTTTCTGCGTGGAGAATACCTTCATCAATCATCTTTTCTGCTTTAGACAGTAGGTGAGTACGAACTTCCTCTACGCTGAGGAAATAGTCTACATCCAGCTTCTCGAGCACCGAAGACTTGCCGTTGGGAAACTCGACCTTATGAGTTGTGATTTCTCCATCTACCTTCTTAGTCGTTATCTGTTCGTTCACCCTAACCGGAACAACAATTTTTCTAGCCGAATCAATGACGTAGATTACAGCTCCTACTTCAATCTTCACCTATCTTCTCCAACTCGAAGGAATACACCGCTGGTTTCATCTTCCACTCTCTAATCTTGTCCCTGTATTTTTCCCTTGTCTTTTCCCAGATCCTAGGGTTTTTTATCTTCTCCTCGTATGAGGATACGTATTTCTCGTTTAGGTTCACGGCTTCGCCGACGAGAACGTGACACTTTTTCATGCCTGCATGCTTTTTCATCGCGACCTTGCCGCGAGAGCCATTAGACACCCCACGAAAATCATCCACAGTCAATCCACAGAAGTGTAGGACTGCAAATTTTTCGAAACTGTCGTCGGCTATCACGTACAAGTAGTCCAAACTGCCCTTACGAAGTAGGGTCTCGTAATCGGACTGCAGAGAAATACAGCCGCTCTTGTGTCGACTGGTTAGCTTACACTCAAGCTCTTTCGTTAGACCTGGTATAAAAATGTCCGATTGCCCTGTTCTGCCATCACTGACAACATCGCCCAGAGTTTCTGCAAGCACTTCTGCAAAATATTTTTCCTGTGCGTGTGACATCACGATGTTACGCCGCCCCAAGTTATTCAGGAAATCAAAGCCGTGGGCTGAAAAAAGATCTGAGCACTCGTGGTGAAAACCTTGCATCTTCCGAAGCGCTTTCATGGATTGTTTTCGGTCTAGGTAGGACAATTAATTAACTCCAGTGTTCGAAGACGTTGATTGAATTATATCACAAACGTCTTTTTTTTACACCGAAGCCCGTCTATTCTTTTATGTTATCAAGAATCCTGTTGCTGATTTCTTGTCCCTTCTGGACCGCCATTCTATACGGCTCCAACGCTAGAGCGTGGCGGACCTTGTTGTAGGTCTCTTCATCTAAGTTCGTCTTCAAGTGGAGCATATCAGCGTATTGGTGAAGATCCATCTGTACCACTGACAGCTCCTCACCCTCTTGGCCGGGCTCAACCTCACCGGTCTCTCGAGATTCGAATATAAAAAGAAGTCGTGGCATCGTCTCATGCGGAGGCACCGGAATGAAGGGAATGTGACTACTGAGTACGTCTTCGCCTTCGTTCTCATACATTATCTCAGGTACCCAATGTTTTTCTTCAGTCATGATTCTATTCCTGTGCTTGAAAAATACTACAAGCGTCCAAGTCTTTGTTTAGCCGAGTCAACCCTCTTAAGGTAACCTTGGCCTTGGGGGTGGGTTTCGAAGGCTTTGCGACCAGCGTCGCTAGGGGTAATTTCATCCAACATATCCTGCATCTTGGATCTCATCCCTACCTTTATCTCCTCTAAACCCTTGCCCTCCTGACCAGCAGCGACCGATGAGCTACCGGATTTCAACTGCTCTTCGAAACTAATCTTAGCCTGAGTAAATACAACCTTCTCCGCAGCCTTTTTTAGTTCTTGATCGGAGATGTCCTCTGCCGTGACAGACTGCTCTTCCGCCACGGTACTGATGAAATCTTCAGACTGTACGAGCCGTTGAACGTCTTTCTCTACTTGTGGAACAATATGCTCCAAGCCTGTCGCTGAAACATCGATTCCATCCGCCTGTGCTTTCTTGATGGCTGCAACGAACTCTCGAGGGTCCGTAGTGTCGGCGATCACGTACAAAAATTCTAGTTGACGCAATGCTGGCTCTATGACGTTTTCCAGGTAATTCTCTTCGAGTTCCAGCAGTTTGTCTGTTGTGGCGCTGAACAATGTATCGAGTCCGGACTCCTTGAAATATTGAGCCAATGCTTTTTGTAGAGAAGGTTTTTCCTGTTTTTGCTCTACGATGACATTGTCTCCATCGAACCGTGCCTCTCCTAGAAAGAACAGCGCCTTGAGTTTCTGCATCAGACTTTTTTCTTCGGATCCCTTGGGCGAATCTTGGACTGTAGCCGTGCCTCCCAATACGACCGACGAGAAAGGCAACCGCCATCCAGATTTATCTAAGAAGTCGTATATGTCTTCTGTTTTATCCCATAGCTGCAGTGCGACTTCAGATGCCACGAACAAGTGAGGCGCCATCACCATCGCCAGGATGTCAGCATCCCCAGTCGACATGGCTTCCCTGTTCCTCTTCAATATAGGTTCCCATTCTTTGGCGATCTCACTTTTTCGATCGCTGTAGTTCTTTCGTGCTTCGGCTAATTTTCTAGGATTAAAAAGAAGCAACGTATCCAGAGAAAGTTTAGTAGCGTTCAGTACATCTTTACTAGCTAGTTTGGCTGCATCTACTATGTCGGTAAACGGTTGAACGAAGGTAGCGTAGAGACTCTCTTCGTGGAGAGATCTCACCTTCTTGACACACCCTCTGTGTATTCGACGTAACTGCTGCTTCTGAATGCACTCGATAAGTTTTTTATTCATACAAACCTCGGTACATAATTATAACATAGGGGAGATAGGAATATACGATGAACATAGGATTAATACCGATGGCTGCTAAGCCTTACCATGCTGGACATCACTGGCTCGTTGAGAGAGCAGCTAGCGAAAACGATCGAGTCGTCGTTTTCGTCTCCACATCAGATCGCATAAGAAAAGGCGAGAAACCCATCTTAGGCCGAGACATGGTGCGAGTATGGCAGGAGGAGCTCGAACCAATCATGCCAGGCAATGCCGAGATCCGTTACGGCGGCTCTCCGGTCCAGAATGTCTACAAAGAAATCCAAGAAGCGGGAGAAGCTGGGTCTGAAGACGTCTTCTTCGTCTACTCCGATGCAGTAGACACCGCTCTAAACTACCCGCAAAAGAACAGGATCCGTTACATGGAGCCTCTCTACAGCTTAGGACAAGTACGATTCCCAGGAGAAGAGGATCCCGCGGGGTTCACACGCGGAGAAGGATCACCTGATGTGAGCGGTACAAAAATGAGATCTTCCCTTGAAGCATGCAGATTTGAAGACTTCCGCAGAGGACTCCCTGCCGGAGTCAATGCTGAGAACGTGTATGATATTCTATGTGGTGGAGTCAACGAGCAGTACTTGCGCGCTTGGGTGCGAGCAGTGATCGCCGGCTGATCAGTGCGGGATCAGATGAGGCTCGAGCTCGACGTCTAAAGGTGCTAGCACGCGACCTATCGCCCTGATGTTTTCAGGGTTGTCTTCAAACAGCCGAACCGCACCGAATTCGCCATCACCAACTTTGTTCAACACAAAGAGTGCTTTGGCCATAGGGTTAGAAGTACCAGTAGCATGCACCTCTATGCCTGGGACGCCGTTGTCAGCCATGAATTGCCGAACCGGGGCTTCTTCTGCCCTGGCCGTGAGGATGACTACCGAATCCAACCCGTCTTGACTGACTGCTGACTTCAACTCACCAAAAACATCAGCGATTATACGTGGGTTGATAGGGTATACGTCGAATTCACTAAAATCAAACTCTTCATCGCCCTGCGGGTGGTACTGTGCATACTCGTCGGATGTGAGAGCTTCGCGAGTACCGTCCGGACGAATCAAGTAGATCACGGCTTCTGACCTGACGAGGGTGTCGTCAAAGTCAAATATGTGCAGAACGGCCATATTCTTAAATAGATCTTAACGGAATTGTTTTGTATTTACAATATGATCAGAACGTCTATGGCAGTCGGGACCAGACCTGCTCTTCCCATTCCACCCTGTCCTCGCCGGCGACGCCGGCCCTGTCCAATTGGGTGTCGATCAGCTTTTGGATAGCGTCCTCATCAGCTGCGTCGACGTCTCCGGTCTTGATGGCCTTAGTCACTACCGAAGCAACATCGGCGACGGTGTCACCAGACGCAGATCTGGGGTTAGGACTTCCCCAAACCTCTCTCAACAGACTCTCTCCGACGATTCTTCTAAGCTGTCTTTTTGTAATTTTCATTAAAATTGTCCTCTCTCTAGATCTTTTAATAGATTTCGCAAGGCCTGTGCAACATATGAAACCTCTTTCGGGCTCTCTTGTGGATCTACACCAGCACCAGCCCAGTCCTCATGTATCATTTGATTGATGGCGTTGTAGTATCCATCAATAATGTCCTGGCCTTCGAAGGGGCCCTGGGACGAACCATGGAAGGCTGGGTCGGGTGTTCCATCTGGAAATACAAGCCGTGATTGCTCTAAAAGCTTTGCTTTCTCTTCCTTGATGATTCGTCTTAGCTGTCGTCGGGTGATCTTCATGCTTACTCTCTCCCAATGCCGCGGCCGTATCTCCGAGTCTTAGGAAGAGCCGAGCTCGAGACATGCGACGCTGCAGCCAAGATGTCGTTGTGGCTCATGTCCATCGCCCTCATGGAGGAGGCTTGGGCGGCTGCGGCAAACCTCTGAGGATCTCTCTCCGCGAGAACCGCCGGCGAGATTGACTGGTCCATGTCGTGGAAATTAGAAAACCCCAAGTCGTATGCCATCTCGTCTAGGTCAAGGACACCGATGTCCAGTTCAGTAGCAAAGTCCGACCAGTTCGATGAGCTGGGTGGTGGTGAGTTGCCCGCAGCGTCGTGCATGGTGTAGGTGTCCTGCTCGTGTAGTGCCCGGGCGACCTCTTCCTTGATGATCCTTCTCAATTGTCTGCGCGTAACTCTCATCTCGTCTCCTTCACCGCGTGAGTCTCATGAGGGCATCAGCGACATCCGAGTAGCCCATGCTCCGAGCGGCATCCTGTACCACGTTGACGAAGACTTGTTGGGCTGCATCCTGGGCCTCGCCGTGCTCGGCTGAGCCGAGGTCCTGACTCGCTGAGTGATACGCACCCTCAACCAGGTCATTCAAGGCTGTATGGACTGCGTTGACAGCTGCTGTGTCTGCATACAGGCCCATAGCTCTCTCAGCCCCGGGTCCTTCCCTGAGGATCTTCCTCTTCTCTTCCTTGATGATCCTTCTTAGCTGCTTCTTTGTGACTTTCATTTCATTCCTATCTGTGGTATGCTCCCAGGGCTGCTTTCGCATCTTCCTCGGAGTCGTAATATGTACACTCGCCATCCTTATTTCCTGCCCGGCCCCAACACTCCCCACTGTCGTTAGAGAGAACGACCCACCCCTTGGCTCTCTTCCGAATGCATCCGGCATGGCCGGATGCCTTGTCACACGCGCCTTCCGCTACGAGAGTCTCCCGTATGAGGTGCCTGAGTTGCGGCGCAGTAAGCCTCATCTCACGGTTTCTCTGACCAGCCTTCTAAGGTAGTTCACTGTGCGCCGGCGCGATTCGTCATGGCGTCGCTCAACTTCGTGAGCACGCTCCTCCTCTTCGCGATCGTCCTCGATGTCGTCCTTCAGGTCTCGAATGTGCTCGATGTCGTCGTGTACATTCTTCTTTAGGTTGTCCAGCTCGTCGTCGACCCGATCCTCATGCAGCCGTGCTGCCTCTTCTCGGATGATCCTCTTCAGTTGTCCCTTCGTTACTCTCATTCTATTCTCCTGATAGTACGCGGCACGTATTTTTTATTGATTAGATTTTTTAGGGCTACTTCAACAGCCTCTAGTTTTTCCCATGTAGCCTCCAGCTCAGCTGCAAACATACCGGGATCATCCATCACGGAGTCTTCTGTGGGCAGATCTAGATCACCGAGAAGGATCGGCGCCTCTTTTTCTAATTGGTACGCCTTTTCGCGAATATTGGAAAGAAGGTACTGAGCACGCGATTGTTCACTTAGCATGCGCGCCTTCTCTTCTTTGATGATTCTTCTGAGCTGTCGTTTTGTGACTCTCATTTTAGGCTCCTATGTGGCATAAGTATGATCCTCTATGCCTAAACTTTTATCCTATCGATCACCTGTGGCGATGTGACTGCCAGCTGCTTGTAGAGCTTCTTGACGATGGCCTTGGTGATGTCCCCCATCTCTTTTTTGGTCGCCTTGTTCTTCAGCGTCTTCTCGACCTCCTTCTGGATGGTCTTTGCCAGATCGTTGCCAACGACTTTGTCGATTTCCTTCTTGGCCTGCTTGCGGGCGATGCGCTCGATCTCCTTCTTGTCGGACTTGGTGAGCTCTTCCTGTAGGAGGACTTCACGGACGAGGCTTCGTAATTTCTTTTTATTGATCAACATTTTACGCCCTCGTCTTGATGGACAAACCGCCCTTAGTAGTTGCAAAGATGCTGGTCCTGAACTTTACTCCCATAATGATTAGGCTTCCCAGCACGTTGTCATCACGATCGATGATCTCTACAGAAAAACTTGATTTGCTCTCCGTAGTATCAGTAGGCTCCCAGTCTGGACCGCGTTGGGCCTTCGGTACAGCGACCCTAGTTTTAGCTACTTTTACCCTCATGTCGTCCGCCCCACCTTGCACGTTCTGTTTTGCTGCCTCGGATGGATCAACCGGCTTAAGCCTTGTGCCGGCTCCTGAGGAGGTGAGCTTATAAAGAGGGTTCGTGCTTGTTGCACCAAACTGCGATTCCTCGATGATAGACAAAACCTGTACAGGGTCTAAACTAGCAAGCTGTTCTTGGAGAGCGGTCCCCACTTCTCTCAATACTTCGGAAGGCATCTTCGACGCTTCGCCTCCCGCTTTTTTATCAGCTATGAACAACTGCTTCACTGCCATGAGGGACTCTGGGTTTGTCTGCGTAACAAAGGCAGCCTCCTGGTCATTTGTAAGGTTATAGCCAGGAGTTCTCTTAAGAGCGTCAACAATTCTCTTTCTGACTACCTGCCACCATGGTTCGGGTGAAGGAATAAGGTTTGCCTTGAACTGCTCGAGAGCCGGTGGATCATTTCGACCGAGCGTTACCTCCTTTGTGCCGTCTCCGAGATCTTTGTTAAAGACAAATACATTAGTTCCCTCTTTTTCCTTCTCGTGTTTTAGGGAGATGTCAATCTCTTGATCACCAAACTTCAAAACAATATCTGCTTTTCCGCCGGCACCGCCTGAAAGTGTGACGCCGGACAGGTCACCTAAAGCAGTGAACGTAGGATCCCTCTGAATCGCGGCCACGCTGACCTCGGCGCGCTGGAGAAGACTCACGATTGAGGGCTTCAAGCTGGCAGTGTCTTCTAACACCTCCCGGAGGGCCGCCATCATCTCTTTATTACCGAGTTCCGGGCCCAAGCCGAAACTATTGATAAGTCGTTTTTTCTCGGGCCCGGTGAGAGTCATATCTGTAATAGTGGGTAGCGTCTTTATAATGGCGAAAAGTGCATCTTCAAACTCCAGGCCCTCGCCGCCGGCAGACGCGCCCTTAAACGCTACGGTGACTACGTCACTACCTAGTTGAACCCGCAAGACCTGCCGAGAATGTTTTGATAAGTTCACTTTTTCTACTATCGCGTCAGGGAATGCTTTGAGCACATCGGTCTCGATGGCTCTGGCCAAGGCGTCCATATTAGTATCGCGAACATCCGAGGAAATAAACCTAGCATAGACTTCAGACTTGGTTCCTGGTGCCTGCTCAGCAGTGAAACCGAGCTCTCCGCTCTTATCGCTTAATGTTTGCTCTATCACAGTTCTCAAATCTTGAGCAGGTGCATATTGTTCAAATAGATGACGAACGCACTCTCTTAGTAAACGCTCTTGGGATCTATCGTCTCTCCTTATGCATTCCCGCACTATGGCTCTTATTAATTGATCACCCATATCATCCAACCAAGAAGGCCATTCTTACGTAAGAACGCAGCAGGCCTTCTCCTTGCGTCTTGGGAATGCGATAAGATGCACCGATGATCTGGTTGAGAGGCGCGAACGCCCCGGTCAGCTTGTAGAGCGCCTTGCTGCCAGGCGGATGCTCGAAGACGATGCCCTCCATAGAGGAAGAGATGTTCTCAGGGGATCCTAGCTTGTCGAGCTGTCGTTTTAGCATGTCGCGGCGGGCATCGGCCTTAGAGTCGCGGGCTCCTTCGATGGCGGCCACGGCGGACTCCAGTTCGCTCTTCAGACGATCGACCTCCTCGTCGTGTCCGGCAGTCAGCACGGAGGCCGTGCCGCGCAAGACCTCGACCGCCAGATCGTGGATCGCCAGCTGCACCGGGACCGTCACGGCGCCAGAGGCCTTCATGGCGTTCGTCTGTGTGCCGAGCGCGCTGACCTGCCGCTGCACGTCCCGATTCAGGCCGTTCTTGATGTCTGCCAATTGCGGCAGCGTGTCAGGATCCAGACCGCGGCCGAGGCCGACGATACGCTGGATCAGGTCCTCCTGCTTGTTGATGGGGATCGGCAGGTTCCCGACGGGTCCTTGTCGCAGCTTCTCCTCTACAAACTCTGCCATAGTCTGGTCGTCCGGGCCCAGGGCGTCGATCTTGCTCGCGAAATCTGAGTACACCTCGCCGGCGCTCAGGTCCCGCAGCTCGATCACTTGGGGGCCTATGATGCTCCACTGCGCCTCGTCCTGTTCCGCCTGTGCCGCGTCGATTGCAGTAACCAACCTGTCGAAGTCGTCTTCGCCGCGGAGCTGCACGTCGACCAGCTTGCCATCCGCATCGAACTCCTGCAGGTTGTGCATGACGACGTAGTCGCCGCCGTATACGATGACGTTGGGATTGCCGGTATAGACGATCTCGGCGTTGATGTAACGCTGGCCGCCGGGCGTTTGTGGTTCGAATATGTCGGCTAGCGCCGATTGGTCCAGGCTGGCTAGCCCAGCCTCGATGGCCGCAAAGCCGCCGGTGAACGCGCTCTCCGCCGGGTGGCCGACCCACTTGGAAGCGAACTCCTCCGGTGTCATGCCGCCGGCTAGCATATTGCCCTTGTTGCGCGCGGTCCTAATGGTACCGGTTTTGGGGTCTACTTGGAACTTGAAGAATATGTTTTGGCCGTCAACCTTCTCTACGACCGGAGTCTTAGCTGCTACGACGTCATACAGGAGAGCTTTGAGTTCACCGAAGGTGAAATCTAAGTTCTCATGCACATGTGCCAAATGTCCTGCTAGCGCACCCATATATTCTCCCGTACAGCTCGGCGTGCTCCATTATAACACCCCTGTTGCCGCATTGCACTAAACAAGGCCAGCAAGAGAACGCCAGCGTTCCATTATCAGATTATCTGACTTCTTCTGCGGTACCGCTGATTCGTTCTTAGCATCATGATCCATGCCCTTCTGTTGTCGTCCAAGTGCGTTTCCTAAAGAGGTGAGCACCGGAATGACGTCGGCCGCGGGCGCCATTACCTTATGACCCCTAATGGAAGCGCCGGGGTCGACGATCATTGTACCGGACCAACGGTGGTGTCCGTCCAGTATCTCATTGCCTCCAGTTATGTAAGCTCCTAGCTCCTGCCCGTCGAAGCCGCCACCCAATGCAAACGCCAGGGATTTGCCTACTAGTACGTTGCTCTGAGTGGGGATCATTGCCGCCACATCGATAGGCTCGTTCTCTTTGACCTCGATGGAATCATCAGGCTTGGTCTCGTCCATCAAACCCTTGACGAGGAAGCTCAGAGCCAAACCCTTGATGTCGTCTACCACGACCTCTTCTTTCTCCCCCTTGACTGGCGCACCCGGCATGCCAGCCTTATGCTTTTGAGGATACTTGTCTTCCAGCAGACGTGCAGCCAAACGATCGTAAGCCTCTTCCTTGACCTCTTTTTCTCCAGCCTGCGCGGCATGCCACGTCGCGACATCCTCTTCGTCGTCGGCCAACGGATCCGCCATGTCTATGTTCAGCGTGCCACCTGGCTCCAACGCGTCTTTGACATGAGCAATATCACTGGGTTCCAGCGCGGGCATCTGATCTTTTGGTTTGCCGCCAGGAGGAAGCTTGCCTTGCACATTTACAATGTTGTCCCGCAGGAATGAAGCTCCATTTTTTAGGACCCAAGCTGCAATCGCCTTAGCTCCCTCCGGAGTGTTTGCTTTTGGAATATCCGGAGTAAATTCAACATTGTGGAAGGGCGCGATGGCTGCATAAACAGGAGCTTTCGGATCTCCGCTGGCCATTTGAGCCACGATCTCAGTAGCATCGATTTTTACTATATCATCGTCTCCGCTAAATGCAGTCATCTGTGGATTCTGAAACTCAGCTGGAAGGCCTTCGATGACGGCCTCTTCTGTAGCACCCTCGGCCTGCTCAAACAACAACGACACCAAAGGACCCGCCGGGTCTCTAGAGATGCGCACCTCTTCGTTGATTATTTCGCGCAGCTGGTTGAGTGTCAGTTTTTTCATGTTTTCCTTTACAGATCCTCAAGAAGGTAAATATGTTACTCCGGCTGAAGTTTTTGAGACCTACGAAGTTTGCGCCGCAGCACTCTCAACAGACCGTTGTAGTGCTCGCGAGCATCCGTACGCCCTGGGCAAGTGTCACGTTCTTCCCTGGCGTCATCAATTCGGTGCATGATATCCTTTACACACTTGGGGCTGGACATCTTCACCGACTTACCATTGATGCACCTGTGCATCTCCGGCTCATCATTGCGTACTACCTCCGATATGATCGATCGCAGTCTGGCTTTCAGTACTTCTCTTCTCATATGAGAGCCTTATAAGCCTCCAGTATTTTCTCTATATCCGTCTTGCGTTGTTGCTCGCCTACGACTATGGGCGCATCGGCCGGCGCATGTAGCTTCTCCACTGACTTCTTTTTGACTGCGACTTTCTTAGTAGGGTCTGTAACAGTTTTTAGGCCGGCATCAGATGGATCCACAGCCTCGGTACCGGTAGTTACACCGGCAAGAATCTGGGCTATGGCCGTAAGATATATCAGTAGAGATTCTTTCTCATCTTGGCCTAGGCCGCCAAAGTACTGCTCGAAGGATTTACGAACAGTGGGGTCTTTAAGAGATTTTCCGCCGCGCATAACGTTAAGCTTTTCTATGACAGAAAGAGGAGATGCTTTCTCTATCTGTTTGGCCGACGGAGTGTCTAACTTAGGAGAATCCTCCGTGCCCTTTCCGCCTCCACGCTCCTTCTTTTCAGGCTGCTTGACGTCGACCGTCTCTGGTGCCGGAACTCCGGTGGTACGAGTTTCCTTCTCCTTCCCCTCTTCGTCCTCGGCCTCGTCGACGTCCGACGTCCTCTCATCTTTTTTAGGCGCCCTAAGCTTCCTTTTATCGACCAACTGTGAAACTCTCTCCTGGCGTCGGCGCTCTTTGCCTTCGGGATCCGGATGGGCGTCTATAACCTCCCGTAGCGCACGCACGGTTGACCTTCGGACAAATGCATTCAGGTTGTTGATGTCTATAGCCACTATTTCTTTCCGTAGCCTCTGAGATGAAGAGGGTGCTCCCTGTACATTCTCATCAACCGGCGCGAGTACCACGACTCCACCTGCTGTTGCATCTCCTTGCGCTTTTCATGCTCTGCAGCATCGCGCTCCTCCATATCCTCTACGAACTTTTCGAAAACGAACTCTCTTTCATCACTCATCAGACGATCCTCCACCATCAATAATTATTTGATTGAGTTGCAAACTCAAGAAACTCATTCCATCCTCGATGAAAAAAGTTATGTCGTCGGCATTAGAGAACTTTTTATCACCGTGCATGAACTCTATCGACGGCAAATCAAGCAGCCTATCGAATTCTATCATCGGCACTTGCAACAAGAATTTCCATGCACGACAAGCATAATCCAATAACTCCCCCCTTACCAAAACGCATGCTAACGCATCACCGTCCAGCACTAAAGATTGCGTAGGGGATTCATCGCCGGATAATATCGTGCTGAGTTCCTCACTCATGATGAGATTATCAGGGTTGGACAATACGCGTTCTACTTCTGCCTCATTCATGCTCTACTCATACTTGAAATCTTTCACGTCGCGAAATATGCGATTTACTGCCTTGGTGTATTCAACGTCCAACTCTGTAATTGCGTTCACCGTATGGGTATAAACACTTATGATCACGCTACCTGACTCGATGATTATCTTTGCGCTGTGATTTTTTTCGTTTTCATAGCTCAACACCTCGGAGACGAAATCATGAAGTCGCCTGCTATTAGCAAATTCGAACTCTCTCACGAACCGCTCTGGCTCCTCCTTGATCGTCCACTTGATTTTAGAGGGTCTAATAGGCAACTTTTGTTCTGCGATGAGACCGCCGGAGAACAGTTCTCTATCGCCGCTGGGACCAGCTGAATCCCTGGCATCGAAGTATTCTTTCATGAGGCCGGCGATAGACGTCATCTTATTGATTATCCTCAGTTTCTTCCATCGCTTTAAACAGCAATTTTTTTCTCTTCGCCGGAGATGTCTTCTGCCATCTCTCTAGAGATTTTTCAATCAAATCATCCCCGACCTCTGCAGCAGACGCTAGTGCAGGGAGAGCTGCTTGTATCTTTGCCGCTAGTTCCCCGATCTCTGCAGACTCAATATCTCCGGCCGCCGCCAATTTTTCTAACTTCCTTCGGATCACGGCCGGGGACTTTTTGGCCTTTCCGGTGATTTGGTTGGTAATAGTGAGGTTAATACTCGGAGGCAAGTGCAGCGACTTCACAGCGTCATCTAACCTCCTGTTCGCTTGGCGGGATACTTCTTTATACGCGGGGACCACGAACGCACTTACGAAAAAGAATCTAAATGTATCGAGGCTTTTTACAACTTGAGATTGTGTACGCAGCAACTCTATATCTTCTGCAGGCAGAGCGTCAACGTCTTCCAACGTGTCGATATATTGAGAGGCAGCGTAATCCATCAAAGCATCCAAGTCTTCGCCTTTCACGTTCTGTGTGAAGTACTCCATCTTCTTGATAATACGGTTTATTTCTTGGCGCATCCCAGACGGTCCAGAGTAATCGAATTCCTTCGCCATATCCTCGAGGTTTACTTCGTCGCCCACAGTCGATGGGGGCTCCTCCTCCTCGGCGACGTCGGATCCGAGGTAATCTATGCCGCCGGTACGGTATTCATCCATCTCGCTCTCGTCCTCTGGTGAGAGTACTTCAAGGATATTCTTTTTTATTATCCTGCGTACTCCCTCTTCTACACCTTTTTCTTCGCTCTCTTCTTTCATGGGGTCACTCAAGCTCCTGTCGTTGGCTTTGTCTAATAGCTGGTGGAGGTTCTTGTAGTACCACTCCACTTGATCAGCCGGTACTGCACGCGCGATGGCATTGGCAGCATTGGCCAGGTCCTCAACGGATACTGGTATGAACTCTGGGTCGTCAATTGGGGGTTCGGCCACAGAGAGTTGAACCGCCATTTGTGGAGACGGATCTATGAGATCCAAGCTCATGTCATCGACGAGCTCTTCGGTCTCTTCCTGCTCGTCCCCGAACTTATCCTCAGCGGAGTTAGGGAGGGAGTCATATATCCCTCTTGACGTCGGTGAGAACTGTTCGGAAATCTTCTTGCGTTCAGTATTCATAACACACCTCTATGGTAATTATCGTGGTACTTGGCCAAGTGCATACCCAGCGGCAACTGTTACCACAATTCCAGTGGTCACTCCAGTGGCTAGCCAAAACTCGCCGGATTCGTACCATGGAGTCGGCGCGTAGTTCTTTTCTAAAAATCCTATCCTCTCGTTCTTGATCTTCATCATGGCCGCAGATTTATCCTCCTCTATCTTAAGGCGAAGAGCCAGGATATCCAACTGGTTTCTAAAATTAGCGGTATTCATTCTAAGCTCTTCGTCTAGTTTGAGCTGGCATTCCTGCTGACTAAACTTCAGATCCCCAAAGAGGGTAGCGGCCGCTGGCTGCGATAATAGCACTCCCTTGAAAGGCGCTAGCTGTCCCTCTTGAAGCTGAGTTACGCGACCGCGGTTTAGTTCTCCGGAAAGATCTTCTGCATGCGCAGGTAGACTAAGTCCTAATGTTAGGACCGTGACCCAGCAGGCGACCTTATTTTTCTTTGTTTTCCACAAAATCGGCTCCTATCATGTCAGCGATGGAACGTGCGAGCTCGTCAGAGTCCTTCGCTTCGTCAACAAACTCCGCCTTGTCCTTCTCCAGTTCTTTATTTTTACCGTCGAATTCCTCGACGATGACTTCCTTTTCTCTTTCGTGTTCTTTAGACAAAGTGCGCAAGCCACTGTCGAGTTCAGCGTTGCTTTCTTTCTCTACCTTCAATTCCGCGTCGTGAGAATCCCTGGCGTCCTTAAAGTTTTCTCGATGCTCCTCGGAGACTCTTCTTAGGCGCAGAAAAACCATCAGCGCTCCGATGACCGTAAGCGCGGCTCCTAAGGCCGTTGTCCACTTCTCCTTCAACCACGCGATCATGTATCAGCTTTTACCGTGCTTCCACTGCGTGGCAAGATCCACCAATGCTTGCGACCCTATGTAAGCCAGGGTTACTGCAACCCAATCGTCGCTGGTGACGGTACCATAGAAACAAAGGCCGGTTGCGGTTGTCCATGCCAAAAACTTTCGACTTATAAATCTTTCGACGTGCTTGTCCATAAATGCTTTCATTCTACTCATAAATCCTCCTAGTTGATCAGATCATCGTCCTCGTTTTTTTTCCATTGGGAGCTGTTTTTCTTCTTAAGGACAGCTGCGGATATGACTTCAGCCAACGATTTGTATTCTTGTGCTAAATCCCGTACAGATATCGCGACGTTCGTCACGCATGTACTCAAGGCCTGGATGGCCTTGGCAGTCTCCGCGTTATCTTCTTCCAAGGCTTTTATGCGCGAATAGGCTTCTTCTAGCTTTTTCTCCAGCCTCTCTATTCTTTGAGCCTCATTTGAACGGCTCGATTTCAGAAATGACATCATAAAGATTTTCAGCCTCTTTTTTAGTAATGCTTCGAACCGCTTTCTCCCTCTTGAGCCTATACGCCTCTTGGACTATGGACATCGCACCCGGGTCGCCTTCTCCTACCATGGTTGCGAAAGTCTCAAAAACCTCCTGCATTGATAAAGAATAATCAAAAAGAGTTTTTTTGTATTCGGAATGAGCAGCTCTAGTTAGATTTATGTGAACGGATTTTTTTGTCTCAAGATCGACTAATCGCTTGAACTGATCAGACACCGCCTCCGCCTCCAGCTCCACCCGTACCGGCTCCGACGGCTATGGGTACCTCTAACGTAGAATCAACAACCTCGCTAGGCTCCAGTACTTCAATGTCGTGTTTGTCTGCTAGGATGCCAATCATCTCCTTTTCTGCTATTTCTCCGTAACGAGTGACAATGAACTCACGGGCTTTGTTAACCAACATTTTTTCCATATCCAGCAGAGAGGTGTAGTTCTTCACCAGCCGTGCGACTTCGGAGGCAAACCTGTCTAAATCTATCTCGTCTTCGTAAGTGCCTTCCTGCTCTAACAGGAATCTAAGCCCTAAGCCCTCAATGGTGATCTCGGTCTCTTCTTCAGTGTGTTCTATTTCGCGGCTTTTTCTGGCCTGAGTCTCAAAATCTATCATAAGCGCTTCTAAGTCTTGATCTATAGATTTGGCTAGCTTAACTTCCTCGTCAGGAGTAACATCAACCTCTTCCTCCTCATCCTCATCCTCTCCTTCCTCCGGGACGTCTTCGTCTCCTACGGGCTCGTCACCGCCCTCTTCCTCCTCGTCAGCGGCTTCAATAGCCTCATCCGGAGTTTCATCAGCGGGAGGTTCTTCCTGTTCGAAAAGCCACGATTCTAGTGATCTTTGCTCGAATATTAGTTTATGCTTTTTACCCATTTTATTTTATCCTTGAGAAGAAAATACCTTGGCAGTTCTCTCAGCGCGCTCAAATCGCTTTTCTATCTTGTGCCAATCGAGCTCTTTCATCATTCCGCTGATATAAACTTTTATATTGTCCAAATAATCCCGAAAGTAGGCTCCGACGTTCATGTCCATCACGATGATGGGGATGACTCCTATCCCTACGTTTTGTGCCTCTGCGTCTATTACGAAGTTCATGTATCGCTTTAGAAAAACCGAGTAACCTGTGACGGCGTAACCGTCGCGCGAAGAAAGACAACATGCTATGAAGTTTTTCTGCCATTCATCAAACGTGCCGAAGTCTCTCTCTAAGCGTATGAAGGCCAAAGAGTCCATCGTGATGGTACTACTAAGGTCGCTGATATTCTCAAAATAGTATGCCCTGAGGAAAGCTGCGTTCATGTTATGAACCTCATCAGCCTTCAAACTTCTAAAGTCGCTGGATTTATTGTTAGCAGCTTCGAGATCAGCGCCGTCTAACTCTGCACTCACTTTGTTGAGGGCTGCGACGAATTCCTCGAATTCTTGCTGTTGCGCTCTTTTTGTCGCGCTGCTCAAAAGCTCAGTCTTTAGGTCGAATTTTTTAGGCTCCGTAACGTAAGCTTCATCCAGTCGATTCCCAAGAGAGTCGTTGATGGAATCTATAATCTCTTTCTTCAAGTCACTCATCTTTATTTTACCTCGTAATCGCGTTCAAACTCGTCCTGGGAGATCGCCAAGTATTCCTCCTGGCCACCTGGATCTTCTGGGCCCTCCTCATCGACTGCAACGAACAGCGACTCGGGGTCAACCTCGTAAAGGATATCCTCCCTCACCCAGTCGTCAGTCATGACCTTATCTGTCGTCGGAGGAGGCTCAAACCGCGGCTCTTCCGGCATCTTGAGTACTATCTGTATTTCACCGCCTGGGCCTCTTGTCACGGCGTCAACGGTGTATTCATATTGGGAGGCTTTGTGCCTTACCTTCAACCCAGGAGCGATGACGATATTATCCTCGTCGTCTCTCACATCAACTTCATCCAGCATAGATTTGCTCCAACAACGTTTGTCGTCCCATCAGGAACGAACGGAACTGCAATTAGTAATTATGGTGCAACATCTGCAGAGAGCTCTCTTACTTTAACACCGGCCGATCTAAGGATATCTAGGCCGGATGTGTCACGGTACTCTTCCGAGTAAACCACTTCGTTTATACCGGCATTTACCATGGCTTTGGAGCATGCCCTGCAGGGAGATAAGGTCACATACATAACTTTATTCTTTGGGTTGTTGTAATCCAACTTGAGCAAGGCATTTATCTCGCTGTGGATGAAACCGCTTTTGCCGGGCTCTGTGGATTCTGGAGTGTTAGGTCCGCCGGCGTAGTTCCCGTTGTACCCTACGGCAAGAACTTGGGTGTTGTCTTCCGAGACTACAATTGCACCGACCTGGAATCGTGGATCGTATGATCTTCTCGATATCGCGGAGGCTGTAGACATCCATACACGGTCCCAACTCGGCCTCACGAGCTCTCATCTTCCTCTGAGGAAGACGCGGGGGATTCTTGAACAGAGATCATCTTTTTTTCAGGATCAAGAACGACATCTACGCCAGCCTCTTCAGCCTTTTTCATCAGCTCTTCTATCTCCTCTTTTATCTCTTCTACCGCTTCGTTTAAAACCTCGGCCGGTTCTTCTTCCAGGTCGTCGGATTCAACGTCAAACAAGTCGTCAACCAGAGCATCTCCCGGCAGCGTAAATCCAGAAGCCTTCTTATGTCCACCGCCGGCGAATTTCTTAGCAATCTCGGAGACATCAATTCTATCGTGGAACGCACGCAAGCTCACCTTGATGTTCCTGTCTTCGTGATCATAGAACCATATCATGGCAAAATCGCAATCCGGAGACAGCCTCGCTCCGATCTCCGACATCCAATGAGAGGCGTTGACCACCATCACATCCATGCCTTCGAACTTGCGATGGACCGCCTTCTCGCACACCTTCTTGACCACGGTTTTGGAATAGGCTAGAATGTAAGAACCTCTCTTCACCGCATCGTCGAACACGGAGTCGTCTTCGTATTTCTCGAATTCCTCGAACTCAAAGGGCACCATGTCAAAGGCTGCGGCGAACTCTTTAGAGTATGGCAGCTCCCACTTCCAGAGATCACGATCCTCGATGTAATCGATGAACTTGGGAGCCTCCTTACCCGGATGGAAGAAGTCCCAAGCCAAACGTGCACCGGAGTGAGTCATATCAAAGTGGGTATTAGATACGTCGTGCAGCTCCACCATAGCAGACTTATGGTGATCGATCACGATCAGGCCTTCAGCGTCTTCGATCATCCGCTTGGTCGTAGCATTGTCGAATGAAAAATCTAGGATCGCTACCGTCTTGCCATTGACATCAGGTGGTGGGTTGCCGTGCTTGCTGGCGTGGTACTCTGCTCTGTTGCCCAACAGCTTCCAAGCAGCGTATGCAGCACCGAAGCCGTCTGTACAATCTTTATGATATATCAATAAATCTATGGAACTGGGTTCTATCATCTGTCACCGTCGTACGATTCATTTACAAATGCAGTCTCCGACCAAGCCCTAGGTTCATACATATCACCCCCACCTACTTCTATCTCTGATAGGCTGTCAACCTTTCTCACAGTGTAGTAAGCATTACGTCCAGTCTTTACGCACACCGCAGGACAGATTTCTATCTTAGTGGCCCATGGGAGTATCTCCTTGACTTCGTCGAAAACCTTTCCCGAGGCAGAGATTTGAATGGAGGAGACGACTATGGTCTTGCCGCCCTTGAATAGTCGAATGAGCGCGCTGGAACAGCCGTCAATCATGAAGGCTTCGTCTACGGCCACGACGTCGTATCCGATGCTTTTTTCGATAATCTCCTCCCCGGAGCTTACATTGACAGCAGGGAACCGTAGGCCGGCGTGGGTACATATTTCCCCGGCCGCATAACGATCATCCATCTTCGGTTTGAACGCGATCACCCCTCTGTTTTGATAGAGGCATCGCTCCAACGCCGACAGCATCTTTGTAGTCTTAGATCCAAACATAGGACCGGTAAAAACAATGAATTGCGGATCTCTCAAAGCGTACTCCTAAAAAGTTCCAGTCGAACCAAAACCTCCGCCGCCCCTCTGAGTTATTCCACCAAACAGTAGAGATTCATCCACCACTTGAACGTCCTCATAGGAAACGGGAACCAGCACCAACTGGACTAATTTTTCACCTGGGACGATGGCAGTACTTTTGTTACCAACGTTGACTACATGCAAGTGTACCTCGCCTTGATAATCTTCGTCCACCACGCACGCTCCCACGAAGAGTGATTTCTTTAAAGCGATCCCACTCTTATTAAATGCAATCAAGGCGTATCCTCTCGGGACGTTGACCTTGATGCCGCTAGGGATAAAAACTTTAGCTCCAACATCAACCAAGACATGGTCGAAATCATCGGGAACGTAAAAGTCTAAACCCGCCGATTGGGCAGTGCCCCTAGTCGGAGTCTTTACTTTCCGGACTTTGCTGATTTTCATTTATTTTTTCCTTAATGTAGTTGTCGAGCGCACCGATGTATGCGCATGCATCCAGTAGATTGTCTTCACGGTAAGAGTACGAATGACGAGAAAGTTTTAAAGCTACCAAAGCGGCATACATGTCTTCTCCGGTGAAATCTTTCCCCGTCATCCCCCTGGCTATACTCGCTGCTCTTTCCATCCCTTCAGAGAAGGGGCCGTATTTACGTGCCTTCTCCTCCGAACGTTCGTTGACTATTGCATTCGCATGCCTAAGAATATTTTTCATATATCCTTCCTTTTAGATCGGAAACGTGTCTTGTTAATTCTTTCCTAGAGGTATCTTCGCTGGGAATTACGATCCCGTGATCCAAAGCAACATCCCAGGAGAAATCTTCACGGAGCTGAATTGCTTGATAGGCGGGTCCCGGGGAGGAAGCATACTCTTGTTCTGCCAATATATCTTCTGCCATGGTGTAGTGCCTCTCATAGAGGTGCAAACTTCCAGAGTAATGGTAATAAGACCCTAGGGACACGTCCAGTCCTCTCGCATTCAACTCGTTCAACATCAACTGTTGGAATAGACAAAACGTGAACACATCGTTGCACAGCCCAAAGATGATATCATTGGACCGCATGTTTACCCCTAGGTGTAGCTTCTTGTCGCGTACGAGAAATTGCAAGTACTGCGTGCATGGGTAATCCAACTTATTCCTGTTTTTGTGATGAGGCTGATTTATCACCACTGTAGCACGGCGAGTGTCGTTATCTCCCATGATCTCACCGATGACCCACTCCCACTGCGCAGAAAGATATACGCCGTAATTGGATTCTACTTCGCCCTGCAAATCTTTTATCTGCAACCATATTTTGGCAAGTTTACCTATGTTATTGACAGCCGGGTTTTTAGAAAGATACCAAAGCCATTCCGCTGTAGCATAATCGGAGGAAAATTTTCGTGCCGTGGAATATATTTGAAGAGCACAGGGATCTGTTATTTCGAAACTCTGAAAGAGCAATTCCCTCTGTCTACTTCCCCGGCTGTTGACTTCTGCACCGAAAGAGTTTACGTCAAACAGGAGCTTTTTAAAAGCAGAATCCAGTGAATCGAATTTCATATCTCTATCTTACTTCTGTTTGTTACCAAGTTCAAGTACTTTTTTCCACCGAGTGGAAAAACCAAAATCTCCGCTCTCTAGCTGCATCGCCAGTACGGAATACGGCGTCAACGTTGCATCTGGTGGGGTGTTCCAACAGAAGATCCTGTGCTTCTTACCTGAGGTTCCAAGAACCTCAATGATGACATAAGGCTTATTGTGTTTAGTTTTTTTCGGTACGCAATTGAGACACAACCCCCAGTAAATGTCCTCTCCGTTCCAACCGTCGATCGATCGCACCCCCTTAGAAGCCAATCCCTCTAGGAACTCCGCCGGGAGAAGCATTTCAACATTAACGGTTCCAAGCAAGTTCATGCTGTGGCTAGCGATTTCCGTCATGCTCCACTCATCTACGTGATCACTCTCTAGAACGATCTCCTTGAATGAGCTCATGCCTCGATACGGATCTTTCTTAGTACTCTTACGAAGCTTGTCCCAATTGTCTATAACGACGTCGTGAAACTGCTTGTATGAGGTAAAATGCTTTTTCCAGTCCATCGACTCAAAAGCACGGAGCTGGATCAACACAGACAAAGCGCGCTTGTTCAGCTTGGAGTGCTTCCAGCTCCCGTCCTCTTTCCAAAGCAAATCTTCGACAGTGTTATATGGCCGGTTTTGCATAATTTCCCGGACAGCAGCGTCTCCGATTCCCTTGCAGGAGGAGAACGAGGGGACGAAGGTCTTATCGTCGGAACATACCCACGTGTGAGCAGATTTATTGACGTCTACACGGGAAATATTGTACCCCAGTGATTTCACCTCTGACAATGCTTTAGCCAGCTTCTTGGGGTTACTGGACGTGGCCTCCAAGTAAGCCGTCAGCCACTCTTCCTCGTGGTAGGTCAGCAACCACGCACAGTAATAAGAGACGAAGGCGTAAGACACGGCGTGTGATGCATTGAATCCATATCCGGCAAAATATAGAATCTTCTCATAGAGCTCGTGTGCAACGCCCCTGTTGATGCCATTTTCTACTGCGCCGCTAATAAACCTTTCCTTTAGCGCTCTAGCCTTTGCTACATTTTCATCGCTGGATCCGCCAGGCTTCATCATCTTACGGATCTTGTTGAGTTCTATCTTTGGGATGCCGGCAACCACATTGCACAAAGCCATCGCCTGCTCTTGAAACACGATACATCCGTAGCTGGGTTCCAAGATCTGTTTAATAAGGGGGTGGCCGTAATCAACAGACTCGGGGTTGTTTTTAGCGTTGATGTAGGTCTTGTCTACCTTTGCACTCAGAGGACCGGGCCGGTAAATAGAGGTGAGAGTAGCAATATCGATGATCGATTTTGGCTTAGCTTTTTGGAATAATTTCTGGGCGCCCTTTTGGGTACATTGGAACACCCCTGCAAACTTGCCGTCGTGATAAACGTTCTTGTAGACCTCTGCGTCGTTTAAGTCTAAGGTCTTAGGATCCATCTTCGTCTGGTACCACGCGCGCACGTCCTCGAAGGTGGGGTCGTCATTGCCTTCTTTCTTCAGAATCATCCCCACTGTGTTCTCTATCATGCGCAAGGTTTCCAGTCCCAACAGGTCGAATTTTACCCAGCCAAAAGTCTCAAGGTGCTTGGCTGTCATTCCTTCGATCCACGGAGTCTGGACTTCGCCCTTTGTCATTATGAGGGGCATCCTTTCGGCGATGTTCTCGGAAACTATCACACCCCCCGCGTGTCGCCCCAAGCTCTTGTTCTGCTTGAAAAGCACATTGATGGGATCTAGGATATCAGGATACTTTTCTAAAAACTCCCTCGTTCTCTTGGAATGCTTTAGTGCTTCGTCCAGAGTGATATCGATACCGACGTCATCGTGCGAACGAGATCTACGCCCGCGGGCTACATCTTTTTCGAGAGTGGATAGCGCGGAGTTAACTTCCTTAAATTCCACGCCGTAAAAACGGGAAACATCCTTGATGAGAGATTTTATTTTAAAGGTATTGTAGTTGGAGATGGGCACCACATTCTCAGTCCCAAACTCCTCGCGAAGTTGATCTATCAACGCGTCGCGATCGGAGACGTCGGTGTCGATATCTGGGTACTCCGAGCGCAAAGGGTCTAAAAATCGCTCAAACAAAAGGTTGTATTCCAACGGATCGATGTTGGTGATCCCAAGCAGGTAGTTTACTAAAGAGCCGGCACCTGAACCGCGTCCGGGACCGACGATCTGTTTCCTCCATGCAACGTCGATTATTTTTTTCATGGTCAGAAAATACTCGGAGAACTTCTTGCCTTTTATGACTTTCAACTCTGAAATCGTTCTCTCGACGTACTGCGGTTTATTGTGAAGACCGCGCGTGACCAAGCCCTTCTTACAGAGTTCCATGAGGGCTTTATCGGCAGTCGTATTGGCAGGTACGACATACGACGGAAGTTTCATGGAACAATCTGGATTTATATCTCCAACCTCCTCATGGGCTATATCGTGCGTCCTCTCGATGGCGCTTGAGATGAGATCGTCTTTGTAAAAATCGAAGCCTTGAGTGGTCGAATGATAGAACTCCCAAAGCTGGCTTGCGTTTCTAGGGTAGAGTTCGCACTTGAGCTCGTCCTCCGACTGTGGCAACGCACTGGGGTCGTAGTCGCGATAATTCAACCAACCCAACTTTTTGTATATCTCACGCTCCTTCCAGTGTTCAGGCCTGGCGTAATGGCTATCGCAAGTCACTATAAGCCGATCAGTGACGCTGTTCTCCTCTGCGAACTCCATGATGGCTCGGTTGACGAGGTGCTGCGCATTTAGTCGGTTGAACTGCAACTCAAGGCAAACATTCTCCCGGCCGACGGCGTCTGTTAGTTGATCGTATACGTTCCCTATCCCGGTTAGGACCTTACTCATAAGAGAGGGGTCGTCGAGTAACGTTGGGCTCAGCTCATCAAACTCCACTTGTTGGACATGGCGAAATGCCTCGTAAGCCATTGGTCCGCCCAGACAAGCAGTAGTGATCATCAGGTGGCCGCCTTCGGCCGCCTCTTTGAGCATTCTGTAATCTACACGAGGGAATCGATAGAAACCCTCAAGGTATCCTCTAGAAACTAAACCGAATAGTCTCTCGAGACCGATAGACGTCTTTGGTATTACCACCATATGGTGTCTGCGCTTGATAGGATCGTAGAACTTTCCGGACTTGGTCTCCTCCTCGTTCTCTACAGTGAGGCTAGTTTCCCCTATGCCAATGTCAAAGATTTCATCATTCGTGTCTGTAACTGCCTCAACGAAAGTAGACAGCTTCTCCCTCTCTTCGATGAACTTCTTAACGGCTTCTGCATCCCCCCTCTTTTGAGCTTTGCGCAGCTCATATTCAGTCTCCCATAGACTAAGATCCGGGTGGACATACATTTCGCACCCAGGCAAGAATTTAAAGTCTAGGCCTTTCTTGATCATCTTCTGGGCATGAAGATAGGCATATGCAAAGCCGTTCATGTTACCGTGATCAGTCAGGCTCCATGCATCGATGCCGTTTTCTAAACAGAAGTCCATGTGCTCGCTAGGGTACCCGAGCCCATCATATGTGCTGAATCCAGAGTGCGAGTGGAGCCCTACGAATTTTGTCGGAACTATTATATTGGAACTAGAATCTTCTTTTGACAATTTGAAACCGCACGGTTGTAAAATGTATATACATCGTAACCGCGGATCTGATCAATTACAGCAAGATCACTGCTTTGCGACTAATATTTTGTGTTCAGGAAAATAAAGATAGTCAATATCCGTTCCCAGGAAACAGCCTATTGCGTGCTGTGGCGTTTCACATATAGGTTCCCGATCATTAAAGCTGGTATTGAGAATTATGGGTACGCCTGTTTTCTCTCTAAAGTTATCAATCAATGCATAGTAATACGGATTCTGTGTTTTACTGACCGACTGCAATCGTGCAGTTCTGTTAAAGTGCTCCACAGCCGGGACGTGACCCTGCTTATCCTCTCTGAAACGAAACACGAAACTCATGTAGGGAGACGGGAAAAAGCCATCGAACCACTCGTCTCCATACTCTTCTAGAATCGTAGGAGCAAACGGACGGTACCACTGCCGGTGTTTCACCTTCTGATTTATTAAATCTTTCATATCAGGTGAACGTGGATCAGCAAGAATACTACGATTGCCCAGGGCCCGGCGGCCAGACTCACTGCGTCCACAGAATATGCTGACTATTTTCTGCTCTATCAAAAGATCGACGCATGCATCCAGGTCAACGTCTGTCTTGATCAGATCTTCAGATACGCCACTGTTGGCGAGAGCCTCCTCCACGTCGTGATACGTATAATCTTCGCCAAGATACGGAGAGACTGCATCCGTAGAGCGCTCCCGTTTGAGCACGGAGTTCCAGTGATATTGAGCAGCACCGATACTTAGCCCGGCATCGTACGGTACCGGCGGAATAAAACACTGCTCCAACTGCGGAAAGCGATCTAGTATTTTTCCAGTAGCTACAGAGTTCAAGGATACACCGCCAGCTAAGCATATATTTTTGCTGGTGTGGCCGGCGTCCGAGGCCTGCTTTATCAGGTCTCGAATTATGAGAAATATGATGTGCTCGGTAACAGCCTGCAGAGCTGCGGCGATATTGAATTTTTCTTGCTCGCTCTCCTCAGCTAACGTACGCCATCGCTGGAGATAAGGATGGATGACGTCCTCCTCTGGAGGAACGTATCTCCCCCTTACGTACCCAGGTGGCATATGCCTCACGTGGTGGAAGTCTGTGGTCGCTGCGCGGAATATCTCTTGAGCGTACTTAGTTGGATCTCCTAGAGCCGCCATAGCCATGACAGATCCCGCTTGATGCCCTCGAGGGTATCCGGAAGAAAGCTTGAAAACAAATCTAGTAAACCTGCCCCACAGGTTACCCAGACTGACCTCCTCGTTGCTTACATCGAAAATCTTGACGATACTGTTGCCCTGGGCGTAATATGCGCCGCTCGATATCGGCCTCCCATCATCCTCCATCCCAGCACTATCGAGTGTAAGAATGTAGGCATCGTTTAGGTCAGAAGAGAAATAAGCATGAGATGCATGGCACAGGTGGTGAGAATAAAAAGAGATTTTATCGGCAGGGAGATGATCGTGGGTGTCGTAAACTATATCGTTGCCAGCGGCCAAGTTAGTATGCGGACATGGGGAGACCCAGTGATCAATATCATCGAGGTTAAGATTATTTTTTTTTAGATACCCTTCGGTAAAATATTTCAGACTATCTCCAAAGTCTTCTTTTACGCGTGTATATCTCTCTATCTCGATGTGTTCAACTAGCTTTCCGTCTTCCAAGACGCAGTAACCGGCATCATGCCAATTATACAGTCCCACCACCCTTTCTATCTTAGCGCTCATAGTTTAAAGCCTGTCGGAAACCAGTTTTACTTTAGTGAGTCTAATCACTGCTTACTGGTGCCGAATGGTTCAATGCGGCTTCAAGCGATTGAAGATTTTCCTCAAAGAATTCTAAATAATCCGGAGAGGGTACTATCTTGTTTTTACTAACCACCAGCTCCAAAGTACGCAGTTGATCCGATACGTCCGTTCCCGTAAGTATTCCTAATTGAATGAGCCTAACTATTTGTGATATTGTCGAGTCGTCAAGTTTCAGCGTCTGCATTTAATCCTCCTTGCTTTCTTGGTGCCCTGCGGATCGTACGTCGATCCAGGGTTTTTAGTTTTTCGACAGGGCTGCCCAGAACATCAATCTTCCTATTATAGCACAGAAAACTATTGCTGTAATTACCCTTGTCTCCATAATAATTTAGTGCGTCAATAAAGTAGCGCCTCGGTTGCGGGTGCTCCTGCATTGTGCTCGTCCCTAAGCCACTGTAGATATCGTTTCAGGGAACCGTCCTCACTCTCTACTTCCTCCCAGTTACCCAAACAAAACACGCTGTAACAGTCGTCGGCGTAGTCACCACACGCGTACAACTCCGATGGCATCTCCCACTCCTTGTCCTGAAAATCTTCTGAAAACCTGATCAGCGATTTGCTTCTGCGGTTGTAGAGGCCGAGTGGCCGCAACAACTCTGCGAGCTCAACAGGGTTTGCTCGAGACATTTTTTTGGCCGACGGATACCTCTCAAACAGCTCCGGGTAGACTTTATCCACCTGCTTTCTAGCAGTTTGATTGTGGAGAATGCACGCCACCAATATCTTCCATGTGTCGGGCCAGAAATCTTCTTGTAGCATCCCTACAGGGGATTTAGGGGGTTCCCAAGAGGAATCAATTTTCAGATTGTTCATAATGAATTTTAGATTTTACTGCTAAATTTACAACCTGGGGTCGACAGAAATAATCTCTAGGGGCGTGGCAATATATTCGTTCCATAGACTGGTCTCCACTGTACTGTCACAGGAGTCTAACTCGTAACACAGATTATCTATTCCTCGCCCCGGATATCCCAAGCGATGCATGTTGCATGCACGCCGTCCGTTATCCAGAGCCATCGATTTTATATCGCTCCTAAATCCTGCGCGTACATTGCCAACAAACTTGACCAACACTATCGACTCCGGCCGAAAAAACGGTCGCTCCATGACTGTAAAGCTGGAAATGTCGTATTGTTCTCCTTGCCCGATAGAGTCTACCAACCTCTGGGCTCCACTTTCGGTAGTGTAGTGGTTCAAAACCTTAGGGTTGTACACACCTCCGTAGACCTGCGATGTAAACTCATCATCTAACATCACGTAAGGTTCCATGTCGCCTCGTGAGTAAAAATACGCGAACTTAAGTCTAGCGATGTCTGGGAAGTAACTCCCATACTCTTTCTCGAATGCCCAAAATCTATGGTTTACAAAATCCTCGATGAAGTCCAGCACGTTCTTCTGCGTCAGTAACTTCCATCGCTCAACCTCGTCAACGAGTTGGTAGTCGAAATATTTGTTGACCAAATCTAGAAAATCGTCGAAGTCTGTCAAGCTACAGGACGAGTGGTGTTTACAGCTTAGTTGTCCGCCACGCGAATCCATCCCAAGCTCTTGTAGGTGCAGGAGGTGCTCAACGGCGTGCTCCCATTCTGCCAGTGTATGAAATGCTGAAGCAGGCTTCATGTATCCGCGAACTTTTACTTGGGACATTTATTGCTCCTGTACGCCTCGACTGCAGTCGGCCAAAGTTCTTTAGCAATAAGTAGACATCCTTCTGCGACTTTTCTAATTTCCCACTGGGCGCCTGAGTGCATTCTCAGGTCGATGAACTTGAGTAAGTTGTTGAGGTTCACCGTGCCGTAATACTCCGTATAGAGATTCTGCGGAAGGACCCCGCGGGCTTGCTCACGACAGACTCCTGCATCGATCAGTTTTTCGTAAAGCTTGAGGGAATTACCGTGGTGCTTTCTGACGGCTCCTCCGGCGTACTTCAGATGTGATCTAAGGAAAGGCGTAAACGTCTCATTTGTAGATGCCTGTCGATTGGACTCGCTCTGTTTCCTGAACCTCTCCGGTTCATAGAAGCGGATATCAACGTCGGTATAACGACGGGAGATTTCATTGTAGGACCAGGTACGGTGCCTGTGGTGTTGGCTCCTCACGAAGAGTGGCACAACGAACCTAAAGGTTACGACGTTGTGTTCGAACGTGGAGGTGTGCTTATGCTTTACTAGATATTCTATAAGACGCTTGTCTTTATCATCTAGGGCGTCTTTGCGTTTTCCGAACGATACGCGCGCAGAATTAACGATCGTAAGATCGTCGCCCATGTGTTCAATGTACTCAACGCAGCCGATCCCGTCGCCGTAAATTTCAACTGGTAGGACGTTTACCTTCATGGCCTCTCTTGGCGTTGACAGCGGGGGTCGGTTTGCTCACTTCATCTTAATCTTTACGCTGACGTCTATCTCCAGCGTGGGCAGCCTAAGGTGATTGACTAAACCGTGTTTTTTGGCTTCGTTTGCATCCAAGAACCAATCTGCATGTCCTTTTTCGTGAACCAATTCTAGAAAATAATCGTCGGCATGCCCGCAATTTTTAGCCATCATTTTATAGACTATTTGGTTTAGCCGTTCCGTCTCTTCTGCTGACGCCTTGATCTCCTCCACTTTACCGTACTCCATGGAAGAGACATCATGGATCATAAGAGTGGCATGGGAGTCCATGTACCTACGTCCTTCCTCACCGAAAGAAAAAAGGATTGCGCCGCACGACATGGCTTTTCCTTCCACTATGGTGGCGACCGGTAGGTCAGCATTCGTAACGGCGCTTATCATAGCCATAAGACTATAAACTTGTCCACCGTACGAATCAATCACAACGGGAATAACGGCTTGTCCGGTATTGTGAGCTTGGGCCATCTCCTGCACGAATTTCTTGGTAGAAGCCTCGTCGAACTTATTGACCCTTACGATAACGGGAGACTTCCTTAGTTCTGCTTCTTTTAGCAGTGGGGAGATCTTGAATTTATGTTTCATTCGGTATTCCTGCTGCAGCTCATTTTAACAAACTCCACCGCTATCAGACACGATATTGATGTAACCAGGAAAAAATTTAAACAAAATCTAGAAAATTTTTTCTCTAACCGCATTTACCGTAACCGCATGTGGTGCAAGTAACGCAGCCCTCTTGATACATCAAGTTGTCTTCCGCGCTACAGTTTTCACAGACGGATTTACCAGGGAGCGTACCGTCTTGTATGTATTTTTTAAGAACCCTAGCCGTGACCCGTGCGAAAGAAAACATATCGGCCTCTCTGTCTTTTTGTAGTTGTTCCACCACATATTGAATGGGCGCGCCGTGACGTAGTGCGAGAGAGATGGTGCGAGTAAACGCGGAGTGGTTGGGGTTGTCAAACATCCGTACGATGTCTTTTATTATAAACTGATCTCCGTTTTTGCCGATGGCTAGGTCGTAACGGGAGTCCTTAGTCTTGTAGGGGTGCTTCACTAATTCCCCGTATTTATACCTCTTCGGAATTTCTATGTATTGCTGCAGGCCTCCCATAACCTCGTACGGCCGGCCGTCCATTAGACCTACTAGCAAAGTCCACGCCTCTCCTTGTACGGTTGTGTGGTGGATTTCACAGGGCAGGACATCAGGTCTTTTGGGCGCATGGTGGGTAGTGAATTTTTCACCGCTGTCCTTGGAGATCAGCACACCAGACCTGCTGCCTTCTCTGTAGACAGTTACGCCCTTTAGCCCCTTTTTCCACCCCCTCCAATAAACTTTCTTAACCTCGTCTACAGATACGTCAGCTGGAAGGTTGATGGTTTTGCTAATGGCATGGCAGACCCAACGTTGGGCTGCAGCTTGCAAATCAACGGCGGAGCTCCAGTTGATCTCATTAGCAGTTGATCCGTAGTAGGGACTCTTTTCGAAATCTTCCTTACCGGTCACCTCCATCCATTGGCGGACTCCGTGGTGATACACCTCGAATTCTTGCCACTGATCTCCTAGGTCATCGATAAAATCCGCCTGCGCGTCTGGATCGTTCGGATTTATTTTTTTGCGCCTCGTGTATTTCAACATGAAAGGCGGTTCTATTCCGGAGGTGGTTTGGGTCAAGGTCGAAACGCTACCACACGGTGCGGTGGTAGTCAAAGCAATGTTGCGGCGGCCGTAACGCTTGTGGAGCTCTCTAAGCTCAGGGGCGGATTCGAATATCCGCGCCATGAATTCGTTATCGAGCTCTTTATCGAAATTATACGCAGGAAATGCGCCACGCTCTCTGGCCAGGTAACAAGAGGACTCGTATGCCGAGAGAGCTAGCTGACGATATATCTCCCCCGTTTTTTCTATGCTTTTTTTAGACCCATAACCTAAACCCAGCATCGCTAAAGTATCACCTAGGCCGGTGATCCCCAATCCAGTGCGGCGGCCCAGTAGAGCGGCATCCCTGATCCTTTGCCACATCTCGTGTTCAGCACGCTTAACATCCTTCTGCTCAGGGTCTGCGGAAATCTTCTCTAGGATACGATCTACGCATTCAACCTCGAGGTCGACGAGATCGTCCATCAAGCGCTGCGCTTTTCTAGCTTTATCTGCGAATAACTCCAGGTCGAACGCAGCCTTCCTCGTGAAGGGGTTAGAGACGAATGACGTAAGGTTCAGAAGTAGAAGGCGGCAACTGTCGTAAGCTGACAGCGTTATCTCACTGCAGGGATTAGTACTGATAGTGCGAAATCCGTCTTCAGCGTAAGATTCCGCTGGAGAGTACTTCAAGACGTTGTCCCAGAACAAAAGGCCCGGTTCTGCTGCAGCGTGAGCTGACTCGATTACTTGATTCCATATATTCTCGGCCGATATGTTTCTAGAAACCACCCTTTCAGAGTCTATATCAACGGGATACCGCAGTTCGTATTCCTCTCCAGACTCCACTGCATTCATGAATTCATCGGACAGTCGAATGGATATGTTGGCGCCGGTCACCTTCGTTAGATCTCTCTTTATCTTGACGAAGGTTTCAATGTCTGGGTGGTGAACCGAGACCGTCAGCATCAGGGCCCCGCGGCGGCCGCCCTGGGCGACCTCGCGACATGAGTTGGAGAAACGCTCCATGAAGACTGCGATTCCGTCTGTCGTCTTAGCTGCGTTCGATGTAGGCAAGCCGTGGGGACGAATAGTGGAAATGTCGAACCCTACCCCGCCACGACGCTTCATGATCTGGACTTGCTCCTGATCGGTCTTTAGTATCCCGCCATAAGAATCTTCGGGCGAATCTACGACGAAACAATTAGACAGAGACTGAATCTGATAATCATTACCAACCCCAGCCATCGGCGAACCCTGAGGAACAATGTACTTGAATCCACGGAAGAGGTCGTATATTTCCTCTTCTCCCAGTGCGTTGGGATACTTTTCCTCTATCCTTGCGAATTCAGCCGCCAACCGCCGATGCATGTCGTCAGGAGTAGTCTCTATGTATTGACCTGTGTCGTCCCGTAATGCGTATTTAGTGACGAAAACGGAGGCTGCCAACTCATCATTGTCGAAGTACTCTAAACTTCCTTCTAGAGCCTCGTCAAACGTCACAGGCATTTTTATCTCTCCGGATCGTACGACAAATCAACCTCAACGCTCTACTTGGGTAGCGGTTCTCCAAAAATCAACCCCGCTCAGCAACTTGTACTGAGTTAAACACGGAACCACGTAAAGTTCGGCAGGGACCTTGGTTCCTTTTTTAACCACGGTATCGCGTTCGCCCACGTTGATAAAGTAAACACTTATTTCTTCGAAATGTTTTCCTGCGGGGATCAGTTCTTGCTGGGTCGACAACCCGGTTCTCACGATGGGCGGTGTGGGTTTGATTATCCCCACATGGCCGTTTGGAATTTCAATTTTAATTCCACAGTGGATAGGTAACGGAGGTTCTTCGAACACCGACCACTTAGTGCGACCTGGCAACACCACATCGTCTCCGCAATTATATAATTGCAAACCGCCCATGGCAGAAGCAGCGATATAGGTCTCGGGGGTTTCGCCGGCGTTATGTAAAACCTGCATCGCACTCTCAGTTAGAGTCAATGCTACGAAGTTAGATTCAGCCTCCATTAACTTCTCTCCATTTTTTTCTCAAGATTTCTTTAACCTCGGAATCGGTTTGTTTAACAGCTTCGTTTAGAGACAATGCGTTTTCGTCAACAATTTCAAACTTACTCTTACTTGTGTCAATGTGAATAGGAAAAACCAATCCGTCTTTGCCGGCTCTATTTTTTGCAATAAAAAGGCGGCCATGGCCGGTAGATTTTTCCATCGCTTTTCTGGACAGCGAAATGACGACATCAGCGACCATAGCTTTTCCATAAGCCTCCGACATGTTCTCAAGTCCAACAATGTCAGAATTAGCGGAATCCCTGTTGGCTTGTGACGCAGTCCATACTGGAATATGCAGGTCCATGGATAGGTTACGCAATTCCTCATAAATAAGCTTAAGTTCGTGACGCAAAGAATCGTAGCTCTTAGTGGAACGCATGATATCTGCATAATCAACTATGATTACCGACGGAGAAAAACCCTTGAGTAGAAGTTTTTCAATGTGATTCCTGATTGTGATAGATGTCGCTGCGCCAGTAGGGTACTCTTTGATGATTAACCGGCCCAACTCCATCTCTTCGTATTTTTCTAAAACTTCCTTCTTTCGATCCTGAACCTCGTTCGAGGGGATGTCGCATAGGTTGGAGTCGTAACGTAATCCCACAGCGTGCTCCGTGAGCTCCAAAGTATAGTGGAGGACGTTCTTACCGCTGCGCATCGCATTCGCGCCCATAGCCACAAGCCAGTGGGACTTTCCAACCCCAGTATTTGCCGTAACAACGCCGATCTCTCCGCGTCCTAGGCCACCTCGAAAAATATCCTTAGCATCCAGCCTAGCTAAACCCGTCGGACAAACCTGCCGATTTATCTTTATGAAGCGTGCTTCTGCATCCTCAAAAAAATCGTGGCCAGTACTGGACGGAAGACCTACGGACACCGCTTTCTTCATCAACGTAAGTACACTCTCAAACTTCTCTGTTTGTATCAAGTCTACCGCCTTTTCCAAGGCATCTTTAAACGCCTGTTTACGACAAAAATCTAGCGTCTTGTCCTTGACGAAAGCCAAGTCCGAAAGATCAGTGCTTGATTTAATTCTATGCAGGAATTGTACAATCTGATCCCTGAGAATGACATCGTCGCTGCCAGTGAGTTCGTCCTTTATGATCGTTACCAGGAGGCCGAGAGAAGGAAAGCACTTGTAGTGAAGAAAATATCCAAAGAATTTTTCACTCAAGAACTGGAGATAGCGTACATCAAAAAACGATGGATCCATCACTTCGGCCATCTGCGAAGCCCACTCTTTATCAGTCATCAAACTCTGGAAGATTTTTTCTTGAAAACTTTTACCGTATTTACTGAACAGTGGTTCGCCGTAGGAAGAAGTGTCGTTATCGATCATCAAGTGTTCACCCTGCAGGCGTTGATAGACGCGAAAAAAGCGTCGATGTTAAAGTTGGAAATGCCCTCATGTAACACTAACCTCGCAAGCGATAATTTATTGCCAAATTTTGGTAAATCCTCAATTAAATATTCCAGCTTCCTGACCTGATCGGCCGATAGGTTAGTCGTGTCCAAATACATTAATTTCCAATTTCTCTTAGCAGTGTCCTTGTGCTGCAGCATATTTTCGAAAAGCTTGAGTTTCTTAGTCTCTGACTTGTCGGCTGCCAGCTCTGACAGCTCGTCGACCGATATAAATTTCCCGTCCTTCAATTCAGGAAACCGCTTTGCCAGCGAGGTCAACCCCACTCTAGGAACACCGTCTATCTTGTCGGACGGGTCTCCCACGAAAGATCTAGCGGTACAAAAATTAGTGGCACTAATGGAGAATTTTTCAATCAGCGTCTTCATGGTTACATACTTCTTTTGGCCAGGTGACCACTGCACCACCTTCTTGGATAACAGCTGGTAGAGGTCTTTATCCGAGGAGGCAATCACGCATCTCTGATCAGAAAGCATATATTTCACCAGGTAAGCAATTAAATCGTCGGCTTCGCAGTCGGGAACGTATATCTGAGTGACCGGTACGTTTCTTAGAACCTCTATTATTTTAGATATCTGACTATCTCTATTGCCCGGTGAATCAGGGATATCTTCGTCATAAAAACGATTGAGTTTCGGCGGTCGTCGGTTGTGCTTGTAGTTCTTCAATATGGCCCGCCGGCGAGGTGAACCGCCGCCTTCCCATACCACAATCACTCTAGAGGGAAACACCCGTTCACAAAGATACCATAGGCCTTTTAAAAAGCCGACCATACCTCCTACGTGATGCCCGTGATCACTCATGCTTGGGTTAGCGACGTAGTGTCGCATGAAAAAATTCAGCCCGTCAACGATCAGTATCGGCCGATCCGACACTTATTCCTCCGGATCGGATAGTTCGTCCCCTATCTCCATGGATAGCGCTCGGACTTCTTCATAAGACTCTGCGTCGACGACGGCAGTGGAGGGGTCAGCCATCTTTCGGATCATGGCTCTCTCGAGAAGAACGTCGAGGTAGGAAGAGTATTCTGGGTTATCCAGAATTTCTCCAAAGTCTGGTTTATAAAATTTCTTCTCTAAAATCGTCTTTCCGGTGCCGGAATCTGCTACGGTCAGCGATTTCCACGCTCCGGTACCGGATACGCACGCGGTCTTACCATCGATGTCTTCCTTTCCATGGCGGCGAAGTACGTCGAATATCTGCTCGTGTTCTTTTATTCCTACACCGAAATGAATCTCAAAATTACATACTCTAAAGGGTGCGGATACTTTGTTCTTGATCGTCTTAGCAGATACATTAATTCCGATGACGTTCTTGTCCTTGTCTTGAATCTGCTGGCCCGCGCCCAACTTAATACGAACAGATGAATGGAAGGGAATCGCCTTACCGCCTGGAGTCGTCGTGGGATCTCCGTACATGACTCCGATCTTCGTCCTTATCTGGTTCAAGATCACGAACAAGACACGCTGATTTCCTATTACGCCGGTGATTTTTCTCATGCCCTTGGAGATCGCTCGAGCCTGTAGTCCGATGGACTCCTTATCGTAATCCCCGACGAGCTCAGCCTTAGGGGAGGATGCAGCAACCGAGTCCCAGATGATAGTGATGGGCACATCCTTATCCATCGCCTTCGCCTTGAGAATAGTGGACTCAGCGATGGAGAGCACCTCCTCCGTGCAGTGCGTGTCAACATACACGAATCGTTTTGTGATATCGACACCCAGGAGTGACAAATTCTCTACAGAAGTCGCGTTCTCTGTGTCAATATACACCACGATCCCACCCATATGCTGGGTCGATCGAGCTACTTGAATCGCGATGTGGGACTTTCCAATGGACGGGGGCCCAAAGATCTCAACAATTCGCCCCTCAGGGAGGCCGCCGTCGTGGCGGTTAGCGACAATGTAATCTAATAACCGGGAGCCCGTTGATATCCACCGATTGACGTGCGTAGGCGACGTATCGTGGGCAAGGTTGTAAGCAACTTTCGAACCGTGTTCTTTATTCAAGGACGCTATGAGTTCGTCGGCAAAGTTATCCGTGTCTTTCTTTTTAGACATAATCAATCTCCAGCATTTTTAAATTGTAGAACCGCGAAAGGCAGTGTTCAAATATAAGTCAGGCGGCCAACGGCCGCCTGACTTGAAACGATGCTAGTCCAATAAACTGGCTTACAGATCCTCTAGATCCGCAAAAGCGTCATCTAGACTCTTGTACTCGCTGGGTTGATCGGCGGTGGCCGTCGACGTCGGTTGAGCAGTCTTAGAAGAAACAAACTCAGAGTCGCTAGAGCCATCCTCTCCGTTCAACCAATCGTTGACGATCTTCTCAAGCTCCTCGTACGTCTTGGCCGTGTACATTCCGTCCAGATCCGGAATGCTATCAATCCACTCCTTTGCCTGGGTGGCCTCGGCGAGAACATTAGACTTTCCACGGGGACGAACTTCGGTATTCGCCCACTTGCGACCAGGAGGCTTGGTACAGATGACCTTCACGTCACGGCCATCCGTAGGATCGGTGATGTCTCCGTAGTCCTCATCGAGCATGATATTCAAGAGCGATTGGTAGACGAGCTTTCCGAAAGACCAGATACGCACGCCCTTCTCCTCCTCGCCGCGTACGACGACAGGTGCGTAACATCGCATCTTAGGATAGAGCTTCTTAGCCAGCTCGTACGACTCCTTAGAAGTATCGTCTCGAAGCTTATTGATGAGTTCCTGGATAGGATCAGGCTTTCCGAATTGATAAGGAGCCAGAAGACCAGGGTTGTTTCCGATGTTGTAGTAGAACCAGCGCTCCTTGAAGGGCTGTCCATCGTTGTCCGGGAAGGCTAGGATACGCACCGTGGCTTCTTCACCTTCTTCGGGCCGCCACATTGTATTTCTCCGGCTGTTGTTACCAGAGAGTTGGTTCAACTTGTTACGAATTGCATCTAAATCAATTGCCATTTTTTATCTCCTTAATGTTCAATGGTCAAATCTTCTAGTCAACATTGTTGACTTTCTAAGTTTAATTTATTGGGTTCAAATGTTCAAGTGTTTTATGGTTTCGATCTGCGCTTTTTCTTCTTCTTCTTCAAAGGTTTAGCTCCTCCAAACCCCTGGCCGGCAGTATCACCCCTCTGTTGCAGAGTAGTGGGAGAATTAGAGGCTCCTAGTGGCAGAGTATACCCAGCAATCGCAGCAACACCGGTCGACTCGTCACTGACATCTTCCTCACGATCAGCGACCTCGTCCGGCTCTGTTAAGAGGTCACCCTCTTTTTCTTCCGCGGCTGCCTCTATCATGATGGCGCGTATGTAGTTTCTCAACAGCTTCATGCACGATAAGTATCATTCTCCATGCAACACTGCCAACCGTGCTGACAGCAACCCAGCGGCCAGGCCGTCTATCGAGGTAGCGTAAAATTGATTCTCTTGCAGATGAAGGCCTTGAGAAACCGCGATAGCCAACCACTCGCTGCGACTGAGGTCAAACTCAAGAGAAGAAAGCATCCATAGAGTTCTATGAGCGACGTTCATCTTGGAACACTCGTCGTTGTACTTGTACATCTGGCCGAGTTTCTCCTGGTGCCAGGAGGAATTTTGGGGGATGAATAGATCAGTGCCTTCCGTGAAGTCCCCTAGCTTACCTAGTTCGTGAAGAAGACTGACTTTCACGAGAGACTTAGGGTTACTGAAGTGGGATGCTTGACTTTTAGCGATATTCGCCACTTGTAGACTGTAATCTACGAGAGCCCCGGGCGAACCGCCGGTCTCCACAGTCAGCCCCCTAGGAGCCATGATCAACCTTTCGCCCAAGGCGTTGGATAGTCGATCGACAGCCGGCGTACCGGCTACCTTCTTTAATACTTCACAGTATTTTTCGTATTGAACTAATAGATCTTCTGCTTCCATGCATCAATAATACTGGAACCAAAAGTGTTGTTCAGGCAGAATATAGTATTATAGGAGCCTTCGCTCCTTTATTTATTTCGATGGAACCCGTGAGGTTTAGATACCCAGCCCTCTTGGCTGCAGATAGAACGTGCATGATGAATTTTATGCCGTTCCGTTTATCTAACCCAGCCAAGTTAATTCCAAGAGCGTCGACGCTGTTGTTCCCGGCCACGAGTTCAGTTACACCGCGGACGCCGGCATACGCTGAGCGCATCGTTGCGTTACTGTGAAACGCAGTGTTGAGGATCCTTTTGATTTGCGCAATGTCTTCTCCAGTGGCAGCAGAATTAATTCCTAGGTCTTTCATCAACTCCTTGGGTTCTGTTTTTGCACGTGCGTTAGCCGACCGTACGAAGTCTTTGAACCGGCCGCCGGTCCCATAAGCTCCTCGCGCTACCCTAACGACGCCTTGGTCGCGTCCAGAGGCAACGGGAGACGAATTTGTGGGTGCTGCTGCCGGGGAAGGTGAAGGCGCGTCAGGGGAGCGCTCTGCTTGCTCGTTGAGAAGCTCAGAAAGACCGCGTTGAATTACTTTTCTTATGTCGTTAGGTTCCATACTATTAATTATCAGTCAACATTTTGACTGACAAATAAAATAAACGACCACCGATGCTCATTCGTACCCTCTTCTGGGCAACCAGGTCTTCGGCTAGGGCGCGATCGCAGTCCACCAACAAGGCGTCGTGAATGACAAACAACGGAATACAACTATCACGATTGTCTCTCGCGAATTCATCGAACATAAGCAAGGCACACTCAGCGATGGAACTCTGTAGGTAGTAACTGATCATCAGGTTCCTGTCATCGTCAGGGAGTAACATTGGCCTACCGAATGCGTTTTGAAGCTTACCGTCTCTGCTGGAGGCCTCCAACGTAGATTCGAGCTCGTCAGAGCCAAAGTATTCGCGCGTCTTCCTGATGATCTTCTTCGCATCGAGCTCTCGGGGCAGCTTGCGTTTGAGACGGGAGGCCGACTGTCCGTAGAGTGCACAAAGAGTGACGAGCTTGGCTTGAGCTCGTTCGATGTTCCCTCCCAAGAGTTCTTTGCACATGTACTCATAGACATCAGGCGGCGGCTCTACACCCTTTTCGTGCAGTGCCATGGTAGGTTCAGCGGCCACTATATCCAGCTGGATGATGCTACCCTGCGGGAAACTACTGACGAAACACTCACGTACCGCCGAAGTGGCAGTAAGGATTCTTGGCCCCGACTTAACCGTCAGACGGCCGGTTGCAGTCTCGGACGTCGAATATTCTACAGACTTCGTTAGGCCATCCTCAGCCGGCGAGAAACTCTCCAAGGCGTTGCGGACTACCGAGTGCTTGCTGTCAGCGATCAACGTTACCAGCTTGTGTGTATCTACCTGTGCACGACTGAGGCGGCCTAGAAAACTGTGGATCTTGAGGTAATGCTTCAAGTACTCGGCGTTGCGGTGCCGACTCAGCAGCTCTTTCAAAGCAGCGACTGAGTCCTTTATGTGTAACTCCAGTCGCTCGCGTGGCAAAGTATGTAGCGCATGCGCTCCCGTAATACCCAAGTTTTCACACATTGTAGAGTACTCTAGAGGAAGCGCATTTATCTCCTCCGCACCTATGATATTATAGTATCCAGACATAGCGGATCCTGGACGTGCGAATAGAGAAACCTCTTCGGGCACGTTTGGGCCCGTTGAAAACTCTTCTAAGAAGATCTTCTCGGGGCCAGGAAGCTGCAAGTACAGTCTCATACTGATATATTACCAGATGAACCTCGAAGTACAGCTAACTGCTTCCTTCTTCAGCAGCTTTTGCAGCCTGTGCTACAGTGTCCTTGAGGTTGTCAAGCGTAGAGTTCCACTTGCCGAACGAAGACAATGTACCCATCTTGATAGACGTGGTAAATTTGCCAGGTTCTAGTGAGTGGTTTACTTCAAAGACGCCATAAAAATTATCAGCGGTCGTGTTGGTAGAAAAATCGACGAAAAGCTGCTGACCCACAGCAAAAAGAGGACAACCGAAAGTTTCCAGCGTCAAAGAAGTAGGTGTTACCATCATGGGAAGGCCCTCGTCAGTTCCAGGCGCGTCTGGATCCTTTTTGGCGGCGCCCACCATACGAACGGTCGCTAATGCAGGATTATTTTCAGTCGCCAACTGCGCGGATATTATACCAGTGGCCGCAGTTCCGTACGTCATCCCCGGAAATAGAGAACTCAAGTTCTCCTTCAGTCTATCCATATTGTCCACGTCTATGACGTACCTCCCATGCAGGAACTCCTCCAGGGACGAAACATCGTTCCAGCCTATCTTGGCAGCCACCTTTTCAGCAGAGGGCAAATCGGTTATGATGGGATGAGGGCCGCTCTGTAGATAACTGATCTGATCCGTGTAGACCTCACTGTGTTTAGAGCCGCGCGCGTTGGGATCCGACTTCCTTTTCACGATTCTACCTATACCACCTTCTGAAAAGCCGTCAAGAATAGATTGAAGGTTTTCTGCTGTTGAGCACTTTTGATCGAACACGTGCATTTTCAGTATTGTCTTAGCATCATCCGAAGAATCTTTTACGGTCTCTAGACGCAGGTTGAGGTGAGGAACTTTAAACGAAATGGAACCCTCGTCGTCGGATTCAGTCAGGCCGTATGCAGCCTTGAGAATGCCTGACTTCACGTTAGCAATCTTGGCGCTGCGCTTCTCTTTGGATCCTCTAGAGTACTTGGAGGCGTACTTCCGCTTAGCTGGATTATCGTCATCTCTTTTACCGTACAAAGTGCCTAGACCGTAGGCGGGCGCGCCTTGATCCTTTATGTAAAGACGGTTAATGAACTGCAAGAACTCTCTTATTGACATCTTGCCAGAGGCTTTAAACGCGTTCTTAAGCTGCTTAGAGAAATCACCCAAAGGAATCGGAAATTGAGATATGTTACAGTCCTGCATGTAAGAAGCCGAGTCGTTGAATGCATGAAAGATCATATGGATCTCGTCCGCCTCCTCGTTCTTGGCCAGCGCGCCTGCAGCGAAGAAGGAGAGGATCTTCCCCAGGGAGACAAACTTGGTTTTCACTCCGTCGCCCTTTTTTCTTTCTACTCCCTTGAGATCCGCTATTCTGGACTTAACGTACCGCACAGTCTCTTTGTTTTCTAGTTTTTTTATCTGTGACAGCAGAACAGCTATCTCGTCCTCCTTAAGTTCCACTTCCGTGGGATCTTGGAATGCCTCGGGATCTACGTCTATATCATGCGGCACACCACCAGAGTGAAAAAACGGATCCTCATATTCGCTAACCAACTCCTGGAGCTCCAAGATCTTAGCTCTCGACTCGCCGCTCATGAAGCGGCCTTTTACTCGCCGAGTACCGTAGTTTCCGATGACCACCTCCGGAAGCTCTCTAAGGTAGGGGTCGGGAGTTTTAGCTAGGTGGCCCAACATCTTGTCGATGGCCTTAGCTTTGCTGTCATCGATCCTCTTCTTCTCGGCAATAATATCCTCCACGAAGCCTCCGATCGCAGTGAGGTCTTTATCCTTACTGCCCTTGAGGTATTTCTGCAGTTTCTTGACATCCTTTGACTTCATTGTAGCGGCTTGATTGGCGTTAGTCGCGCGGCTAAGATAGGTGGGGATATTGATCTTGCCGACCTTCTTCACTCTCTTTCTATACTTGTTGAGGTGTTCTCCGGCCGACTTGGTCAACTCAGCAAGTTTAGAGTACGAATCCACCACTTCTGGCAGGGTGATGTCTGTCAACTGAAACGATGTAGCACCATCGGTAGCTAACTTGAGCTCGATAGCAACTGAGCCATCTTCGTTGAAACTGAAGCTAGAGTTCACAACGTTGAAGACCTCAGTGACTCTCATCGCGTTGATGATGTCAGCATAACGGTTCTGGTCTGAGTCAGACGCGCGGCTTGAGTTTTGATAGGAATTTGAACCGTCCGGATGCGACCACCCGTATGTTATCTCTAGCTTCGTAGCCTGAGTTCCAAGCGCTCCAGGCTGCACTAACGGCGCTATTGCATGCATCTGAGACCTATCATGAAGGGTGATGCTCAGGTCTGCGGACTTATAGGAGTGCATCCCTTGTGTATTGACGGAGTTGAGGGTCAGAGAATTCAAGGACATTGGAGGCATAAACGGGTCCAGAGGGGCGTCGTCCGTGGATAACTTCTTGACCCTAAGGCTTTTGTCTCGGTTTGATGGCGTCAGTGTTTGAGGAGAGGTAAACACGTCCATGCTAGCAACCGCCATGTAAGATTTGCCGTCGGCAGACTCTTCCAAGCCTTGCATGGTGGTATCAGCAGTGGCGCCAGGGCCCGACGCTGCGAATATCTGTTGATTATTAAGGTCTTCTTCAGCCATACTCTCCCCTATCAAAAACCTGCCCAACGACATCGGCCGAGTTTTCTTGTAATCTGTGGGATCTCCCTTGGAGAGAATAGTGATGTCTATCAAAGGAATTGCTCTAGAAAACTCTAGAGTGGGAATGCTGTTCATGAAAAGCGAAATGGCGTAGGTGTCAGTGTTGGACGCGTTGTTGTCTGCACGAAAAACTTGCATGACGTGTAGTTTGGTCGCTAGGTCATCGCCTTTACTAATGGGGAAGTAATCGGCCACTGTATAGTGATCGCCGACAGAAGGTTTGAACAAGCCCTGTGACTCATCCACCACTCCGTCTCCTGGGAGTTGAACTTTCTGCATGTTGAGAGGATTTTTATCCTTATCGGTCCCGAACAAAGAGTTCGCCGGCGTTATGCAAATATCGCTGTTTAATCGCTTAAGGTAATCCAGGTCGTCGCCGACAGTCTCCGCGATGAAGTTCAGAAGTTGACCCATGTTTTTAGTAGACTCGCCGGCGCCGTTTATGTCGTTCAGGATTAGGGCACGTGGATCTGATGGATCTGGAATGTTTGCGGCCTTGTCGACGTCACCGCCGTCAGCGATTAGCTTCCGAGCGTAGGAATCCAGCGTCCTTCGGCCGTAGTATTGCCCCAGGTCGTGTAGCGCTTTGAGCAGCTCGTTAGACGCCATCAGATTATACCAGCAACCTCAGATAGCTCTGTGGGGATGTTGAGGCGGGTTCCAGGTGGAACCTGCAGCGACCAACCGATGTCGCTGGCTGCCGCAATCACCCACCACAGCCGACCATCGCCGTAAAAATCTCCGGCGATCTTATCTAGCCTCTGGTACTCACGGACGACGTGCGGCCGCAGAGATAAACGGCCGGCCCTTACCGCACGCCTTATACGCATGACTGCCGTAGAAGATGCAAGAAGCTTGCCTCCGTTTATGGGTGCATCGTTTTGGTATCTGCTGATCTTCAACTGAATTCTCCTTTCTAGGGTTTAAAAACCGAGCAGGTCACCAATTGCACCGAGCAAAGTCTCTTCCGGCTCCGCTTCGGTGACGCCAGCTGACAGAATATCGCCATCGGCTGATTGTCTATCCCCAAGAGCTTTGCTTCCGTAGAGAGTATTTAGAGGCCCTACAGGATGCGAGGGTGCGATCAGATGACCGGCGTGATCCAGGCCCAGTGGTAGATCGTGGATGGGCGCGAAGGCAACTGTGATTTGAACCTTCTTGGGAGCTCTGTTTTTCACCTCGGGATCAGTACCGTAAAGAGAGCCGTCGTAATTAAGCGTCATGTTCGTAAACACTCCGGCGAGGCCTCTACCAGCAGAAGACTCAAAGGACCTCACGATGGCATTGCGGTCAGGAGAGAAAAATTCGCTATCTGATAGACTCCTGACTTCATCAATAGTTTTTATCTCTTTCTTCACTAGATCTCGGACCGCGCCGTCGGCGGCCGGGGCGACGATCCCTAAATCTCCTTCCAGCTCCGCCATGCGAGCAATATTGAGGTAACAATCCACACTGGACTCGTAGCCGCTGGCAAAGACACGCTTGTACCTCTTTAAGCCCAAGGCCAACTTGGCGTGATTCTCACTTTGAAATTTCAGACTGACTTTGTAATAAACTGTTCCTTTTTCTGACTTCACGGGTGTGCCGTCTTTGACTTTGAACGCTATGATCTCCTGGGTTTCAACATGCACGTAAGGACTGTCTTCGCTGGGTCCAGACGGAAGAGGCAACATTCGTACTACCTGTGCGACGGGATCCGGCGCGAAATATATATACGCGCCCGTACTTGCAATGTAAGACACTTTAGTGTTGACACCGCCGTCGGCGTCCCTAAAAGCCTTTTTTAGCTTGTTTCGCACACGGCCCCACGCGGCGGCGACCACTTTAGAATCATTCACGTTGTTCCAATACTCCTTGTCACCGTAATTTACGTCCGATCCGGCTTCAAGCTTTATGTGATCGGGGGCACCGAACAGTCTCTTCAATCCCTCAACGGAATAATTGGAATGAAACAATTCCCCCAGTCGAAGACGCACAACCGGAGAGGCGGTAGGTATTTGAGAGAACGGTTGAACGAAGCTTCGGCCGTCTGGCGTAAACCGCTGTTTTCCGAGAGAACGCTGCGGGTAACACATCGCAACAAGTTTGTTTATCACTGACCACATCAACTCGTGATCCCTAGCGTTCATTGCAGCCAGGGTGAAAGACAAGTCTATGTTACGCGACGTGCGCGTGTAAGACCTCACTGGATCAGTTCTACCGTATCCATGGGTCTCATTGTACTCTGTAGAAAAAGATTCCCCCACCGAGTCTATGAAGGCCGGCATGGCAATGATCTCGTTCGTTCGTAGATCTTGCACGTAAAAAGGAGTGTATTCCAGATCCAGAGCGTCTTCGTATCGTTGCACCGTCTCGCGCGCAAAACGGCCGCCAACATCAGCGACGAGGGTGGAGGCTAAAGTACCTCCTAGCGTGTCGTCAACTGGAAAGACTTCTTCCTCCAAAACTAAGCCTTCACCGTCACGATTTGTCAATCCACCGTAGCTATAGAGAGGCCCGCCTTCAATGTCCGCAGGTGGCGTAAGGAGAAGCGTACTGTACAGATGGAGCGAAAGAGGCGAGTGGACTGCACCATCCGGTTTACCATCAGAATTCGTAGGGCTACGAAACCTGTTGATATACATCCGGTTTGTCGGGCCCAAAACATTGACCTGCAACTGTTGCTCGTACGTAAGGAGATCGTGGCCGGCATGGGCACGACCGGGATCAAACTTGGCGTCGTACGCACGGTCACCCAATGCCATGCAGATCATCACGAATTTAAAAGTGGTCGATTCCAAGAGTGCGCTGAACGCGGACCATAACCCCAACGCGCCGGAGACGCCGCTGCCCGGGAGTATGGTCTTCGCGGTGGCGGCAAACGCAGAAGCAAACAGTTGGCCAAGCTCTGTAGCGTCTCTCAATATCACCTTTTGCATCACAGCATAATAGCCGGGAGAAAGCGCGACGCTGATCGCGTCTTCCAACAGATCTGCCAGAGCGCCGGCTGGGTTGGCTACTACACTGCTGAAATCTAAGTTGAAACCAAAGAATCTCTGGACTCCAAGAGAAAAAGCGCGCGGATACCACACCTCGGATTTCATCCGGGGCATTCCAAGTAAACGCAGGAAAGAATCCAACAGTTGGTTACCCGCACCCTTAGGGCGATTACCGCCCATAGCCATCTTCCAAGGAGCGCCGGGACGTATCTTGTCCTTGGGGTCGTCATCACCGAAGCCAGAGGTTTGTACTATATCCTCTATAAAAGCACTCACTAGGATGAGAGACAACAAACCTACTAGCACGGTATTAAGCATCCCTATTGGAAATGCTCCTGCAAACGGTTCTGCGAAACTGTTGAGGTTGCCTATGGTGGTCAGGCTCGTAGGGGCGCTGGTATCGCCTGAGGTGGCCGCGCCTTCGGTCAAAAAATCGTCGGCACCGGCAGAATTCATCAACCGGTTTATCGCCATCAGGGATGTGTCGACATCGGCGTCGATCGCGCCCTTGATCCGTAATGACTCTACCTCCACGTTCCCTAGACCTAGCTGTGTGCTGTTGGAAGCACCGCCGAGAAGGAGGTTCATGTCTGTAGCACGATCTATCGCGTCTAGCACGCTGGTATGCAAGAGGCCCGCATCGATACCGTTGGCGTCGCCCTCTGCTATCATAGAGGCGGCTGCGGATTCACCTGTAGACTTAAGCAAAACCTTTAAAGCCATGCTGCGCAACAGTTCTAGATCGACCTGAGGAGCGTTGGGGTCGTAAGTTCCAAGTGCCTGGCTGCCGCGGCCGGTCTGGACACTGTAAAGTCCCTTATTGTAAGGTTCTTTAGCGTCGACACCGTCGAGGGCCGAGTTGGTGCCTGGACTAGCCGGGTTCAAGTACGGACTAGCGTCCTCGTTGGGAGAGAATCTATTGGTCTTATCCAACACTTTCTCCACTCGTTCCGACACGGCATATGCATTGTTCTTGAGAAGGTAGTTCGAGCTAGGCTCTCCAGGAGCGCCGCTCTTTGAAAGCAGCTCGTTCAGCATATCCTGGCCAAAGAAGGATCCCAGTCTGTTCATGACGGTGCCGATCCCATCAGAATAGGCGGCGGCTCCTCCGCCTGCAAGGGTATCCAGGTTTCTGTTTCCGGAAGACAGGTCCTCCGCGATTTTTTTCTGCCGGGAGGGCGACTGAACTAAGGACGCATCCAGGCCCTCGCTCTGGAGCGTTTGAGCAATGAGCACGGCTCGGTTGTCGTTTGCAGAGGGAGAAAAGCTAGCTGGATCTTGCACCGTAGAGAGATCGTCTGATCGATCTCCACCGGACGAGAACTCCGGTGTGTCTGCGGAGTTGTTCAAGTTGATATCCGTCAACGACTCCGCGTACTTGTTGAGTGCGCGTAGATTGTCCACTCGCAGGTCTTGTACTCCAGCGGACGGACGGAGTGGCGTCCCATCTGCAGCACGTGAATCAGAGGCCTGCTGAGCTGAAGCCAGGCTCGTGTTCATTGCAGGAAAACCGGTATCGTATGCTGACGAAGCAGCCTGGGCTTCGTCCGTAAATTTTCCTTCTAGATAATGAGCAAGAGTCGTACCGCGGATCTTTATGTTGTCAGCCATCAGAGTCCCCCTTGCTCGGCTTCGCAGAATCTCCGCTATAGGAGAGTGATTGCAACAGACTGAATACCTCGTTGTACTCACGAGAACCGGGCTCGAGGCCGACCAACTTTTCTCCTATCGCATTGCTTGCCTGGAGCATTGTCGCCAAGCGGTCCTCGAATATCTTCACCACACTGGGATGGGCATCATGAAGGATGGCGTAAAACAGGCTGATGGAGGAATTGACGTCCCCCTTTCGAGAGCGAGCGTACTCAAGTGCCTCTTCTTTAGTCATCGTCTTCAACGTACTATCCTCCTGCTACCTTTTCACCAACGGAGAGGGTGCACCGGTGTGGGCCGACAGGAAGGTCTTGCCGGCTGCGTTGTCCTTCCCTATGTTGACTGTAGCCATCTCTCCGGCCAACTTCTTAGAATCTATGGATACATTCACCTCGATCTTCGTATTAGGTATGTTGTGTTTGACGCACAGTTCTCCGCCTGAGAAGGCACTTATTGCCTCTGCAGTCTTCACACTCTTTTTGCTAAAAATACCTGCCATCGTCTTGATTGACTTCACGACGTTCTTTGCATGTTTTGGATCTGCCAGATGGGTTGCTTGGATCATCATATCGACCTGGTTAACAGCCGCACCTAACGTTTTCAACCCCTCGAGTGCCATCCCCGTTGTGATCGGTCTGGAACCGAGAGTTTCGATCGGAATGACTATACCGGACATTGCCTTGATCGTCGCCACCATCTTCTCTGCTCGCTGTGGGCTGGTCAAGTATTTTGATGCCATCATGTTATCAACTTCCGAAACTGCAGCAGACACAGCTTCCAAAGGCTTGAGGGCTTGTTCTGCATTAATGCCTGCCTGGCTCACTTCGGTACTGAAGTCTGCAGTAGCTCCGAAAGTAGCCTTAGATTTGGTAATCAGTGCATCTACGATCTTGCCTGCTTTGGTGAACACCGCATCTATACGTTTATTAAGTCTCTCCACATCCATGCCGCCAATCGTTTTTTCTAACTTCTTCATCTCCTTAGGAATGGCACTCAGCTCTTGGAGGCGGCTGACCACGTTTGCAGCAGCCTCTAGCTTCTCCACTTTCTGAGCCTGAGTCTGAAGTGATTTCTCTGCCGGTGTCAATTCACGAGGCTTAGCTGCACCAGCTGGCTTGAGCTGCTCATAATCGCCCAGTTTGTCCAGCACCTTCTTGAGATCGTTGACATATCTTTTGGGAACCTTATACTTGCCGCTATCCATCTCGAACTTGATGCCAGCAGCTGCCATTGCTCTTTCCATCTTTTGGCGAGATTGCGAATCGCCCAACTTCATGATATCGATGTCCACTCCCTTCTGGGACATCGCTGCC
>Ga0080013_1000255_pt1 | contig 75418 bp, 110 predicted proteins | sample ETNvirenome_6_85_FD_69236 | JGI IMG/M metagenome (GOLD analysis project Ga0080013, IMG submission 69236) | Marine viral communities from the Pacific Ocean - ETNP_6_85 (SPADES assembly) (version 2) | ecosystem: Environmental > Aquatic > Marine > Oceanic | place: Pacific Ocean | collected 2013-06-19
GAGGCCCGTTATCGGTTCTGATTTTGTACGTATCCTAGTTACCTCTGAAGCTTCGAATTTAGATAAGTAATAGACCGCACGAGCCGCTGCCCTAATCGGTATTAACCCAGCAGCCAGAACCACTTGTATTAAGCCTGCTGGAACGACAAGCCTTACCTTGGGCACTTCTTCTGGAATACATGCTTGGCATGCACCTCATTACATACGTCGGATTCGAGTTGGCAAAAATGAGGCTATCTATCAACACCTAAAGGAATTCCACCCTGAACTGGTTGAGGATGAGTATTTTCGCCCCCATGACACAGCGGTCATACAGATTCCACAGAGAGCGCCGGAAGGCTCAATATTACGCTCTGAGAGCGCCCTGGAGATGCTCTGTAGGGTCAAAGCATTTAGCACCCAGTGGATCAAGCCGGGGCACCGAAAGGGACAGAATACACACAATGTGAGCGCTACTGTAACCATTAAGGATAACGAATGGGAAGAGGTTGGAGAATGGATGTGGGAGAATCGAAACTATTATAATGGTCTCTCCGTTCTACCTCACGATGGTGGTACATACATTCAGGCACCATTTGAGGACTGTGATGAGGATACTTACCACACAATGCTAAAGACTCTCCAAGAAGTTGACTTATCTAGCATTATAGAGATGCAAGACGACACCGATTTGCAGGGCGAACTGGCTTGTGCTGGTGGAGCTTGTGAGATAAAGTGAGTTGACTTTATCTCTATTGTGCGATAATCATGTCTCCACTGGGTCTCTAGGGGAGACACTATGAGTAACTTCTTTGAGAAGCGTGTGACCGACTATAATGCATCCGGAATGGACGGAGAGTGGGGCTGGTAGCTTTCAGCTAATATTTTTAAATAGCTTGAGAGAATGATTTTGAAAAAATTATTTTATAGAGCTATGCCAATAGGTTTAGATAAGATTAGTCATGGCAACTACATTACTATGTCTAGGCGTTTTGCTATAGATCACGCAATAACCTCATCTATATATCATGGCGAAGATTATGGGGTATATAGTTTTTACTTAAATAAGAATGAATTTAAGCCTGCCAACAATCCTGGAGAATACCTGTATGCGGGCGCATCAAAAGATGTTTTTTTGTATGGTACTGCAAAATATGATGATTTCTCTGCAAACTCTGATTTCAAAATATCCAAAAATAAGCTTAAAAGCCTTTACTCTTGGCTTAAGTTAAGTGGATTTAAAAAAGAGTCCAAAAGGTTAGCTTTTTTAATTACAAAGCAATCATCTGGCCCTCTTTTTAGTGCAGAGCACATGATTGATAAGGAAACTTACCCATATTACGAAGACTCAGAGCACTATCCTGATATTGAGGACGAAATAAGAAAGGAAGATATTTTTTACGGTAAAAATGTTTTATGGATCGGGACGCCTGGCAAAATGCTTCGGGTAGATGCAGATTACATATATCCTATCCAGGGGAATATCTTTTATCCTGAAAAAATAAATGATGTAATGAACAAAATAGTTAACGCTGAAGAGCGGGCAATGCTGTATGCCCCATATGGAAATGTAACAAAGATTGAAATTAACGATATACGTGAATCTTTAGATTATGAAGATGATTACGGTATGAGAACTCTAACGACAGGTGATGAGGAGCTTGATGAGTATCTTAAAGATCCTGATGAATTCTTCTCACATCTTGACCTGGAAGAAGAGGGGGATAGAGCCGAGTATGAAAAGGAAAAGGCCAGGCTGGATGAGGAGCTTTCTGAAGCTACAGCCTCAGGTGATGGTGACTTAGGCGAATACATGGTTCAAATAAGAGATGGCAATCATAGGGCCTTTGGAGCGGTAGCAGCAGGAGAAACATACATATGGGTTGCTATTTCTGAAAATCAGCTTCAAGATATAAGAAACGATATTCACTCAAGCTCTAATGATTTAAAAAAGAAGATTGTTTAATAAGGAGTTTGCTATGAAAAAAATACCCAGCTTAATCAACTTTCTCAATAAACAAGGCCACTTCTGTGCAGCCTTAGGCTTAAAGAAACTAGCAGCAGTAGAAGTAGATCCGGTTAGTCAGCAGAGAATAGAGCAGGCTGCAGCAAGAAGGTCAACTCCCTTTTTATCATGGTTCCCGGAGGGCCAAAGAGTTTACCTGCCTTTTAAGAGTCAGATAGATAAGGCTCAGTATGCTAAAGAAACTTTTAAGTATTTAAAATCATATATGTCTAATTATGGACATGATTGGTCGGATGAAGATATCTTTAATGGCCGAAGGGGCAACGAAAAGCTAAATGCAAAGTGGGTAAAAAGAAATATTATAATTCCATATTCACTAGAAGAATATAATTCCGGCATTTTAGGGTATTTTTCACGATTTAGAAGTAGCGCTGAGTTTCAAAAATACCTGATTGACTTATTTAATAAATTTTTATCAAATACATACGATCCAAACCTAACTTTAGATCCCCTGGGCGAATGGGATACTAGCCTTGATCTAGAAGACTTTTCCTTAGAAAACACAGCTAAAATAAATGATGCAAAAAATAAAATAAACAATATTATCGAAACAATAAAAATTATTCATGAAGAGTTAGATCATTTTTTTAATGATCCAGTTAGAGTTGGGTCAGAAGGCGATCTTCTGGTAGTTATAACGATTAGGCCGGATGATATAGCTACAATGTCAACCGGAAGAAGATGGACTTCATGCATGAATCTGAATGAAGGCGCTCATTATAAGGATGTTTTTTGCGAAATATCAGATGGTGGATTTGTAGCTTATCTTATAAATGAAAGTGATCAAGATATTGATGACCCGCTTGCAAGACTGTCCATAAAGAGATTTGATTCTGCTGATGGAAGATCTATAGCTGTGCCAGAAAGTGATGTATACTCCTCTGGGGAAGAGTATCCCGGCTTAATCAAAGTGGTTAAGGCTTGGATAGGCGAAAAACAAGGAAGAATTCACCCCTCAACATACACAAGGGTGGGTGGGAAGTGGTCAGATACATTTGAAAAAGAGGAAGCTTTTGGTGTTGATTTAGATATGAGCCCTGAGCGTACCTTGGAGGTTATGAGGGATCCGGTTAATTTTTTCTTACAAAATTATGATTTTAAAGATACGTGGTCCGTTACTGATAATTTTTATAATGATTGGTGGTCGTATTTCGAGCATGATAATGAAGATGAAGCTTCACACACAGATGAATACGGGTATCCCCAGCCAACACGTCTTGATTTCTTACACCTAGAGGAGCCTAAAATATTTCAAACAAAAGAGGAGGCCGAGGAGTGGATTAAGAGGAACGCCTTAGATAACTATAATCTCAAGCTATCTGTAGAAGAAGATTTGGAAAACTGGAAGGATAGAGAAGAGGCAAAAGGTTGGGGCGAAGAGGTTGATCTCTCAGAGAAAGATGATATCATAGCTTGGATTGATAAAAACGAAAGATATACGATAAAAAAAGAAGATGCTATGTCTAAGGTCACTAAGGTTGGTGATGATTTTGTTAACAAGAAAGGCGGGCGCATAATGAGCAGCATAAACGAGAAGGGAAAGTATTACCATTACTTTCAAGAAAATAAGGAAGATCTTCTTTGGTTCTATAGCTTGCATAAAAAATTTCCATTTTCAAAAAGGCAATTAGCTTCAACATTTCCTGATACAATAGAGTATGAATCAGAAGATGAAGAAATAGATTACCTCTACTTATCAAAGTCTTTTAGCAATATTAAAAATGAGTCACGAAAGACAAAGAGAGGAAATGAGTTAAAACAGCTTTTGTATGACGCTATAAATTATGATGACATCGTTAGGTTGTTTAAAAAACAGGCATATTCAAATTACCCATCTAACTATAGACCGACAGAATTATATTTTGGCTCACTAATAAGTTCTTTGTATCATTCAAAGTTAGTGTCATTTAGAAGCAGCTTTACGGAAAGACTTAGGTCAGTTCTATATACCCTGAGTGCTAACGAAACCCTTCTTGACTCGGATTATAGAACCGCCTCTATAAAAGGCCGCGTAGAAGAGGTAATTTTTGATGCAATGTCGGCTTATCAGGCCCATGATCCTGTTGCTTTAAGGATTTATTTAAACAAAATTAACAGTCTAATTAATGATTTTGATAAAAAAGATGGCGATTTTGATGCTGTTCTTGATATATCATATAAGATTGATAATGTAAAAGATTTCATCTATACAATCAGGCACCTCAGAGAATCTGGATCTATATTGATGCCGGGCCTAGAAGGTCTTTATGCTATATGCAAAAGCCTTTATGAAGATAGCTTCGATTATAGCGGTACAAGAAAGACCATTTCTGACAATAATATGAAAAATATTGTAAAGAGAAAGGCCAAAGAGACAATGGTTGATATAGCAAGCTTAGTATCTAAAATAAACAAACAAAACTAATTAGAAGCTAATATTGTAGTATAAGGTAGCATGGTAATAAAACTTTTAACAGATCGCGTTGGTTACTCAAGGGACGTAAAAGAAATACGTCAAGAGTGGTTGCGCGATCTATTTTATTTTATAGGTCTAGATGTAGAAGCTATGGACGAAATGGAGCGAGATGAAGTTCTCGATTATATGCTTGAAAATGAAATTGAAATAATAGAGCATAAAAGCATTGAGGCGTTAGAGGTTAAGTTTAATGGAGAGTTAGTAGGAGAGTGGGCAGGCCCAGAGCTTGTGCTTAAACAAGATAAGGACGGATCGCTCTATTACGAAGTTGAAATAGAGCACTGGACAATAGAAGAAGATCAAATAGAATAAATGGAGACAATGTGAGTCAAAAAATATTTGTTTTAGATACATCAGTTTTGGTACATCATGAAGATTCAATTCATGCTTTTCCAGACCAAAAGGTCATTATACCAATGGTTGTTTTGGAGGAGGTGGACAATCTAAAGACAAGATCCGATTCTGTTGGAAATTCCGCAAGATATGTTAACAGATTCTTGGATGACTTAAGATCAAGAGGATCACTAGCTGAAGGCGTTAAGCTGGATAACGGTCAGGAGATTCAAGTTTACACGGAGTTAGCAGAAGAAGATTTAATTCCAATGCTTGATGTAAATGCTGACAATAAAATAATTGCAACTGCACTAAAGTTATCTAAATCAATATACAATGACATTGTTCTTATCTCAAGAGATATAAATATTAGAGTTAAATGCGACTCTCTTGGCTTAAGGTCTGAAAATTACAACAAACACAAAGCAACCATAAAGAGAAAGGGCGCTTACACTGGGGTCTCTGTGTTAGACCTATCCCCAAATGATGTAGATGACTTTTATGTTAATGGCAAGGTAAGATTAGATGACAACTATGAGCCAAATGAGTTTCTGGTTTTAAAGGGCGGACAAAAAAGCGCTTTAGCTTGTTTTAAAGATGGCTATGCAAAAAAGCTAAATTATGCAAGCCAGAAAAGCTTTGAAATTCAAGGAATAACCCCTAGAAATAAAGAGCAAATGTTCGCTTTAGAGTCGCTTTTGGATAGAGATATTCATATGACTACCATAAGTGGTAAGGCCGGCAGCGGAAAGACCCTCATGGCAACGGCAGCAGCCTTGCATATGTTAAATGAAGGATGGTATGAAAAAATTATCATTTCAAGACCAGTTCAGAGCATGAGTTCCGACATTGGCTTCTTGCCGGGCAATAAAGAGGAGAAGATGCAGCCTTGGATTCAGCCTATGGTTGATAATTTTAAGTTTTTGTTTAAAAACGGAACTCATTATTTTGATATCATGGTTGAAAAGGGTGTTATTGAAATTGAAGCTCTTTCTTATATTCGAGGAAGAAGTTTGCCGAACATTATTATGATTTTGGATGAATCTCAGAACATTACTTATAATGAAGCAAAGGCTGTTATTACAAGAATGGGCGATAATTCAAAGTTAATTATGCTCGGGGACCTTGAGCAGATTGACGCACCTCACCTTGATTCAACAACATCCGGGCTTGGAGCGATTGTTGAAAAGTTTAAGGACTTTGATCTATCATCTCATATCACTCTTCTAAAGGGAGAAAGAAGTCCTCTTGCGGATTACGCTGCAAGGATTCTATAATGAATAAGTACATTATTCCGATTGTAAAAAAAGAAAAAGAGGCGGAAGCTCGCAGAGAACTGCGACTTCCTCTATATCGTGATCCGCCACCAGAATATGAGTATAAAGAAAGAGTTGAAGAAAAACCAAAAAGAGGTTCTGCTATTATTGATTTTAATATAGATAAGAGTGTTTAAATATGATTAAAAATATTGATAAATTATATTCTTTTTTAAAGAAAAATAATTTTATAAATGAAGCTAATTTGCTTAAAAAAGTTTCACAAGAAGAAAGAATACATAAAGTTGTTTCAAATGATAATCTATCAAGCATTGCCTTGAAATATGATGTTCCTCAGGCGAAGATAGAAGAGTTAAACAATTTAACTGCCGATTCTGTTCTTCAGATTGGACAAGTAATTAAGTTGCCCGAAGCTAATGTATGTTTCAACTCAGCAAATAGCCCTAGTGATAGCTTAATTGAATGGATGAAGTATGAGGAGGGCGGAAATGGCTCAAGGCCAAAAGGTTATAAGTGCAACCTTCCAGTTCCAGGTAAGGGTGAGCCGTATCTTTGTAGCTATGATGACGGTAGAGGAAATTTAACAATAGGTTGGGGCAGAAATCAAAAAAGACAAGAACATCAAGTTATTGAAGATTATGATTTTCTAGAAAGACTTTTGGTGGAAGATATAAATAAGGCTGCAAATCACTTAAAAGACTCTATAGAAGGAATTGATGAGACAAAACTTACTATACCAGCCTCATTAAATCAGGGGCAATTTGATGCTCTTACAAGTTTAATCTTTAATTCTGGTAGGGGTGCTTTTAAGGGTAGCTCGTTATATAAAGATTACATAAGCAAGGGAAAAGTAGGACCAGAATTTACATCTGAAATATCTAAAGAATTTAAAAGCTATAGGATAGGCGAGAGCCAAGGCGGTCTGACCGGAAGAAGAGAAAGAGAGCTTGCAATGTTTTTAAGAGGTGAGTATAATAAAAAATAGGAAGCTTCATGAAGATAGATTGCTCTAAAAACTGCAAGATGACTACGGAGCTGAGAAACAGCAGGCACTGCAAAGGTTATGCAAACGTAGTTGACAATAACATATTTTACTCTTGCAGAGAATCTTTAAAAGATGAAGCAAAAGAAGTTCGTCAGTTTTTAACCTGTGATTTATGGAATCTTGAATTAAAAGAAAGTTGCAAAACTTGTCTTTTGGAATGCACGAATAATCAGAATCCGAAAATACAAGTAGCTTTAGAAGAAAAGAAAAAACTCGATGAAGTTATTGAAAAGTTAAAGCCAAACATGATTCTTTATGGTGTTTCCTCAAAGCAGGTAGAGCAGATAAGCAGGCAGTATACCCAAAGAAAGTCTGATGGAAAAAGAGATCAAATGGGAGGCGAAGCTATTGAGGCTGCTAACTTTGCAAATGAAACCCTAAAGGCAATGCTAAGCGGCAAGATGATCGATGTTGCCTTTTTTTCTCTATATGCAAGAAAAAAATCGGGTAGAATAAAAAAGCTCAGATCAAAACTCAAAAATCACAAGGCTTCTAAAAAGGAGTGAATATCTTCGTGGCCTGCCCCAAGTCCTCCGTAGCTTCTTAATGCTCCAAAAAGAATACCTATTACTTCGCCATCTTTTGTATAAATAGGGCTACCACTATGTCCTGGAAAAATTTGTTCAGATATCATTAGAAAATCATTACCAGAACTACTTAGGGAGCTCATATTTCCAAGCGCAACCTTTTTTCTTGATATCAAGGAAGATAAGTACGTATCTATAATTATTGGAAAATCTCCAGAGGGACTGCCAACAACAAAGACCTCCTCAAATAGGGTTGGAGTATAATCTTTACCCTTTATCTTCGCCGGCTTAACGTATCCTTTGATTTTTAATGCACACAAGTCCATGTCATTTCTTGTTGAAGAAATGAGTGCATTAGCATTTTTTGGAGCCCCATAAACTATTTGCCCTAAATAGTTTTCAACAATAAGCGTAGTGTCTTCATCTAAAGAGTTGCAGAAGTGATCATTTGTTAAAATTATAGTTTCGTTTGTGCTGCCTAGATACATTGCAGAAAAGCCTGTTGCGAAAGTTGCTGACTCTAAACTTTGCATTCCGCCCTCAACATTTGTTGAGCTATAAAAAATTTGAGAAAGCCGAACTACTGGCTGCAACATTGTCTCAGATCTTAGTGCAGCCAACCCTTGATGTTCATTTAATAAAATTGTTTTTTTAGAAAAGTTAATAATATTATTTATTATAAATACAGCAGAAAGAGTAACTATTAAGTAAAGCAAATAATTTATTAATTTTTTCATTTTACATCTCTCTGTTTTAAATTAAGTAAAATTAGCATAATATTTATTATTTTACCAAACTTATTTTATATAGGGCAAGTAAAAAGCATTGAAGTATATTATTAAAGAAAATTATTTACATTATTAACATTTTTAAAGCTCTATAGAGCGGTATTTATAGAATAAAATTCTGCTAATATTTGAAAATAGATAGGAGATATCATGGGTTGTGGTTGTAACAAAAAAAGGCCGGCGGGTGTTAAAAAAAAGGTTGCTTCTAATAAAAGCGGCAAGGTTATTAGAAAAAACAGAGTATCTAAGCTAATATCTATCCCCGGCAAATCTAGGTCTAGCAGGATTTCCAAAAAAACAAAAGGTTGATAAATGTCTGATTATAGTATATTTCCAAAAGCGATAGACGGCTATGCTCAGCTGCCCCTATTTGTAAACGATGTAACCCCTGTTAGCGCAGAAGGTCTAAATAGAATTCGCAGTGCTATAGTTAATATTGAAAATGCTCTAGGAACTCTGCCTCAAGGAGCTTTTGATACTGTATCTCTTAGGCTGGACAATATAGACTCAGAAATAAGTACAATTGAATCTAATATTGATAATGGTGTTAATATAATAGCAGGCTTTGCGTCAAATGCAGTTATAGTCGGAGGCTCAGATAACACTGCATCGGGCGTGTCATCATTCGTAGGAGGCGGGGCTGACAACACTGCCTCGGCAGCGGGAGCCTCAACCTCTGGTGGAACAGGAGCTGTGGCTAACCATAATGGTGAGCACGCTCATAGCTCAGGGTCTTTTGCTTCTGATGGTGATGCTCAATACTCAAGGATGGTTTTAAGAAGAGAGACTAGTGATGCAACTCCTGCGGAGATGACCACTTCTGGGTCTAATTCATCGATAGCAACTGAATGTATTACAATTCAGACGAATACAGCCTATAGATTTAAGATTGATGCAGTTGCAAGAGAGCAGGCGACAGGAGACACGGCATGGTGGGAAATAAAAGGGTGTATAAAAAGGAAGATCACAAAACCTTCAACCAGCCTGGTTGGCAGTCAGTATGTGATCACAGACTTTGATGCAGGAGCTTCTTCTTGGCGGCTGCTAGTCACCGCAGATAATGGGGCACTTTCTGCGCACTCATCTCCATCGTTAAAACTACAAGTAGTAGGAGAGGCTGCACATACAATTCGGTGGGTAGCAACGGTGCATCTAACAAAGGTGAATGGGTAATGCCTCAGTATAGAATATTGGGTGGAGTTCCGTATTTTCCACAAGAAAGATCAATAACCCTTGATTTAGCCGGAAGCGGCGGATCTATTGCGAATTTATCAGGAATTCCGCTTACGATTATTGACCACAACAACAATGTGGTTACGACAGATAACTCTACGTTTTTTGCGGGATTTATTGATCCGGCAAACCCTGCTCTTCCTACTGATTTTTGTCATATAGTCACCGTTAGCCTTGGTAGTTATTTCCCCGGGTATGATGGGTCAAAAGATACCCTGGAAGTAGTGATGCCTGTCGAAAGCTCTTTGAGCTGGGCTGATAATAAAGTTGGAATGAGGCTTATGAGGTTTGAGTATCCCTCATTTGCAGACCTTCAGCAGTGTGCTGCTTATGAAGAAGGCGGTAGCAGGATTATATTTACTTATCACAACTCTGGATCAACAGCAATTTCCGTTAACTGTGGAGCGTATGATGTCAGGCGCATTGGAGCACACTTTTCTCCGGGAAGCATTGTAGGGGGCATAACGGATGTATCGACTACAGGATCAACAAAACTTACTTTGGCAAATACTATGAATCGAAGAAGTATAAATATGAAGGACAACTCTGCGTCTGTATTGTCGTTAGATGCTAACGACTTTTGGGCATTCGGAATGTTTATGGCTGATTCAACTACTGCTGCAACCAGATCTATAGTGCAGTCTGCGGCGGGATTAACATTTACCATGGACTCCACAACTATGCTTGTTAGATATATTCACCTGCACCACAGAAAGGGAAACTAAATGCTTGATTATGAAATAGTTAATGAAGATGGCACAGTATTGAGCTCTGTTCAGATTTCTTCAGCAACAACGCTAAGTGTTCTTTTTGCGATAAATGCAAACATTTCAATACCAATAGATTCTGATCTTAGGGTTAGCGAAAATCCTTTAAATGCCAATAGTTATGATGTACGCTTTGGCCAAACTTACTTGATTGTTAGGCCTGCTGAATAAGTTCGATTTGCATATATTATTTTAAGTTAGGTTAAATAAGTTTGGTTAAGATTGTTGACAATTAAATACTAAAATATAATATTTGGAGTCTTTTATGAATCATGAGGATGCAATTACAGCAGTTGCTTATTGGTTTCAACAAAAAGGCTACCATGTAGAGATAGATCGAGATGGAGAGGATGCAATTGATAGAGACTCAAAATTTGTATCTATAAACTCTACTCGGTCCTTAGAAACTCAACTTCATGTTATACTCCATGAGGCAGGCCATCTGCTGGTTGAAAAATCAGATAGCATTACAAATGGTATACCCGAAGTTTTAAGCAAATACTCCGAAAAATCAAAGATTCACAAAACCTTTACTGTTATAGAGGAGGTAGAAGCTTGGAAGCGGGGTCTAAAGCTGGCAAACAGGCTTGGTATAAAAATAAATAAAGAAAAATGGAATAAAGATGTTGCCAGAGCCATTTACAAGTATATGCTATGGGCAACCGAAGATTAGTTGTATTCTTCTTCGGATAAAGCAGATGAGTAGATTGAAAAAACTTGATCTTCTGATATAGCGTTAACCGAGGAGGAAACCGATATAGAGTCCTCCTCTTCGAGCATCATTTGAATGCATTCGTTAATTTTTGCTATTAGATCATCTTTTCTTTTTTTAGAAGTTTCAAAAACTAAACTTAAAGATAATTCTATAAAATACTTTTGATCACTCAATTTGCATCTACCTCTGTTTAACCTATAATTATTCGTAGAAAGGAACGCATGCCAAGACTAAAAACAAAAGTTAAGCTTCTAGATGAAGGAGCTGTTGTACCGCAAAGAGCACATAAGTCAGATACAGGTTATGACCTAACCTTTATTGGTGTCCATAAGATTGTTGGAGATGTTGTATTTTTTAAAACAGGCGTATCGATAGAACCTCCTTCTGGTTACTACTTTGAAGTAGTTCCGAGAAGCTCCATTTCAAAACTCCCATTATCAATGGCCAACTCAATGGGTGTGATTGACGAACACTACAGGGGAGAGATTCTTATTCCTGTAAGAATTCACCACAAACATGAGAGCCTAAGCTCTCCGGCAGATAGCTTCGCAGGCGGCTTGGTTAGGATTTTTGGATCAAGACCGCAAACAATCACCGCAACTGCCCAACTTATCTTGCGAGAAAAACCAAGATTGTTCCAGGCCATTCTAAGAAAAAGAAATAATTGCGATTTTGTTGCAGAGGATGTTTCAGAAACAGAACGTGGTGATGGAGGATTTGGCAGCACCGATTAATCGACACATTAAGAGGTTGAAGCTAATATTTCCGGTATTGATGAGGAATTATTCCTCATCAAAATAGGGGAGGCAGCATGAACCTTACGTTTATAGAGATGATCGCCCAATGTAAGGATAGGAGTGACAAAGAGTCAATAATGTTTGTTGAATATATTATGTTAAAGTATTTTAATAATAATAACCTTTTCATGACAATGAAGGAAGCTATACCCTTTATAGATCCTATGGATTTGGAGATTTTGATGCCGATTATAGAATTAAGTAATTAAAAGTTTAAAAAACAAATAGCCACAGCCAGAAAAAGTTGACAAGACTTTGGCTGTGGCTATTTTTCGGTTATACAGGAGATAATATGCCGTTGGTTTTAATTGAGTCACCAAACAAAATTTCAAAGCTGCGAAAAATCTTGGGCAGCAACTATACTATCATGGCCTCTGTTGGCCACATTATGGATTTATCCAAAAAGAACCTAGGGATAGATACAGATACATTTGAGGCAACCTACAAGGTTAATTCTGATAAAAAAGATGTTGTTAAGTCAATTAAGAATGAGGCGAAAAAGCACGATACAATCTATATAGCTACAGACCCAGATAGGGAGGGCGAGGCTATAGCATTCCATATTGCGAGTATTTTGCCAAAAACTTGCACAAATATTCATCGTGTTAAATTTAATGCCATTACAAAAGAGGCTGTAAAGAAGGCTATGAAGTCTCCGGGCAAGCTTGATGGTGATCTTTACAATGCTCAGCAGGCACGCAGAATTACAGATAGACTCGTTGGCTTTAAGGTTAGTCCAATAATGTGGACAAAAGGCCTTCGAGGCACCTCTGCTGGTCGCGTTCAATCTGTTGCTCTAAAAATTATTGCAGATAGAGAAAAGGAGATCAAAGCTTTTGTTCCAAAAGAATATTGGACAATAGAGGTTGATACTTCTCAGGATTTTTCTGCTGACTTTTTTGCATTAGACGGAAAGGCTTACACTCCAAAGTCAAAGGCAGATACTGATAAGGTTTTAAACGATATGAGGTCTGGTAAAAAAGATCTTATAGTTACAGAGTATCAGACTAAGAGCAGAACCAGAAAGCCGTACCCTCCATTTATTACCTCAACTCTTCAGCAGGCTGCATCAAATTCTTTTGGGTGGGGTGCAAAAAAGACAATGTCCGTTGCACAAAATCTTTTCAGCCAAGGTATGATCACTTACCATAGAACCGATAGCACAAGAACGGATCCCGCCAAAATCTCTGATCTAAGAAAGTCTATTGAGAAAAAATATGGTAAAAAATACCTTTCTCCAAAAACGATCTCTTACGGGCCCAAAGGGGCCGCTCAGGATGCTCACGAAGCCATCCGGCCAACATACGACTCTCCTGTGCAGCCCGTCTCAACAGACGAAAAAAAGCTTCTAAAGCTTATTGGCTCAAGGTTTACTGCAAGTCAGATGGCCTCAGCTGTCTTTGATCAAGTCTCTTTGAGGCTGGAATATCCTGGAAAGAAAGCTTATGGGTTTAAAAAGAATGGAAGCACACTAGTCTTTGATGGATTTCTTAAGGTCTATGGTGATATCAAGGATGATGTGATCCTTCCGGCTCTCGCCGTTGGTGATAAGGTTTCCTGGAAAAAGGTTAGTGGAAAGCAAAACTTCACAAAGCCTCCTAATAGATTCTCTGACGCATCAATTATTAAGCTTCTTGAAAAAGAGGGAGTTGGAAGGCCAAGTACTTATGCTTCAATTCTTGACACACTGATAAACCGAAAGTATATATCCAGGGCTAAAAAGTCTCTTTCATCAACTGAAATCGGCATAATGGTTTCTGATTATCTTACGGCTTATTTCCCAAAAATTGTAGATAAAGCTTTTACGTCAGAGATGGAAAGCAATCTTGACAAAGTAGCTGCGGGTAACAAGGAATATAAAGATATTCTAGGTGTATTTTATCAGGATTTAGACGCACAGATATCTGTGGCGAATCAGTCTGCTCTTCCTGATACGTTTATTGTTGATCACAAATGCCCAAAATGCTCATCAAAAATGATAAAGAAGATATCAAAGCATGGGCCTTTTCTAGGCTGCTCTGATTGGCCCAAGTGTGATGGCACACTTTCTATTGACGGAGAGTCAACAAAGGTTAGTGTAGAGACAGGGCATAAGTGTCCGCGATGTGGAAATATTCTTGTAAAAAGAAAGGGGCGAAACGGAGAGTTTTATGGTTGTAAAGCTTATCCTGTTTGTAAATTTGGCGCTACAATAGGTGAGGATGGCTCTCCCGTTGAGAGAAAAAAGTCCGAAGCAAAAGACACAGGTCACAAATGTCCAAAGTGTAAAAAGGGAACAATGCTTGAAAGAAAAGGTAGATATGGAAAGTTCTTTGGATGCTCTGCTTACCCCAAGTGTAAAAACATAATGAAGACATTAGGGGGTAGTTAATTATGGATTATTGCGATACCCGCGAGGCAGGCTGGAATGAAAAAATAGCCTTATTTGATATGGACGGAACCCTGACTGTTCCAAGGAAACATATTGGTCCAGAAATGGTCAAGGCCTTATTTAGTTTATCTCAAAGGTGCCAAATAGGCATTGTTTCTGGCTCTAATTTAAGTTCAATTAAAGAGCAGGTGCTAGATTATCTTCCTGATGTTATTAAGTCAAGAACCGTATTATTTCCCTGTAATAGCACACAGGTTTATACTTTTAACTCAGGAGAGTACAAGCAAGTTTACTATATAGATATGATAGACGAAATTAGTGTAAGTAGCTTTTTTGAACTACATGAGTTTTTGCTAAAGCAGCAAATTGTCATTTGTGATGATAATCCAGACATAAAGATAAGGGGAAACTTTATAGAAAACAGGGGGTCTATTTTAAACTATTGCATACCAGGAAGGTCTTCTTTGGATGAAGATAGAAAAAACTTTGGATACATAGATCTAACTCGCGGAATCAGAAACCAAACCCTGACGAGAATAAAGACTTTTATAAAAAGAAAAGATTTAAATCTTTCGGCATCAATTGGTGGCCAAACCTCTATAGATATATTTCCTAAGGGATGGGATAAAACTTATGTTATGAACCATGTGGGTGATTATGATGTTATTACCTTTATTGGCGATAAGTGTGAGGGCTCAGGAAATGATAAAGAGCTTTATAATCTTCAGGATCGCTTGGACAACCTGGTATGTTTTAAAACAAGCTCTGAAAAAGAGACTCTGTCAATAATATATAACGAATTAATGACAAGATTCTCAAAGATTCCTACGGGAATTCTAAGATAAGTTTATATAAAAATATTAATTAATTTTCATAATAAAATGAGTCATATTTTGATCCCATCAAGCTTGGATAATTTTTTTTACGAAGAGATATGCCGATCAGCAAAATCTCAAAACTTATTTATTAAAGATAATCTTGCTAGCTACCTTTCTGCTATTATGAAAAAAGCAATACTTTGTAATACTATAGTGGGAAAGGATATAACTCTTGCTGAAATTTATTTAAAAAAAGAAGAGAAAAAAGATAGGTTTTTAAATTTTAAAAAAATAGGCGATATCTCAATAGTAAAAATAGGTCTTTTTCCCGGGACAAAATCAAACTTGGTGAGCAGAGGTTATTACCTAGATATGGCGTCTACTGCTTATGATTTTTGTTATAAGAAGTCTGGCGACAAAACATATAAAGATCTATCTGGCAATGTTGATAAGTGCTGCGATATAATTTATGGTGCAAAGAGTTGTGCAATAACTAATAATATTATAGATCTTTATGATGATTGGAGAAATACAAAAAGCAAATTTTCAAAAAGAAGATTAATTGCTCTTGGTTTTTCATTTAAAGATATAAGTTTATTGGAGCACTAATGTTTAAGAAAATAATCAGTCTTTTTACTGACCATCCGAAGTGGAATGGAGAATCCTACCTAAAGCATATGGCCTTTGCCTTTTTTTATTCCTCCTTATTCCTGCTTGCTGCAACAACCTGTTTTATTCACGCGATATTCCCATTTTTATTTACAAAAACAGGCTCTGGAGTAGCTAGGTTTATACTGGGGTCGGCTGAAGATAGAGGAGATGATATATGAGGTTAATTTTTGGTCCAAGTAAAGTTTTAAAACAAAAGTCAAAACCATTCTCTAAAGAAGAGTTTGGGAATGATATGGTCGCTTTATCTCAATCAATGCTAAAGATCATGAGAGGGTTTGGAGGGGTTGGCTTAGCCGGAATACAACTGGGTTTGCCCAAAAGAATCTTGGTAGGCGAAGCTAATGGTAAAGAATTTGTTTTAATAAACCCTGAAGCAAAAGATGCTTCTAAAGAAAAAGTTTCTTTTAATGAAGGGTGCTTATCATTTCCCATGGAGTCTTTTAATGTCGATAGACCATCAGATATAACTGTTTCATATCAAAATGCCGATGGAACTCATGTTGAAGAAAAATTCTCAGGTTTAGCCTCCAGAATAATCCAACATGAAATGGATCACTTAAATGGTATAACGATTTTAGACAAAGTAAGTCATTTAAAAAGATCGTTATATATTAAAAAAATGAAAAAAAGATTAAAAAAATATAATAGAGCAAAAAAGAAATTGGAGAGTCTAGATGTCACATGATAAATATAGCAGCTCTCATCAGATATCGGTTGGAAAAGATCTAGATCTTATAACTTCGTCTGATAAAAAGCTAAAAATAAAAGCTGCTGGAGATGTAGATATAAGCACTGATTCAGACATTATAATTTCTTCGACTGATTTTTCGGTTACATCAGGGGGAAATCTTAATATAGCAGGCGACCTATCTGTTACCGATATAACCGCTACCGACATAACTGCTAGCGGTAATATTTCTGGAAATATTTCTGGCTCCAATATATCGGGGAATATTAATGCTGGAGCTATTAGCGCAACAAGCATAACAGCGTCTGGTGCTGCGACGGCATCGAGCTTTGAATTTCAATCAACTAAAGAAAAAACAATTATGATACCGCTTTCTGTTGCTTTTTCTGATATTTCTGCAACCAAAATTAACATGGGAGCTGTAGCTCTTACTAACCTTGATTCAGCTAAATCTACAGCAGATTTTATATTAGGAGCTACAGCTAATAGCTTTCAGACTATAAAATTGTTCGGAGATCTCTCAAATACTGATTGGCAAGCGTTTATTGATATAACTCCATATCTCACAAATGGATCTAGAATAGAATCTGTAAGTATACTTGCCGAGTTCGACGATCTCACCAGCGTAGTAGACCCTGAGGTAACGGTCTCTGTCAATAGGGCAACGCTAGGATTCGCCATTGGCATCCCCGGTTTAACGCCATTTACTCAGGATGCCTCAGCCACTGTTACTTTTCCGGTAGGAGGTGCGTCTGTTGACACTCTTTATTGGTACAAATGGCAATTAAATAGCTCGCATGATATAAATATAGATAACGGATCAGCTTTTGCCGGAAATTGGGATATTTATAAGCTGAGAATTAGGCAAACTGCTGGTGACCCGATTCTTTTGAATATATACGGAATAGCGATAAATATAAGCGTCAACAATGTTGAGCAATCTGCAGGTGTAACCTAGCTTTTTGTAAATCTATCAGCAATACAGCTACTAGCCCAACTGTTAGGCTTTACTTCGCAGCCAAATCCTTGAGATTTAAATAATACTTGAAGCTCTTTTTGAAACTTTGCGGTTTTATTTTTCTTTAAATCAGTGCCAATATCAAGATGCACTGTTAGTTGCCCATCAATCAAGGGATCGACCTCAAGAGCAACCTCAAGGCTTCTGTAGGCCTCTAGTATCATTCGAGATCGAAGAGTTGGATACCTCTCGGTATCCAACTTTTCCTTTATATAAAAGATACTATTTTTTGTTATGCCTGTTTTGTACAAACATACACATGTGACTACAGATATTTTTGAACCAAGAACCTGCGAGTCTGTGCCAACATATATATCAAGTCCCTCCTTATTTAGTTTTTTTAACTCTTTCACAAAATCATTATAAGAAAATAGCTTTTGACTCATGTTTCTGATCTTTCCGCTTTTTAGCATAAGAAACTCTCCTGTCTATATTTTTTTATATATTAATAAATTAATGTACAATACAATTAGGGTTTATATTATGGATACCGATTATTGGTCTAAAAGAGACTTTTCTAATAAACTTTTGATATTAGAAAAGAGGCTGAAAAACGCTGCTGGTATTAAGAATAAAAGAAAAAAATTGTCAGAACTTCTAAGTATAAGAGGTGAGACAAAACTTCTATTAAATCAATATGAAAACCTAAAAACTTATGACAACTTTTTTTTAAATAAAATTAAAAAAAATATAAAAAGCCTTATTTTCAACCTGGAGAGAGAGTATGCCAAAAGGTAAGAAGGAACACAAAATGTCTGAAAGAAAAAAGTATTTAAGAACTCTTATGGCAGAAATGGGGCTTTCTTCTCTGGATGAGCTATCAAAAGAAGAAAGAAGAAGATGGATTAGGGCGGCTGAGCCCCAAAAAATTGTAAAAAAGAAGTTAAAAGAAATGGGCTACAGCTTAAACTCAGATAACAATAAGCGCTCTCTTGGTCGAGTTTCAAAAATTATTAGTCTTAAAAAAAGCGCAGAGAATACATCTGGCAAAGATCTGGACTTATTGAGATCTCTTTTAGACAAAAGCACTTACCAAAAGGTCATGCCCGTTGTTTTTCCGCTGTTTGGGGTTAGCGGAACCTTTGGTGAGGCAAAGTATATTGAGGATTCGTTAAAAGCAATAAGAGAGGCCAGCCCCTCTGAGGTAGATGAGGAAAAAATAACGGATATTCTAGAAAGGCTATCCAAAAGTATTGCAAAGGCAATACCGGTTGATCTAATCAAAGCCTTTGCTGATGATCCAAATCAAAGCTTTGATTTATCCAGACTGTCAGAAAGGGATAGAAAGGATGTTGTAGTAGGGTTAACTACACTGAAATATCTTTCTAGCCAGTCTAACCTAAACCCAAGTGATGAAGAAATTGTTGTTGCGATTAAGGCGATACAGGATGCTGAAAATCTAAATGCATCAGGCTTAATAGATAAAAGTACTTATTCTGCAATTACTGCGCCAAGAACAAATCAGCCCACCCCCGCTCCCTTAAGCTCTGATGAGGTAAGTACAAGTCTAAGGGGCAGACGGGACCAAATAAGAGATAGAAGACGAGGTTCTGACGAAACACCCGTATCTTCGTTTGATCTTTCAAAAATAGAAAATATAAATATCGGCCCAAGAGTGGATCTTGATTCATCAACAAATGATCTTAGACAGTTTGTTATGATCTTAGATAAAGTTTCTGGAGATCTTGGTATAAATCCCACTATAACCAGCGCTTTTAGAAATAGTTATAACCAAGCTAGAGTTATGCTAAATAATTATAATCGTCGTGGATCTGGATCAAGAAGAGCAAGGGTGTATCTCGAAACTTTATATAGAAACTTTCCAAAGATGAATGATATTATAAATGTTTATGAATCAGGGTTGTCTAAGGAAGACAAAATTTTAAAAGCAGAGTCTATCATAGAGGAGAGTTGGCCGGTTGGTGGTCATAGGGCGGGAAAATCTATAGATATAGCTAGAGAATCTAAATCCACTTTTGATGACATGCTTAGTCGCGCAGAAGAGTACGCTAGCTTTAAAAGACTTTGGGAAAAGGATCATTATCACCTAACTATTAAGTCTATTAAACTAATGCCTACAGAAGGCATCATAAGCAGAACGCTATCCTAGAAATTCTTAAACTTTGCGGCAGTATTCGGGAAGCCATGTAGTTTTTCTAGCTTTATCCTTAATGTTGCAGCAACAGCACCGGAGAGGTTATAATCTATATCGCCATTAAAGCCGCTTGTTGGCTCGAAGTTTATAGTTATCTCTGAGTAGCCGGGAGGTATTGTGCAAAAAGTGTCACCCGAGCCTCCCCATGATAATACACAAGATCCGTTCATTCCAGAGGCATCCTCTGATGTGATGCAGGCTTTTATACTTTTAATTCTAACCCTCTCATTCCCAGAGCCATCAGCATCAGAGAGTGTACCAATATCAATGATTGTTCCTGACTCTCCTGTTGCATCTCCAGTTGTGCAAAACTCTATTCCAGCAAACTGAACGCCGTCTGCTACAAGTCTGTTTATTGATACTGCCATTTTATAATGTCTCCGTTTATATAATTAAATATTACTAGTATTATTGATAAAACAATTAATATATTCATTATAAATGATAGAAGTTTTGTTTGCCAATATTAAAATATAAATTTATAGGACTTGTTGATGAGATCTAAAAATAATATAAATAAGATAAAACAATTGTGTAAAAAATTAAGTGATAGAGATTATCAGCTAAAAATCAACGCAAAGACACTCTGGATGATTTTAGAGAAAGTAGATGAAACAAACCAAAAAATTGACCACATATTAGAGAGGGAAAAGGGCTGTAGCGAATTAGCAAAAAGTAAACTTGAGGAAGTAAGTTTGTGTTTAGATGAAATAAAAAATCTAGCAAATGATCGAGGATGCAAGAGGGTTTTGAGTCATGAGTAATGAAAATGGATGGAATGAATACTCCAAGCTTGTTTTAAAGGAGCTAGAGTCACTGTCAGATAGTATTGATAATTTAAACTCTCAAATACAGGGCTTAAAATCTGATATAACTGAGATGAGGGCGAAAGAAGATCGCGTTAATGAGCTGAGAGAATGGAAGCTGAAAATCGACGATGTTGCTTCCCCAACTCAGCTAAAAGAACTAATCGAATCTGTTTCTGAGCTAAAAGCATTTAGGACAAAGGCAATAGGCGTATTTATTACGGTTCAATTCTTTATGGGTTTTGCAGCTTGGATTCTTAAGTTTTTGGAATAAGCATGACACTTGGAATAAGCATGACAAGAGATAGTATAATATATCTTATAGCCGTAGTAACTGTAGTTTTTACTTTTGCTATAGTTGCAACTTACTTACCTGATAATACAAGATCCTCAGATATAAACATTTCTCATGTAGAAGCTGCCAAACTCAACTCCTTTGAGGCCAAAAGCAGAGAAGCATCTGTAAAGGTAGTAACCCCATCTGGTGGGCACGGGACAGGAACCTTATTTGAATACAAAGGAAAGGTATTTATATTTACCGCCAAACATGTTACTGAAGGCTTTTCTCGGTTTTTGATTATACCAAACAGTGGAGAAACAAAAGAAGCTTCACTAGTCTATTCTGATTTAGCTGCAGATTTTGCAGTTCTCTCGGCTGATGGGCTTGACTCAATAAAACCTGTGAAGTTTAAGGCAAAAGACCATAACCCAAAGACCCTGATTGATTTAGATGTAATTTTTTCTGGATATCCATCTGCACATAGCCTTCTTACATCAAGAGGCAGGGTTGCCGGGTTTGAGGTTGATTCAATTATCATTCACTCTATTGCTTGGGGCGGATCATCTGGATCTAGTGTATTCTCTAGCAAGGGTGATTTCCTGGGAATACTTTTTGGAACCAGTGTTGATGCGCCCTTTGGAATACCCACTGTTATTGATAATATAATTTGGGTTTCACCCTATTATGTTATAGACTGGAATGCCTTAGATCGTAAAATACAAGAAAATGGAGAATAAAATGAACCTAAAGGATAAGCTAATACTCATATCAGATAAGTTAGATAGACTTGGTTTGCAAAAAGATGCTGATGTGATTGATAGTCTTTTGACAAAAATTGCATCAAAAGGCATAATGGAGCTGCTAGAGGAATTGCCATCTGATGATGAAGAGAAAAGCTCCTGAAGATAAATATAATGCGAGGCTCGCATGCTACCGTTTAATGAAAAGAAAATATCCGAAAAATTATTGGCAAGGCATAAGTGCAAGACGGCTAATGATCGATGCACTCCACGCTATTGGTCATGTAGGGTAGGGAGATATCCGCATCTAACTGGTGCAAAAAAGAAGTATACCTGGTGGTAGGAGTATCTAAATGTTAACTAAATCAAGTAGATTTAATAAATTGGAGAGCCTCTCTAAGATTGCCTCTAAAAAAAAGACTTATCCAAAGGGGTTTAGAAGATGGCTTAGGGAAGTTTATTACAAAAACAAAATAAATCAAACCTATGAGTTGATCAGCAGAATAAGGATTGCAAATTTTCTTTTTAATCAAGAATCTGAAAACGGCAAGAGAGCTATCTTTAGAAGATGGGAGGCAACACAAGAAAGGGCGGAGCCGCCCCACTTAAAGATAGCCCGCCTTTACCACAGAACAAGCAAAAGAGCTGCTGATAAAATATATGATACAGGAAGGTTTACCTCAAATATAGACACAAGCTTTGGCACGGAGATATATTTTTCCAACAAACCCTCTGGGACAATAAGCGGATACGGCCCATCCCTTGTTGCGGTTGACATTCCTGAAAAATATACTCACATTGATGACGAGTTTCCCGATGGAGAAAAGCATTACAGAGTATCAGCAGCTGATTTGCTTAGATTTGGCAGATTAGTTCCTCGCAGCGAGCTTCCCGATAAAGAAGTTGCTAGCGATACAAGAGGAGAACAGCTGAGTCTATTTAGCTCTTTAGCTACTGGGGCGTTGGAAATAACTAAGTTTTCCTCTAAATATGCAAGAAAACTTTCAGATATACTTGATATAAAATCAAATTTTAAAGATGCTGATTTTTGGATTTGGAGAAAGCATAACCCAGGGAAGCCTATAAGAGAATATCACCCAGAGGCCATTGGTATAAAGATAAGGGAAGAATATTTAGATCAGCTTGATCCAAGGTATCTTTATTATATCTTTGAATACTATAATATGTCTAAATTTTGGGAACAGTATGAGGTTGGAACCACAATTAAATCAATAAGGGTCTCTGACGTTCAAAATCTTCCACTAAGCTTTTTGAACCCAGGATCTTAATACTTTTCTGCCATACCAAGCTTTATAAGCTCATCATTAATGGTAATGTCCGATAGAATATCTTTCTCTAAAACCCAGATCTGCACAATATGCCTTCCGTATTTTCCTTTGCCTAAAGACTTTATCATAACTTCTTTTTCCAAGGTTTTTTCTCGAACCCAATCCCTGACCTCTATTGCTCTAGTCTTTTCTTCATCGGAAGTTCCTCTCAATTCAGGCGTATCAACACCATCAAGCCTCAGCTTTGCTCCGTTAATCCAAGTTCCAAAGCCAAGATCGATATCTGCAGTAAGAGTATCTCCATCATATACGGATCTTATAATTGCTTTGTAAAAATACAGATTATTCATTTTAGTTTTTTTTTATCCTCTTCTATTATATAAGCAAGGTAAAATGATGTTATAGAAACAATATTAATTATGGCCATTTCTGCTGAATTTAATAATAAACTAAAAAGAAAAAGGATTAGGTTTATACCTATCAGTAGTAAAAAAAATTCTTGTTTACCGGGTATCATACTAATATAATTCTTATTAATAGTTAGTAAACTTGCTTAAAAAAGTAATTTATAAAAAACAAATTGTTCGGAGTTAAAATGTCAGCTTTAAATTCAAAGTTTAAAACAACAAATGAAATTCACAGCATATTTACCAGAGCTGCTTTTCCATCATCATATACCGCCTCAGAATGGGCTAATGTTAGAGGCTTTCGTGATGTCGAATTTTACTTTAAAATATTTGATCAGCAAAACGTTACAAATCTTTACGCAAAGATAGAGTATACTGATTTGCACACATCTGCTAGAGTATTTCCTGTTACAGTAGAGGAGCTTGATGCTGATGCAACTCCGCCTGTTGTAAAACAATATATTTACAGGATAACTGCAGAAAGTTGCTTCTCTGGATCTAATAGCTATTTTTCAATACCGTGCCCAACTCATGGTGCTTTTATGAGGGTCTCTTTTTATGGAGGCCCGTCGGTTGGCACTGATGAAGTGGAAGTTTATATTCACAAAAAAGATTAGGAGAAGCAACGTATTATTGCGTACTGATTTATACTAATCCAATAGGAAAAAAAAAAGGAGATAAAATGTCAGAAGACTTCAACAGCCAGATGAGTGATGCTATGACTTATATAGAACCCCCACCGCTGTCCTACTACCTGGTGCCAGCACGCAAGACGCTCGACCCAGACACAGGGGATGTCGTCTCCTGCGAATGGGGCATGCTCGATGGGGATGGGGAGGTCGTATCGGCTGTTACTCATTGTCCCCTCGGACTCAAGACTGTCGGCGAAAATGATACGCATCTGGGCGTCTCGGTTCCCGCCAACCCGCAGGGGGTCTTCACCGCTATCGACCCCGATACCGGCGACCCCTTGACTGCGATCGGGCCGTGGTCGCCGCTTGCTGGCTGGACCTCGCTTACCCTGGAAGAGATCCAGAACTTATTCGGAGGTGAGTGATGCCTCGCATTGTGAAGATGCTCGGGTTCGAGGAGCGGTGGACAAAGGCGGCGTGGGATCTTTACGGGTTTGTATCCGGTGCAAACGGGGATCCAAACTACGCTACGTGGGCTAACACGAGCCCCACCGCTGGTTTTGTGTCGGGTGTTCGTTCGTGTATGCTGTACCGGAATGAGAGTTGGTACTGGACGGGCACCGAGACTAAGGTTTGGCACGAAAATACTGGGGGAAGTGGGCTGTACGCCAGTGGTCGTGTCGCCGTCACGTACAACTGCGATAGTGGCACAGCAGGACAATCCCAAAATCTCCTCCGGGTGTGTGTGATGGGAGATCGTCTGGATGGGGGCGGCGTGGCCTACTACTCCACGACCTACCCTACAGCGCGAGTCTACGCAGCCGCATCCGGAGCGTCCTGGATTCTCTCGCTGTACGTTGGAAGCTCCGCGAAAGAAATATTGTCATTTACACCGGTTCGGAAGACGCCTTTCAGAGTCGGTGTGGATTATTTCACCAAGGACAACTACACGTATGGCCGCGCGACGGTGAACGGCCAGCCCGTCACCGACTGGTACGAGTATTATCGTGCCAACTACACGAATCCCGGCGAGAGCGTCCAGCTCCAAGGAGGGGGGATCAACGAGACCCAAAGCAACGGGGATATCAGTGGTGCTGTACGGCGCAGTTTCATCGATGACATTATCTTCGTCTCTGACACGATCACGGATATTGATGTTTCTACGCAGACAGTAACGCGGGCGGAAGCGGAGCCCCCCTGTCCATCGGCGCTGTACTACGTGCGCCCGCGTGATGTCGCGAGCATCGCAACGACGACAGGAACTTGGACCGGCACTGCCGCAGACATCAATATCGCAAGCTCTAGCGACACAAGTACGGACGTAGACACCACGGACACCGGGACCGCTAAGCCGCTCCAGTTGGATGTGACCTTCGACGCGCTGTCTGGTACCGCGCCTGCGTCAATCTTAGGCCAGACTGTACGCTGCCTGGCCTCGAATGTGACGTTCGACGCGGACATTCAGATTTCGGACGACTCGTTTTCTAGCGTAGTGACGCAGGACGATGTCCTTGGAGCGGGTGCCACGCTTACCGAGGTGAGCAGCGCCGAGAAAACCGGAGGCGGCGCGCTCGACGTTGCCGCAGTTGACGCGACGAAGCTCCGCTTCCGCGTGATCAGCTAGTGTCCGACGCCAAGCTGTACGGCGCTGTCGCGCAGGTGGCGGTACTAGACCCCGGTACCAGAGCCTCTCTCTACGGTGCTGTCGCGCAGGTGGCGGTACTAGACCCCGGTACCAGAGCCTCTCTCTACGGTGCTGTCGCGCAGGTGGCGGTACTACAGCCGACTCCTGTTGCAAGCGTAGGGAATATCTCTGGCGCTCCAGGCGTATCTGCGACTTTCGATGGCTCGGGATCGCAGTTCCACCACTACTACGAATGGACGTGGACAAGCCTACCGGGTGGCTCGGCGCTCTTCAACTATCCCGTCTTGTTTCCTGACAATGCTGTTGCGGCTCCGATTGACATGACTGACAATGTTGGTCTGTGGCACTTCGACGGCGATGCTGACGACACCAGCGGGAACAGCAACGACGGAACGGTCACTGGTGCTACGCTCGTTTCGGGGAAATTCGGCCAGTGCTATGATTTCGATGGGTCGAACGACTATATCACCGTGGCACACAGCGCCGAGCTTGACGCAACAAGTGCCGTCTCCATCGCCCTATGGATTTACGTCGAAGACTTCGGGGCGTGGTCTGGCATCGTCTGTAAAGGAACGAACACCCTGAACTACGGCCTGAATCAGGCGGCTGACGGGTCGGGCAAGCTTCAGTTCTTTTCGGGTGGATCTCCCTGGACCTCGTATGTTCAGAGCACAGCGGTCGTCCCAACGGGTGAGTGGAAGCACGTCGCCGTTACCTGGGATGCAGGAACCGTTAAGTTCTTTATTGATGGCTCGCTGGACTCAACTCATAGCGTGGCATGGAGCCTGTCAACAAACTCCGAGGCCCTGATCATCGGCGCGGACTTTCCGGGGGCGAGCCAGTATTTTAACGGAAAGATAGACGAACTAGCCCTCTGGACGCGAGTGCTCTCGCCCACCGAGATAACGGACATCTACGACAAGCAAAGCAAGGTGGGCCTTGGCCTACCGACGGCGCTGCCCGACAGCGGCGCTGGCTCGCTGATGGTCGACAATGAGCTACTCTGTCACTTCGAAGGCAACGCCAACGACACGAGTGGCAACGCCCGAAACGGAACGGTCAATGGTGCCACCCAAGTCACCGGCAAGATCGGCTCAAACGCCTATAGCTTCGATGGAACGAACGATACCATCGACTTCGGCGCGAACCTCCAGTACACGACAGGGGATTTCAGCTTCTCGATCTGGGTGAAGCCTGCCGCAGCACAGAATTCTTGGGCTTTGATTTTCGGCACGCACGGCGACACGACGGGGTACGGGCTGCAGCAGCTCGACGCCAACACAAATCTCTACCGCTTCCAGAGTGCGAATGGCTCGGCATACTTCGCGAACGGCACCTACTTTGTCTTGGATGCGGGTATCTGGTCACACGTAATCATCACTCGAAGTGGGACGGTCATCAAAGGCTATGTCAACGGTTCGCATGTGTACACGGATGTCGCGCCGACAACGTATAGCAACAATCAGAATTTCAACTTAGGTGACTATCTCGTTCCCGGCTGGGATCTACACTGGGCCGGCGAGATGGACGAGTTGGCCTCCTGGTCCCGCGCCCTCTCCCCGGTAGAAATCACCGGCATATACAACCAGCAGAGCAGGACGGGACGCGGCGCAACGACAACGACAGCAGACTTCACCCCCGATGTCGCTGGCACCTACACCGTACAGCTTGAGGTCGCTGATGGGGTATCGGTCACGGCTGATGCGGTGATTTCTATAGCAGGAGGCAGTCTTAGGTCTAATGCAAAATACTTTACCGGATTTGCCCAAAAGAGAAAAACTATTTTTGCAGGTAGCTTGACTCAGAGATTAGCGAATAGAAAAGTAAAATAATTTAGGAGAGAAAAAATGTTAAAAAATTTAGTTAAATTAGCAAATCACTTAGACGCAAAAGGTTTGGAAAAAGAAGCAACTGCTATTGACTTAGTTATTAAAATAGCAATTTCAAAAAATAACTTAGAACTTTTAGATGAAGCAATAAATAATCTTGATATTATAAGAAAAGAGATGGACCCAGATTTTACTCCGGATTCTGAAGAGATACCTGAGGATGAAGAAGTTAGATTATTTGAAGAAAAAAGAGATGCTAAAATATTAATGGAAGAGGGCAGGCTAAGAAGAGAGTTCGGCCTAGACTAGATACTTAGCCTGTCCCTTATAAGTTCTGCCCTACTTTTAGCAACTCATAAGGGGCGTTTCATATTCCAGTTAAATTTTTCCTCTCCATCATATACATGTCTGAGATAATTGTGATAAGATCCGCTATATATATAAGCGTCAAAGTAGTCTTCGCCGCTCAGCCATCTTTGAAATATTCTGTGATTTCCATCATCAACGATTAGCTGCTGCTCTCTGGCGTTATAAAACAAGACGGGCAATCCAGCTGTCATGCTCAACTCCCCCCTTCTTATATCCCTCAGTACTCTATCGGCTTGCTCTTTGACCATGCTAAGAGATGTCATTGGGACGTTCTTGACAAAGATACCTTCCTCGCCCTCTTCCTCATTAAATTCTTCTTTTTCCTGAAGAATTTCGCTAGGAAGAAAACTCAGAAGATTGGAGATCTTTTTGCTCTTCGTTAAATCATTATGATCTTCGGCTTTATCCTCTATTTTTTTAAACTTTTCTTTTCCATAGTCTAAGTTTGATCTAAAAAAAGATATCCTTTTTTTTCTAGATTCTTTTTTCATCTTTTCTGTTTTCTTTTTTGATTTCTTCTTTCTTTCTTCGGCATACTTAAAAGCTCTGCACAATCTAGCTTTTGTCTTTGAATCTTTTGTCTCTTTTAAAAGGCTGCAAAAATATTTTTTTCTTGCCTCTTTTTTGGACACCTCTACTTCCGCTTTGCTAAAGATTAGATCCTCTAAGTCTTTTGGATGTGTAGCTTTTACGCCATACTCTTCAGCGCTGCCTCTTTGCTCTGCATTATCATCAACAAGGTGATCTGCAGCTTCTTCTTTTAAGAAGGGTCCCTTTGAAGCTTTGTTGGTAAAAATAACTTTATTTGGAAATAATAGATTAAGTTCTAAAAAATCATTTATATAATTTTTATTAGAATCAGTTCCATCTCTAGCTGTTAATATAAAAAAATTTTTATCTCTTAAAAATGAAATAAGCTTATAGTTTGGGTTAAACTTATCACCTAGTGAGCTAAAATTTAGTGTATCATCAAAGTCTATTGCATAAATCATTTCATTTCCAATATTTTATTTATCAAAATATCGATAGAGCTTGCCTCCTTGCTTAAACCCTTATCATCAGGGTCTAGTGCTTTTTGGTTAGCTTCCTCTTAGCTTCCGCTACGATATTGCCACTAGGAGCTAAACCTGGTCCACCAAGGTTCATTTTGTGACTCAGACCTCCTCCATGCATAAGCGCTTCATTTAATAGCTGCTGTATTGTTAATCTGAATTTTTTCTTTAAAAACTCAGGGGCGTCTGGATTGTTTATTATATCCATAGCGCTCATAAGTAAATCCGTATCATCAATCTCCTCATCCTCGAAACCCTCAAATTCTCTTTCTATGGCATCTAATTCAGCATCTGAGGGGCCCTCATCATCAAAGCTATTCATTGCTTTTTTTATAATAGAATCCAAATAATCAGCTTCTTTTCTCAAACCCTTTTCATCTAGCGAATTTGCAATAGTAATTAATTCTTTAATCATTTTATTCTCCTATGATAATTCTGAATATTAGTAGTCAGATTAACCAAATGCATGAACTCTGCGCTCCTCTTTGGCTATCTCTTTTTTAGAAGGCTTATCTGGACCGAACCATTTTAAAATCTTTTTAGGATTAGACTTTGATACAAGAGCCCATTCCATGCGATCTCTTTTGCCCTTGCCCCTAGTAGTTCTTTTTAGTCTTTTTAAAACAGCAACTTTTGTTAACTGACTAAGCAACTCTGCCTCTTTTAGGAAGCCGGAGCTTACAAGGTACTTATAAAGTTTTGAGAATTTATCAAAAACTTCATCCTCTTCCACTATACCCTCTTCGCTTCTTGTATCTTGAACAATATCTTTAGCAAGAGATAATGCTAACCTTTCATTGCGACTTAAGTTTTCTTTTTCTTTATTTTTTTCTATAAAATTAGTAGCCCAAATATTCGAATACTTTTGTGTTAAATCAAGGTCTGTTAGGTCGGCCTCATAAAAAACAATAGACCCAACTTCAGCAATTCTTTTTGCTAGGCGATCAACCTTATCTTCGCTTTTGCCTTCTTCGCCTACTTCATCATTAATATTTACTCCATCGTTTAGCAGGATATTTTGATATTGATAAAGATTATCTATAATTTCAAACGCTTCAATACCAAGCCCGTATTCTTCAATTTTTTCTTCCCAAATTTCAAACGCTTCAATACCAAGCCCGTATTCTTCAATTTTTTCTTCCCAAAGTTCTGCTGCTGGCCTTCCTAACTCTGGATAAGTTTCATGTAATTTAAGAACAAAGAATTCATGAGGATCTTTTTCTGCCAAAGACTTTGCCGCTAACCTTCCTAACTCTGGATAAGTTTCATGTAACTTAAGAAAAAAGAATTTATGAGGATATTTTTCTACCCAAGATCCTGCCGTTATCTCTGCCGCATCTTTATATTCATTAATTCTTTGCAAGCCAATTGCAAATGCAAATATAGACTCTTCCATAATGAGTTTTTCTGAAGCAGCTTTCATCCAGGGTTCTTTTTTATAAGTTTTCCATGATTCATGAGAAAGTTGTTCAATTGAATTAATATTTAAGTTTCCCCATATCTCAGAAGAAGATTCGTTATTCCACTTTTCAGCCCAATGCCTGACTACAGGCTGAACTAATTCCTTATATTTCTTTCCAAGCCCAGAGTATACTATCAGTATATCTTTTGCTTTTATCCTTCTGAAAATATCTTTATCTATTTCTGGAACATCCTGCCTAAACCAGTTTACTACCCAACCTTTTTTATACGCATCTTCTGGATTTTTATTAAATTTTCTTATAGCATCATCTTTTGTTAGTGGCGGAAATTTCTCATAATCAAGACTATCTCTGAAGCTTAAGCTATCCTCTTGAGTTTTAAACCATTCATCTGCATGAATAGCTCCCCCAACATCTGGGGGTCGATTCTGCTTACCTTTTGCCTCCTCTAGCCTTCTGCCATCTATTCTAATAGTAACCCGAGGATTGTTGCCAGGATCTCTTACAGAATATATTTTTCCAAAGCTATTATCTTGGTATAAGCCTTGAGTTTTGCCCAAGCATAGACCGTTTATATTTCCCTCTATAGTTCTATCGTTTGATTTTTCAGGATTACCCTTGTAATCTGGGCCTTCACCTATTGCCGGAACATAAACTACTTTCCAACCATCCTCAAATTCATAAACAACCTCATTTGTTTCATAACCATTTCCAAACTTACCAGCTTCCGATACAACTTCTGCATCTTTTCTTGCAGCTTCTTCGTGAGCTTCTATTTGTGCTTGATCAAGCTTTGTGAATTCGTCTATTACGCTCTGCAGCGTTTGAAGCGAAATATTATACCTTTCCCCTATCCATCCAGGTTTGGCTCTTTCTGATGTAAGATAATCTCCTATCTCCTGAATGTGATCTTCTTTTTGGGTCAAAAAAGCACCAATTTCAACAAAAGCTTTCTCTGCTTTATTCATAAGCCTAGCATGATGAGACTCTATTGTTAACTCAAGAATTGAGCCTAAAGCTTCCTCTGAAAATAGGGGAGCTTCGGACATTTTCCTTGTTATTTCATCTCTAGAAAATTGCATACCAGGATTTGCCTCAGACAACTGGTTTTGGGCGTGACTAAAGTTCATGCCTTTAGCGCCTTTCTGACCAACCTTGGAAGCTATTTTTTTAATCTGCTGATATCTTCTTGATCTTTTCATTTTTTATCCTACTTCTTTGGCTTTGGTCCACGCCAGCCGCCGCCCTTCTTCTTGTACCACTGAAGGGCCCAGCCATTCGCATAAGCACTAGGATATACGTCAAATTTTCTTTTAGCAGCAGCTATTGCTCGCTGCCAAAGGTCTGGTTTAGTTGGAGTTCTTTTTTTCTTTTTAGACTTCTTTTTTTTCTTTTTTTTCTTCTTTTTTGCAGCTTCTTTTTCTAGCTCAAACTCCCTTAGTTCTTTTAAGAGATCCTCCAAGGCGTCCTCTTCATTCCCGTCTTTACCTTTCTTCTTTTTCTCCTTCTTATCTTCTTCTTTGTCTTCATCAAGAAGAATGCTTGCTGGCAATAACCCAAGAGCAACTGCTGCCTCTAAAGGACTTACCTTTATTTTTAGAGTTGATTCTTTATAAATTGAAAAAATACTTAAAGCCTCTTTTTCAAATCCAGATTTTAAAAGCCACCTTGCTAATGTTCCAAGCTTGTCATTTGCCATATCTGCCTCCTCCTCATCTCCTGACTCTTGCACGATTTCTTTTGCTAAGGAAAGAGCTAACGCCCTGTCTTTGCTTAAATCATTATTTTCTTTATTTTTATTAATAAAATTTCTGGCCCAGACTACAGACAGACTCTCTGTCAAGTCTATCTCTGTAAGGTCAGCTTCATAAAAAACAATAGAGCCAGCTTCAGCGATTTTTCTAGCTAGCGAGTATAATTTTGAGCTACTTCTGTCATCACTGCTCATTTCCTGGTTAATATCGATACCTTCATTGTTCAAAATATTTCGATATTCATAAATACTCTCTATAACCTCAAAAGCCTCTACGTCGCGTTGATACTCTCTCGCCCTAACACTGCCGCGAGATGTTCCGGATGTACCAAACTCCTTTGATAGTTTGAATACAGTTGTTATTGGCGTATTTTTGTTACTAAAAACAGCTTTGCGAACAAGCTTATCTGTATCTGCCGCCATTCCGACAAGAACTTGCCTTGGAACATCTGATCTCATAGCAATAAGCCATCTTACTTTTGAGCTTTTACTATAAGAAAGTTTTTCTGAAATACTTGGTGGTAGGCGTGAGTTTCGAGTTTTAGCAATTTGTTCTCTGAATTTTTCAAATTTTATTAAACGATTTAATATACCCTCAGTATATGCAGACGGGTTTTTCGATAAAGCTTCTAATATTTGAAAATTGTCACTCTCAGATAACTCCTCAAGTCTTTTTATGGGAACCGTGAGATCCTTTGCCTCCTCTACCAACCATAGTAGGCCCGCTTTTGATTTTACCTTTTCCAGCAGCTCAGGGGTCGCTGATGGGTGGTTTATTATAATGTTTAAGTTACTTATATCATCTCTATCTAGAGAGAAATATACTGTTTTTAAAATATCAGAAGAAGTATTTTTATTTTTCAAAATAAGTGATGAGTCTACATCTAAGAATTCTTCTAAACTTAAATAATATATCTTATTTATAGCTTCAGAGGTAGTTCTTTGATTGGCAAGCATTGCTTCTAAAATATTTTTTGCAAAAAGAGTATCGTATTTTTCGCTCATGTTTTCTAGCAGAACAAATAATTCACCTATATGGTTTGGGTAATTTTTATTATTCTGAATAAAATGTGTAGAGCCTGAGAGGTCTTTTCTTGTAAAAAGTTTTTTAATTATAGAAAATGGTGTCTCTGTATTCTTTGATATATTTGTAATTATTTGTTCTGCATATTGATTTTTAGCAGAATCAATATCAGATAGTGTTTCTAAAATATCCATATTTTCAGGATAATATATAATATCATTTTTAGATAACCCAATCATTACATAAAAAGAATCATTCTCTATTATTTTCTTCATCATATCTGATGATATATTCGGGTTTTCAGCTACAGAAGCTCTAATATCTTCTGATTTGTTATTTAAAAATAAACCTAATAGATTTTTATCTTCCGTATCTCTTGCGATATCTCCTCTTCTGTCATTAATGCTTATTTCTAGATCCTCTAAATCACCTTTGCTGGCACCCACCCTTAGATCCTCATATGCAGCCTCATCTCCGTGTGCTGCGCGATCAAGAAGCTTTTCTGCTGGATGAAACCCTTTGGAACTCTGAATTCTGTTCATTATTGCGGCGTAAATTTTAGCAGTATAATTATCACCAAACAATGCCTGATGACCCTCTTCCGTCATGCCCTTATTATCGCCATCAACAGTTTCTGTTCCATCTCCACCATATAGTATTCCGATTCTTGCACCAATGCTCTGATAGTCTGATAAATTGTCCTTTGTTGCTCCATCTTTTATAGCGTAAAAAAGAAAGGTACCAGCGGTTGTGTAGTTGTAAAAAAGATTGTTACCGAAAGTTCTTGCGGTACACCAGTCCGTATCAGGCTTCATAGAGTATTTGTCATACTTAGCTATAGCTATAGAATCTGCCCTCGTATTGGGCAACCATAACTTCCAGGGGCCGAATTGTCCTAAAAACTCTTTTGGCTTATAACCCTTAGGAATAACTGTGTGAATGCCTCTGGGTCTATCGGCCAAACCTATGGCCATCTCCATATCGTTAACTGATAGGTTCATAATATCTGATGGATTTATTGCATCAGACCCTATGTTTTTAAATAAATTTTTATACTCTACATTTTCATCAAACTTTTGCCGCAAACCCTTAACTCTGCCCTGGTATCTAAGCAGAGTATTTATAGCCTGCTCTATTGGGTGATCTGGCTCAAATTCGACCCTATCTCCATATCTTGACATCAGCCAGGACAACGACCTATCATTAACCTCTTTAAGTTTATCTGTTAATCTCGGGTGCTTTTTGGAAAGCACTTTTAAATTTTTGTTAACAACTTTTTTTGGAGACTTTTCTACTGAAGATTTATTTTCTTTTATAAATAAAATAACATCACTTAAATCATTAAGAAAATTCCAGGTTTCATACACACTTGTGCCGCTAAAAGCCGAATACCACTGATCTGCAATAGCATAAGTTTTTCTTATGTTTTCGCCTATAAATTTTTTTCCAAAGGAATTTCTTAAAGCTTCATTTTCTTTGTTTACAGCAATTTTATGTATTTCTAAAAGCCTGTGGTGCCTACGCATTTTAACCAAAATCCTTTTTTTAGATATTGTATAATCTTTTCGTATATTTACTTTATTATTAATATACATTTTGGAGTATTTGTGTTTAAATTTAAAAAATTAGAGGAAGCAGCAGAGGCAAAAGAGGTTGAAGAAACCCAGGTTATCATAGGGAAAAATGATGACCTAAGAATTTTTGGTTTATATGGTGAGCTTGACGAAACAAAGGCCGCTCATGTAATTGTTTCTATGCTAGATTTAGCCGAAACAGCAAATTTAAAAGTTTCTGAGAATCCTGATGATCCAGAGGCAGAGGTTATGGATATATCTCTTCCTATGGAGTTTTTAATCTCAACGCCAGGTGGTAGTGCAGATGATATGTTTTCTATATATGATATCATGAGGGCCTTAAGAGATAACTGTGAAATTATCACTTATGGCCTTGGGAAAGTCATGTCTGCTGGAGTACTTCTTCTTGCGGCAGGAACTAAGGGTAAGAGAAAAATTGGAAAAAATTGCAGAGTTATGATACACTCAGTTATGGCTGGGAGCGTGGGATCTTTTCACAATCTTCAAAATGAAATGTCTGAAATAAAACATATGCAATCTGCGTATATTAAGGCTCTTGCTAGTGAAACCAACATGACTGAGGCTAAGCTAAAAAGAATGCTTAACAAAAAGGTAAACATTTATCTATCAGCAGAGCAGGCGGTAGAATTAGGTATTGCTGACATCATTGTTTGAAAAATCTTATGAGATTAACTATTCTAGCCTTTAATTTTGGGCCAACAAAAAGATTTACAAATGGCCCAGGGATGTCTCTTTATAATTTTTGTAAAGCGTTATCCCCTCATTTTGAAATAGATTTATTTTTAGATATAAAAAATGAAGTAAATATTCCAGGAGTTTCATTTTACTCTTCTAAAGATTGTGTCTCTTATTGTAAAAGTATAGAAAAAGCAAACATAGTTCATCATTGGAGTGGTTTAACTTTTGAGTTAAGCAAGAGAGTTAAAGAAGCTAATATTGCTGGAAAGAAGATTATCCTTGGGCCAAACCTTCTGGATTGTGTTGAGTTAGAAAAAGAAAAAAAACTTTTACACAACATAAGCTTTTATAAGATTTTATCAGTTAATGATAGGTTGAAATACAGTATATCATTTAATCATGATATTCATCATCAAATGATAGAAACTTTTATTGTTGGTCCAAACTTAAAGATGTGGGCCCCTTCTGATAGAAGAGATAACTTCATACTGTGGAAGGGCAACGCAAATCATCATGTTAAAGACGTTTGTTTTGCATTGAAATTAAAAGAAAAATTAACTAAATATAATTTTAATATAATGGGGTATCCTAAGCCATATAAATATCTAGAACATATAGCTGAGGCTAAAAGAGCAAGACTTTATATTGGCACATCTCTTTCTGAAACAAAGTCTCAAACCCTTATGGAGAGCTGGGCAAGCGCAATACCGTCCGTTACTCATCCTAAAATATATCTTCATGGCATTAATTATGGCACAGGAATTATAGCCAGCAAAAATATAGATGATTATTCTGAGGCTATATCTGAAATTATGGATAACCCTGTATTACAAAAAAGACTATCAGAGGGAGCTTATCAATATTGCTTAGATAACTTTAGTTATTCAGCTCTACTCGAGCAATACTACAAAGCTTTAGAGTAAAGACAAATATATGCTACTATCTAAATACTAAGTGAAAATATACATCTTTTTCTTTTCCGGATTATCCGGAGATACGTTGGTCTGCAGCGCCCTAGGGTCTAACTGCTTAATTTAAAACTAAAGGTTTAACAATGAAATTCATCATTAAAACAGCACTATTATTTGCTTTGTATATATCTGTATTTCTATTATTAACTACGTCTTGTGCTGCTATGCAAAAAGCTAAGATTGAACGAGAAAAACAACTTCGAAGACAGCTGGTTACTGATATGCTTGATGATATAGATACTGACGAGGCTTTAACAGAAGACACGGGAGGATAAGTGAAAGAATCAAGGCTAAAACGTTTAGATCGCTTTCTGAAATTGGCGAGCAATTCAAATTTGAAAAAGATAAACCCTTCCCACGAGACTGTGTTAAAGCTTGCCGGAAAATTTGAAGGGCAATGCAAGATCTACAGTATAGAGGAAGAGTCTGATGACGAAGTTTTTGAGGAAAGTAATCTAGATTATTATAAAATTTTAGATGATACAGAGGCTCTATTTGAATCTGTCAATATAAGGATATCTAGAAATGAAGAGTTCTACGAAGCTTGCATAAGTGAAGATGGAGAGGTTATGGGAGCTTCTGTTTTGTCTAAAGAAAATCATGGCAAAGAGATGCCAAAATTAAGGTTTTCTGTTGCTGTCTCTCCGAAAGCTCAAGGAGGCGGAATAGGAAGAAAGCTGGTTAAATCAATTATAGATAATAATAAAAATGAATGGGCCATTGAAGCTTGGGTCGTAAATCCTAACATGGCTGCATTACTGGAGACTCTTGGGTTTGAAAACCAGGGTGGAGGAGAGTGGTCCCGGGAAAATCCCTTTATGGAGCTTCCGGCATCTGGTAGCTTAAATTGGATAAGTTAAATGTTAAAAGACTTAATCAAAATAGCAAATAAACTAGACAAACATTGGCTTCTCGGGGAAGCTAATGTTTTAGACTCTATAATAGCAAAGTATGCCGACGTGCTCGAAACAAAAGACGAATCAGGCGATCATCATATAGCGTATCATTGCGGGAAGCCAGATATAGAATCGGAATTTAATTTTAATTCTCTTGGCACAGGAGAGGGTGCGGGTATTCTTGGGCCAGGTATTTATTTTGCAACTGATAGGAGTATTGCCGAACGTTACTGCAAATATAAAGAAGAAGCAGTTATGTATAAGGCAAAAATACCAAAAGAAAATATATATGACCCACTTAAGGGTGAGCCGAAAAATCTTCGCGAATCAATAATCTCTATAGTTAAAGATATTGAAAAAGAAACTGGCAAGGATCCATACAGAGGTGTTTTGCCGCTTACTCATGGACGGGGCAGCATAGGTGCTCTTGTAAAACACTATGGCCCACAAAAGGCAAGAGAAATTCTTATTGAGGCTGGCATTATAGGTGCCGTAGAAAGGATTGGCTCCGGATTAGAAATTGCTCTTTTCAGTCCTTCTGCAGCCCTGATAATGCCAGATAATCAGCAGTCATAACATATAAGGCTGATGCCGTAGCTTTCAGGGCCAACTTAAACGTATAAATTATACAGAAAAATTCTTATTCCCAAAATCTACCAGACCTTTTTAATTTGTAGTATCTTTTACTATGATTTTCATGATCATTCTAACACTTATTTAAATTATTCTTAGATAAAAATTAGTTATACTTTTATTTTTCCTTGATTATCAATGATTTTTATTTTATATGCTTTTATACAAAACTTATAAAGTGGGGTGCGGTGGGAGAGAGGGGTAAAGTTGTGGGAGAAAGTGGGTTGAAATGACCCAGATTTTTATACTAATAAAATCACGAGAAATGTAAAGTAAAATTAATCTGGAGTCTAATATGATTGATAAGTTAACTTATATTAAACAGCTGATTAGATCTCAAAACAAAACTATTCGGGAGATAAGAAATGATTAAAGACCTAATAATCCTGGCCAATAACTTAGACTCAAAAGGTTTAAAGAAAGAAGCAAATCTTATAGATAAAGTAATTAAAGAAGCCGGGGACCTAATAGATTTGGATTCAATCAGAAGAGACAAAGGTCTTTTGGAATCTCGCACGAAAGAGATAGAAGAAGAAAATAAATTAAAAACCCAAGATAAATTAATCTTTGTTTTAGACGACAGAGAAAGATGGGCAACCGATGCTTTCGTGGCCAAAGTAAGCGCAGAAGATTTAATCAGATTAGCCGAAGGAGAGTCTGTGGGAGACGTTGTAAGCATAAACAAGTTAATTTCCCTGGGAGACTTATTTCGGCCGGAAGTTTAAAGCCCCCAACAATCCAAACCAAAAGCAGCCCGCAATTTCTTTTGCGGGTTTTCTTTTTGTTGATAAGAGAATTATCTTAGTTTCCCTAAAATACCCTAAGAGAATAAATTAAAAATACCGGTGGATAATAAGGTAAAGTTTATTTATCTACCTAAAGAAGAATAACCAAAAGAACCCCTAAGTATATTAAGAGTTAAATTAAATATCCCACAAGAGAATATTCTTTTCTACCTAGCCCTAAAAGAAATTATCTAAGGAATACTTTATTAGGATATATTTAAGATAAGTTTAAGGCATACATTAGATATAGATTAAGAATTTATTTAAGAATACACATTTAAAAATACATTTAAAATTAAAATATATATTTAAGATAGTTTAAGATATACACATTTAAAATTAAAATATATATTTAAGAATTTATTTAAAAAATGGGGTTAAAAAAATGGGGTTAAAAAAAAGAGGTTAAAAATGGGGTTAAAAAAATGGGGTTAACGGTGCGTGCGCGCCAGCGCACTGTCAAGTAAATATATGTAAAAATATAAGTATATAAAATGTCAAAATTATGTCAAGGATATGTGACGGGCGCACACTCGTTTTTTTAGCTAGAGATCTAATCTGCGTTATAGAGTAGTGTGAGAGGGGCAAACACTTTACAGCCCCATAGGAGGCTCACCATGGGAAACACGAAACGCGATATCGAAGTAGAGGCTACGTGCCTCGCATGGGAGCAAAACGGAAGCACCCTGGCCGGGGATGACAAAAAAGCCGTGGCCCTCTGGATGGACGACGCCAGCATCCTCGCGACCGATGGTGTCGCGAAGTCGGGCAAGCTCGACCGTCTGGGTCGCCCCTTCGGCAAGGGTCGCGGGTGTGGGATCTTTGATCTCGTGATTCCCCACACCCTCTGCGGCGGGCAGCTCCGCGACCGGGTTCCGGTCAGCATCAAGGGGTGCGGGTCTTCCGGCTACGGCAACCGCGACCTGACCCAGCACACCGACGTGGCTATCCGCCACGCCGAGGCGGGCCACACCCTCTGGGTGTTCCTCGTCAAGGAGGAGGGAGGAACGGTGGTCATGCGCCGCATCGACGCCTCCAAGGTCATCCGCGAGGCTCCCGATTGCTGGAAGGTCCGCGAGGACAAGCGGAAGTACACGAAGGCAGACGGCACCGAGGTTGTCAAGGTCTACAGCCGCCTGCGTATCGAGTGGGCACGGGTGGCGAAGCGGCACCCCGGCCTCTTTGAGGACGCAGACTGGGTGGAGTTCTCGGCCACCCTCCCCGAGTGGCCCTACTAAAGGGTCGCCGGGGGAACTCCGGAACCCCCGGCCCATCGGGCCGGGGGTTTACTTGTGTCTGTATTTGCTATGTTAATTTTTTGTCCATACACACCCGTGTGTATGGAAGCCCGGTGAAGCCGGGCAAAAGATTGACAAGTGACCATGCAATAATCATGCCAAGTAATCGGGGCAAAAGATTAACATCTATTCGTGCAAGTGTGGCATGATTATTGCATGGCCTTGCAGGTTCTATGCCAACGTATACACATGCAAATATCATGCCATTTTTATTTGGGGCAAAAGATTTGCATTCATGTATGCAAAAACTATGCCATGTTTGTTGGTGTGATACCTGCATACATGTAGAAAAGTTTGGGCAAAAGATTTGCGTATGCAACATCTGTACCAAGTCTGTATGAGTGTGGGCAAAAGATTTGCGTATGCAATAATCGTGCCAACCCTAATCGCGAATGCTCGCGTCGGGCAAAAACATCACATGCGCGTGTGTGCATTTTTTCGTTAGGGATCTGATCTGCGCTATAGGTAGGTGTAAGGCGGATTCACTTCCCCCCGCCTATGGAGCCGAGATGAACGACTTGACCCTCGCACAGCGTCTTCTCCTCGCCCGCCTCGCGGGCAAGGGTGACAAGGCCGCCCGTTCCGCCATCGTCGCTGGGGAGTACACCGTTGCTCCCTTCACCGTCACTGTCGGCGGCACCCTGACCATCAGCGAGGACACCACCTACGCCGGGACGACGAGCATCCCACTCCTCGCCACTATGGTCGTGGCCCTTCACCGGGCCGGGGTGCAGCGCGAGGGAATCGCGAACATCATCATCGACGCGGCCAAGGTCGCCGCCGCCAACGGCGGCAAGGTGGAGGGGGCCCTCGCCGCCGCCTTCGATTACGTCGAAGGGGAGCTGGAAGAGCTGAAGGCTCGCCTGGCTGAAGAACTTCCTCGCAAGCCCCGAAAGGGGAGTGTGCGAGTCAAGGGCTCCATCCGGTAGCCCAACCGAGGCCCGTCAACCTTCTCCGGGGTTGGCGGGTTCTCTCGTTCATGCACGTAAAGTTTTTGCCCAGGATATTATCTTTAGATAATATCCGACCTTTGGTCGGGCAAAAGATTTTCATTTACACCTGTGCAGGCGTATGGGCAAAAGGTTTACATATTTTCTCTGCTGGGATCTGATCTGCGCTATAAGAGAGTGTGAGGGAGGCAGGGTGCCAAACCTCACTTGACGCAGAGACCCAACACTAGGGAGTCCTCATGTCCGACCGTATGACCAACGCTGCTTTCGCCAAGTCCGAGCACTTCATTAACGCCTGCGAGCAGGCGGGCATCGGCCCGTCCTCCCGTCAGGCGGGCAAGTTCCGTCGTCAGACGGGCGTGGCCTACCGCGTGTCCAACCGGCGTGCGAACGCCGAGAAGATGACCTGCCGAGACTTGCGGGCGGCTCTGGGCCTGAAGGCCTCCGACCGCACGAAGAAGGCGGAACTGGTCGCCGCCTACCTCGCTCGGTAGGGAAGCCGGTTGAGTCCCGTTGGGTGGCGGGACTCCCGGCGGGAACCCTGGTCTTTGGGGAAGGGACCAGGGTTCCCATTTATCTTCTATGTAAAGTTTTTGCCCAGAAAACATCTACAAGATGTTTTTCCTAACGGGCAAAAAGTTAACAATGCATCACTAGTCTTCATCTACTTTTCCCCGGCAAGCCTTTGCGCTCGCTTCCTTGCGACCATCAGACTCCACCCATGCGCGTCCGCACCTTCCGAGAATCATCCCCAAGGTGTTAAGGTCGCGCCGCTTGGGTTGGGCAAAAGATTTGCCATTCTCCATGGCCCGCTGGCGCTTGCGAGCCTTGCGAGCCTTCCGACGCTGTTTTGCTGACCGAGACATAGACCCCCTCCTTACACCTCTCTATAACCCAGATTAGATCCATGCAGAGAAAACCAAACTGATTATTGGGCAAAAGTATTACATATTTTCTCTGGAGACATCTGATCTGCGCTATAAGAGGATGTGACCACCAATGTGGGAGAAGTAACATGGCGGCTACTTTCGAGGAAACTGACGAGCGCATCGCGGAGCAGCTGATTGCTTCGATGAACGATGCAATCGCCCGTGGTGTGAAGTGGGTCGCTGGGTGGGACCGTACCAGCGGCTTCCCTGTGAATCCGACCACGGGGCGCGCCTACGCCTCCGGGAGCTACAACGGCATCATTCTGTTGATGGCCGCTGCTCAGTGGGGTGACTCTCGATTCGCTGGCTATGGCCAGTGGAAAAAGAAAAACAACAAGGTGAAGGCTGGAGAGAAGGGAATAAAAATCTTCTTTCCGAAGTTCAAGTGTACAGCATGTAATCATGCTGTCGGCTATGCAAAGAAGTGCAAGTCCTGCGGCGCGGACCTCGCGAAGCGTGGAGCGAAGCGGATGGCAGGCTTCGGCCACTCCACCGTCTTCAACAACCAACAGGGGGAAAATCCGATGCCGTCCGTCGAGCGGGCCGATGTTGACCCAGCGGTTGGCTACGAGGCTGCAGCGGCAATCGTCGCCAAGGCTGGCGCGGACGTGCGCCATGAGGGTGCCCGCTGCTACTACTCCCCGACCGGAGATTTTGTCGGCATGGCTCCTGCCGCCACTTTCACCACGATGGAAGATTACTGGAGCACTCTGCTTCACGAACACGCTCACTGGACGGGCGCGGCTTCGCGGCTCAACCGTCCAGGTATCACGAACTTCTCTGGGTTCGGTTCGGAGGCTTACGCTTATGAGGAGCTTGTTGCAGAGATTTCCGCATCATTCCTCTGTAAGCATGCAGGTGTAAGCAGGGATGGCCTGGATGACCAGCATGCGGCTTACCTCGCAAGTTGGCGGAAGGCTCTATCGGATGATCCGGCTATCATTCGGCGAGCGGTGGGCGAGGCTGGTAAGGTGCTCCGTTACCTGACAAAGTAAGGGAGCCGGCCCGGAGGGTTAACCCTCCGGGTTCGCTCGTATGTGTATGTCAACTTTTTGCCCGAATAACATCTGAAAGATGTTATTCCTAAGATGGGCAAAAGTTTAACTATTTTTCTCTGTAGAGGTCTGATCTGCGCTATAAAGAGATGTAAGGAGGAAGAGTGAATATTTCAGTCACCCAGTTCGCAATCGACCGACACTTTGGAAATCCGGAGTTTTCTGGAACCAAGGTTAACTCACACACGCCCGAGTCTTTTGTGGAGGAGTTTCTTACGTGCGGCTCTATTCAGAAGCCGGGATATGCGCCCTTTTGTCGGCACATCTTTGTGCCCAACTTTACGGATGCTCTCATGGGCGTGCATGAGATTACTCCAGAGAATAAAAATCTCCTTAAAAGTGGATACAAGGCTCGTCGTGAAGGCGAGCTGCCTATTCTCACCCGATGGTTTGATGGCAAAGATGTTTCTCCCACCGCCTGTCGCTGGCTAGATGTGATTGTCTACAGTAAAGGGCAGATGGAAAGAGAGGGAAAGCCCATCGATACTGATTGGGGAATCGTCACTATTCTTTCGGCAGTTACTCACGAAGAAGCGCCTATGCCTCCAATCACCATGATGCGAAATGCACTCGGTAAAGCTGAAGGCGGATCTGGCGTGCCGATTGATCGCGCTTACTATGCGCGTGCGGTCGAATACTGGTCACGATGGGCAACCATCAAGTGAGCATTAAAGAATCCGGGGTAACTCCCGGATTTACTCGTATGTGTGTGTCAACTTTTTGACCGGATAATATCTAAAAGATATTATCCTTAAGGGGCAAAAACTTTACATTCTGCCGGACAAAAAAGCGCCGCCAGGGAGAGTTTCGACTTCAGCTCGCCGAAGTTCTCCCTGGCGGATTCCTCTGCACAGGCTGGGGCTTTAGTCTTCCGTCACAGTGCAGCGTGACTTCCGATATTATCCCCTCTTTCTTAAACGCTTATAAGTTGGTTCGAGTCAGGTTGGCGCAGCGTTCTGGGCTAAAGGGAGGGGCGGGGTCCAGCTCTTTACCTCGCCACTATGCGCACTTGTGGGTCTTAACACCTTGTTAGATGCGGGTGTGATGGCCCTGCCCTCCCGTCGTTGCCTTGCCTTCCGTCTGCTCTCCTCCTTACACATCCTTATAACACAGATCAGATCTCCGCAGAGAAATTTCGTTAAACTTTTGCCCAGAAATGATTTACAAATCATTTGCCTTTGGGCAAAAAATTAACTTGACCAAGGATGAGGAGAGAGTATAATGGGCAAAAGAATTACAGATTTTCTCTGTAGCTATCTGATCTGTCTTATAAGAGAGTGTAAGAAGGAGCCCCCATGATTCACATTCCATCTGTCATCCAATCTTTGGTTCTTCGCATCGAGTCTGCCGGTGGTTCGGCACGGCTTGTCGGCGGAGCCGTGATTGACGCGCTTCACGATCGCCAGCCCAAAGACTGGGACTTGGAGGTTTTCGGACTTTCCTTTGACCGTCTTTCTGGTATGTTTTCCGACAAAGGGGCTAACCTTGTCGGAGCACAGTTTGGAATTATCAAGCTGTCTGCTTCGCAGTGTGATGGACTTGATATTGATATCAATGTTCCGAGGCGGGATAATCATATCGGCAAGGGTCACAAAGACTTGCTGACCGAGTTTGATCCGGGCATGTCCGTTAAGGAGGCAGCAAAGAGAAGGGATTTTACCATTAACGCCATGGCGTTTGATTTGGGAACTGGTGAACTTCTCGACCCGTTTGGTGGTCAGGCTGACCTTGCGGCTGGAATCCTCCGAGCGACGGATGGAGAACTGTTTGTGCAGGATCCTCTCCGTGCCTTGCGAGCCATGCAGTTGCTTGCTCGCAAGTGTCCGCACGGTCACGTTGACCCGAGCACCATGAACCTTATCCGAGGTATGTCTAATTCCTTTCCTCACCTAGCGAAAGAACGTGTTTGGGAAGAGTTTAAGAAGCTTCTTATGAAGGCTGAGCGTCCGAGCATTGGGCTGGAGTTTCTTCGCGATTCCGGTTGGATTGTTCACTTTCCAGAATTGGCAGACTTGATTGGTTGCGAGCAGCACCCCGAATGGCACCCCGAAGGAGATGTGTGGGTACACTCTTTGCATACGGTTGACTCTGCCGCGTGGGTGCGTGATAATGTGGAGCTTCCTGCTGGCTGGGAAGAAGCGTTCATGTTCGGCACGCTCTGTCACGACTTGGGCAAGCCAAGCACCACGATCACCCCTCGCATGGTCGCGGAAGGTGAGATGCCGAAGGAGCGTCTGTTCACCGCATGGGGCCATGACCGTGCGGGCATGCCGATTGTTGAGTCGTTCCTTCGTCGCATGACGAATAACAAGTCCCTCATTGAGAAGACCACTTCGATTGTCGGTGAGCATATGCAGCCCTTCAATCTCATGCAGGGCGAGGCTCGTACCCCTGCGTGGAAGCGTCTGCACAACCGGATTCGCCTCGATGTGCTTGGATGGATGTGCAAGTGTGATTCCTGCGGCTCGCCCTTCGTCAACATTGGCGACCCTGATCTTGAGCATCAGACGAGTCAGTTGTGCTTTGACCACTTCTCTGACCTTGGTGCCAACCCGGTCGAGCCAATCCTTATGGGTCGCCATCTGATTCAGGCTGGAATCAAGCCGGGTCGTCAATTCAAGGTTATGCTTGACCGTGCCTTTGAAGCACAGATTGATAACCCAGACTTTACGATTGAAGACCTTCTGAAGGTTGCAATCGGAGAGTAGCCGGGTAGAGGCATACGCTTAGGCGTGTGTCTCTTTCTGCTTTATAAATGTAAATCTTTTGCCCCGAAATAATATCACAATTTTTCTTTGTTTGGATCTGATCTTGGTTATAATAAGATGCAGGGAGTAAGAGATGTTTTTCGCAGGTGACACACACGGATTTAAGAAAGCGTTTGAGCAGATTGATTCTGCTGCTGCTGATTCTCCTGTGGTTATTCAAGTTGGAGACTTTGGAGTTCTTTTCCATGAAGCCTGCCCCGTTGAGAAGTGGTTCAATGCTCGCACAGATGGACCTGCGTGGATTACCTGTGGCGGCAACCATGACAACTGGCCACTCTGGCGAACCAAACCAGAAGTAAATCTGTTTGGTGGGAAGGTTCGTCGCCTTGCTTCTGGCTGTTACTTTGCAGACAGGAATACGGTTCTGAACATTGGAGGGAGTAAGATTCTGTTCTTTGGTGGTGCGGAGTCTACTGATCGTTACCATAGAACAGAAGGTCTTGATTGGTGGCGAGAGGAATCTCCAGACTACAATGAATTTTCAAAGTTTGTTGAAGTCTTGGAATCAGAAAAGCCAAACATTGTAATTACCCATGATGCTCCGCTCTCTGTTCCAATCTTTAGAACCGGAAGAGACGAAAACCCAACTCCCAGAAATCTGGATAATGCACTTCGGTTGTCCGAGCACAAGCCTGCGCGCTGGTACTTTGGACACCATCACATACTTAAAGAATGGCAGGTAGATGAAGCTAGATTTATTTGCTGTGGATTGAATGGGCAATGGGTCGAGGCGGTTTAGACCGCCCAACTGGGCAAAAACTTTACATTTAGAGCAAGGCGAAAAAACAGAGTTTTTACTCTGCTCTTTCGTTAGACTTTAGGCCAGCACAACCACCTCTGGTGGAGCGGTCTTAAGAGCCTGATCAAGGTTTTCTCCCAAGATATTGAATGCGTCCTGAATATCTTGGGGAACAGGAACTCCGATCTGCCGGAAGGCGTTGATCGCCTCGTTTGTTTGGGACCAAGTAATAGCCTTTTTGGTGAAAATCGTCAGGGCGATAAGAGTCTTGAAGTTCATACTACCTCCTACACCACATTATAGCACAGATCGGATCCAATCTGACTTTTTCTGTTATATTTTTGCCCAGAAAGAACATCTAAAAGATGTTCTTTGAGCTTAAAGCTGGGCAAAAGTTTAACTATTTTTCTCTGTAGACATCTGATCTGTGCTATAATGTGGTGTAAGGGAAGCAAGCCATCCCCCTTGCAGGAGGTCGAAAATGGGCAGCATCTTTAAGAATGAAGCAGAGGAAACGGCAGTCGCAGTCATCAAGCAAACTATGCGGGTATTCTCCGAAGACGGCGTAGCATATGTCTCGTTTGCAGCAAACAAGGGGAAGGGTAGCGGCGCTCAAACCATTCCCGTTTCCGAATTCGCAGAGTGTGTCGAGGCTCTGTCGGAGATTGTCGAGAATGGAATTTCCGAGGAGGAGGAGCATATCTCGACTCCAGAGTCCATCCGGCGAACTGCATCTCTCTCGGACGGCACTATCTCCTTCCGAGTTAGAAGCGGCAAGGGTGCCAAGCCTGCCAAGATTGCTGTGGGAGAGCTGGCCGATGTAGTCAAGCTTTTCAAAGGGTGCATGAAGGCCGTGGAATCACACGCTAAAGACCTGTAAAGGTTCGGCGGCGAAAGCCTGCCCCGCTGGATTTCTCCAGCGGGGCTATCTCTGTTGTAAATGTAAAGTTTTTGCCCGTTTATTAACTGAAAGTTAATAAACCCTATCGGGCAAAAGATTCACATGTGTGCGTATATATTTTTTGGGCAAAAGAATTACAGATTTTCTCCGTATACATCTGATCTGTGCTATAAGATAGCGTAAGGAGGGAAGAGATGAGCAAACTGGCAAATGCACCCAAGGAAGTTCTGAAGGTTCACAATCTGCTTGTGAAAAACGCGACAGAGGCCTTTGGCGACAAGAAGTTTGGTAAGGACGCTGTGTTTACTCGCGCTGATGAGGATGGCAGTTGGATCGTAGGTCCAAATTTCGAGAACTACGGAAACTCTATGATCTACAAGCCAGAAGGCTGGTTCTATCGGGAGAGCTGGTCTGGCGCTGACAAGGCGATGCGGGGCGGTTACGAGGAAGCCAAAGGTAACGCCCAGTGTTTCTTCACTGGGTAAGGAGGAAAGATGGCTCGTCGATTATTTAATGATACAGAGTGGACTCCAGAGGCTCTGCGGCTGATGATACATATTCGAGGCGTAGTTGATAAGGTTCTTCGACAATCTGAATCAGCTGGCCCATTAGACCTGAGAGACTTTCATTATGTGGTTTCTTCAGCAGTTTCAGAAGTTGTAGCAGAAACCTCTATTCGTAGGCGGCTGAGCGATGAGCTTGACCGGTGATGATGAAGCATGGGTTTATCAAAGACGGACGGGTGAATGCCTGTCCGTCTTCGTGTGTGCATAAATGTAAAGTTTTTGCCCAAGAGATATTATCTTAGAGATAATATCGGGCAAAAGTTTAACTATTTTTCTCTGCAGAGATCTGATCTGCGTCATAAAGAGGTGCGGGGAGGAAACATGAGGCCAAGTAAATCGGGATGGTTCTGGTATTTTACGGATAAAGACGGATGGGAGCCTGTCAAGGTTTACGGGAAGAATGGCTTTCGACTCGCAAAGAGGTTGAGCGGAAATATTCAGTCAGGCATAATGCTGGGTTGTCTTCCTGGAATCTGGGGGAAAGAGCTCGAACAACCACAGGGTAGGCCCTCTTTTGCTGATTACCGATTCAGAAATTAAGATGTCTATAGTCAGAAAAACTGGCGAGATGATTCTTAAGCTGTTAGACTACATCCGTGAAAAAAAAAATAGAGGTAGTTATGCTCCAAAATAAACTGACGGACTTCTTTGAGAATTTCCCCAACGAACCGCTCGTCTTGATGGTCCTCTTTGGGCTTTTCTGGGTTGCAATACCCTTCTGTGTTGCAGCGGCAGTGAACCCCGAATCTGCTGCCGATGAGATCATTCCCGATGATTCCGGCCAAGATATTATCCCTGAGAGGCTCAAGGGCGGAAAGTGGCACGATGTTGATGAGAATATTATCTGCTACTATGTGCATCCTCAAGTGGATACAATCGCACTCTCATGTGTACGCGGATTAGAGGGGGAGGAATAATGTCAAAGGAAAAAATTGTTCAGAACAATTTTGTTGGTGAGAATCTTGATTTCCATGCTTTAATGGGGATTCTTGGTATATGGTCAGTTGATTCATCCTCTGAAGAATATCATTATGAATTGATGACCGAGTGGCGCGGCCAGCGCGTCCATGTTTGGGTAAGAGACAATGGAAATGGCACTTACGATTTTAAAGGACACACCGTCTAGAAACCGGAGCGCGTGATGTACACGACACACAAAAACATCTTGCTTCGGAACATTTCAAAGCTGCGCTCTAAAGACTGATAAGGAGTTGCGACTTTTAGCCGCCTGGATTTATTCCGGCGGTTTTTCTGCGTTTAATGAATGAGGGATTACTTGACCAAGTAATCCCTTTGGGCAAAAACTTAACTTATTTTTTACACATTCTGGGCAAAAGTTTTTCATTTTTTGGGCAAAAAATTTACATAAGCGCGTGCAAAAACTTTACATTTAGTTTACAATGCCCATTACATAGCTATGTAATAAATTGGTTAATTATTTATTTATTATTTAAATACTTTTTAAATTGAATCCAGCCAGATTTTGTTAACTCTATATCTCCAATCTTAACTGGCTTAAAGCCAATAATATCTCTGCCTTTACGTCTATCATTCTTTAAAAGCCATTTAATTAATCCTATAGCGGTTTCAAGCATTGGGTTGCTCTTATTATTAACCGCTAAGTTTCTAGAAAGCCAACGAATATCGGATTTATTTAATTCTCTCCTAGACTCTGGAATATCAAATTGTTGAAGCAAAGTCTTAAGTGCCGATTGCTTTCGGGCAAAAGTTTCACCGTCCATTTTAAGCTTTCCTTATTTATTTTGTTATTATGCTTATATTATAGGTACTCCCCCTGCGTGGAGGGTGCTTGTATCCCGTGCGTGTGTGCGATTGTGCGCATACGAAAGAGCGCTTAATTTATCACTTATCCTTTTTAAAGAACCTGTGCGTTGGAACAGTATCACTGCAAAACATAAGCATCTCATAGCAACCCTGGTCTATTTCGCATTGACTTGGAACAGAAAGCCACAACGATACACCGGCAACTTCACGCTCGCCATCAAGTGACTCAATAACAAGATCGCTTGGATATTTTTTAAGCTGAGCGATTAGCTCACCAACGGTGTTAATGCTCTTGCTCACGGTAAGAATGCTCTTGCTCTTGCTCAATTTGGCTCCCTGTTAAGTATATATTGTCACGACTTTTTCTTTGTCAACTTTATTTTTTCAGGTAAGAAAAATATTCAGCTTCTCTTAGATCTAATACCCATTTAAAAGTGATGTTGTCCAAAACCATACAGCAAACAAAAGGCAGAAGTAACCCGTTGTTAAAGCGATATGATAAGCTAGGTATGTTGCAAACTTCATTTATTCCCCCTCGAAATAATATAACCGGTGGGCGGCACCGACGCCACCAACAAACCGGGGTCCTCTTGGAGGAAAAAATTAGCAGATTTTCTCTGTATACATCTGATCTGCGTTATAGAGTAGTGTAAGGAGGTAGAGAATGGAAATCACGCGAACTTCTGGTCTTACTGGAGAGATTCATACTCGGTTTATTCCAGGTCTTACCCAGGATGCTATCAAGGCTTGGGAAGATGGTGCCTTGATTCAAGACGCCATGCCTAACGTCTCTGTTGATGATAGAGAGTTTATTATGTCGGGTATCACCCCAGAGGAGTGGTCGGCTATCATCGGAGATGAAGAATAATGTATACTTATCTCATCCTGTCTGACCGCTCCACTTTTGACTCGGACGGCTTTATTGCAACCCTAACAGAGCGCGGCAATGATGAGCTAGCAGAATCTATGGACTTTAAGCATGTTTCAAAAACTGAAATCATTACAGAGGTTTCTATGAACGATCTCATTAAAGCCTATAATAAAGTTCATGGTACCAACTACTAAAAAGGAGATGTGATGACTAAAATAGAAGCCGTAATCACTGGATTCTACATAAGCCTTATTACTGCAGGACTTCTGTTGTTTATATCGGTTATTAAGCTTCTCTGGGTCTTGTCTTTTTGAGATCATGAGGCTGGGCGGGCTGCTAAAGTCGCCCGCTTCTCGCCCACCCCGAAGGGCGAGTGCTTGAGACTCAGAAGAACCGATTCGGTGGCGCAGGTCACGCCTTCTTCCTTCGCCTCAATGCGAATGGTTTCAAGGAGATTGCTCGGGTCTCTTGCGCCTGATCAAACTTTCACTTCAGCCCCTGCGGAACTGAATCTCAGCGTTCGTAAGGGGCAACTCTCAAAAAATAAAGGAATTAAAAATGGGATATCCCGAATACATTCTTCTCGCGTTCTACGTTATTAGTCTTGCCAATACCCTGCGTCGGCATGGTCAGCGACTTAAGATGACTTGGATTACCATAGCCATTCAGTTCACTATCCCTGCATTGCTTATTTGGGGTGGGTTCTTCTCATCTTTCGGCGTGCCTCAGGTGATTTACACCATGATGTGGGCGCTCGTTACGGGGTACGTTATCATTGAGCGTGAGAAGAAGCTCGACGCGGTACACGACTTTTACAGCACTGTCGTCGTCATTGCGCTGATGATGGGTCTTTATTGGTGGGGCGGGTTCTTCGCCTAGTTGGTATGCGTTGCTGGTGGTTGCTATGATTATTCGGCGTAGGATCACCAGCAACGCCGGTGTTATTTAAAGTTAACACCGTTTTTACAATTGAACAACAGCTCTAAAAAAGTTATAATTTAAGAGGGAAAGAGCTTAAACAAAAGATAGTCGAACCGAATAAAAAAAAGAATAAAGTTTCTTAAAAGCGAGTGCAAAAAACGCGAGTCTATAGTATAATCATAATGTAAGGAAGGCAAGTTAATAACTCTAAAGAGGAAGGAACATCATGGACATCGCAACTTTTAAACACATCGCCCCGCTACTCCCACCCCGAAGGGCGAGTCGGGCAAAAACTTTACAAATATAACACAAGGCTTTACCCCTGACCCTATTAGTTCTCGGGGTAATAGAGCTTTAGAGCAGGGTTAAAACCCTGCTTTGTAATCTCTCCAGAAAACATTCCATGAACGACTTCTAGAAGATTTGACCTTCCAAGTGATTCTGGATCAACATAACTTCCCCATGCCTTTTTTGATGTAGTCCAGACTCCGTTCCATTCTGGATCACCTGTAATCATTACAGTCTGCTCATGATCCTTTGGTACAGTGACCAGGGTACCCTCCCTTCCGTAGGAGATTCCCATTCGGGTCATTTGAAGGTTTGACTTCGAGAAGCCCAGCTTTTTCATCTGGGCAAAGAACGAGCGACGGTTCATGCTACCTTCTATGCTTCTCTATAGAGACAGATCAGATCTTTTCTGGTAAAACTTTGGTACCGTTTACTCGCCGGATAAACGACAATTGCGAAGAATAAACTTGGTTAGGTCACGATTAGTCTTTTCATTTACCCACAAAACTCCGCATCCTGCGACGACGATGTGGTCCATGGTTGGATCATCTTTGCTGGCAATCATCGTGATGTTTTGTAAAGAGGTTCGAACAGTCACCTCTTTACCTGTTGAGTCTGTGCCGGTAAATGAGACGAATTTAATTAAGGATCCCAAGCTTAACCTCGTTATCTATGTTTTGTTCTTTCCGCACTTCTCTATAACACAGATCAGATCCCTACGAAGAAAATGCATTGAGCCCTTATCACGTTTCGGGCAAAAGATTTGCAGGTTTTCTCCGCAACGATCTGATCTGTGCTATAAGGTAGTGTGAGGGGGACGAGGCGAAAAAAGGAAAAAAGCCTTGCCCTTCCACATCCGATCCGTTAAACTACCGCAGGAGGTACAACATGGCTAACATCTTCAACACCGAGCACGATGAGTCTCCCCTGACCGTTATTCGTCAGACCATGAGCGTTTCGCTCACTGACGAAGGAGCCCCCGTCGTGTCTTTTGCTACCAACAAGGGGAAGGGATCCGGCGCGCAGACGATGCCTATCGACCAGTTCGCAGACTACGTTTCTGTTCTGGAAGGCTATGTCGCTGACGGTATTCCCGAGGGAACCCCGGAGGAGAATCTGACGGCTGCGGAGTCTGTTCAGCGAACTATCAAGTCTAGTGACGGGGTTATCTCATTCCGTGTCCGCTCGGGTAAGGGCTCAAAGCCTGCAAAGCTCCCTGCTGCTGACTTTGCGGAGACTGTCAAGCTGCTTCGCTCCACTGTCGCAGCGGTTGTCCAGGCCGGTGAGTCTCTGACTGGCGACAGCGAGTAAACCATAAACCCTGGTGCGCGGGTTAAAGCGCACCACCTTGGTTTGTTGTAAGGGGGGTGTGCCTATGCACACTCCCCTTTTTGCGTTTGCATTTAATTATTTGTCACATTTGTTAAAATTTTGCCCAAGATTAAAATGAATTGAAATTCATTTTTGGGCAAAAAATTCACATAAGCGCGTGCAAAAAATTCACAAATTATGGGCAAAAACTTAACTAATTACAATTGATAATGATTATCAATTAGACGAATAAGTATATCTAATATACTATCTAATAGTAATATTCATAACCTACAATAGTTTAATTAACAATCGTTTGCTGTGTAAACAATACTATGCATAATATTGTTTATTATACTCTGTATGATATTTTGCAAAACATTGAAACAAAATACCGTGATAATTTTTTTTATGCAGCGATCGGATCTGGGTTATAAGTGGTCGAGGGGAGCGGTTATCGTAAGCCCCTCGCTCCTAAAAAGAAGGAAAGACTAAATGTCCAAGACTCCTAATAACCTTTCTTCCGTCGAAGCCATGGCTCTTGCGCAGGCTGTTAAAATTTCACAGTGTAATGATGATTCTGCCCTTCCAGAGCAGACAACTGAAGCTGTTGATTTTACCGTTCATATCAAGGGCGAAGTTACCCGTGGCAAGGGTAGCAGCAGGCGCGGAACCAATCGTGCGCGCACGAGTGCAAGCATGGTAATGCTGCTTGTTTCAAGCGGTGTAACTCGCAATTATTCTCCCGATAAGATTATTGAAAAGTGGGGCCAGATTGGCTCTCTCGATAAGGCTGCTTTTGCACAGCTTTACAGTAACCTTTCTAACGAGGATAAAACACTTTATGATGAGTGTGCCTCACTCTTTGAAAGGGAGATTGTAGATAACCTTCCTGTTATTCCCTCAAAGGGTGGTGTGAAGTTCAAAGGAAGCGTAATTAAATCATAGGTGCGCTCTGCTTTATCAGCAGATAGTGGGGGTGGCGATAAGCCTCATGAAGAGCGGTGTGATGCCCGTAAAAAAAGCCCCGGACCCCGTGAGGGGTCGGAGGTGATACAGCCCGTAAATCAACTAGTGGAGCGATGAAGCTGCGGTAGCGCTGACACAGAGTGTGCTGCGGTAGCGCTGGCACAGAGTGTCGGAGAGGCCCCCGTATGTGGAGCTATGAAGCGAAGTTGATACTGTATCCCCTTCCGCCCATTGGGCGGAAGGCTGGGCAAAAGCTTTGCAAATTTTTCTGTAAACGATCTGATCTGCGTTATAAGATAGTGCAGGGAGGCAAGACATGAAACTCAAAGAAGCCAAAGCCATTACTGGGCATAAATCGGGGCTCGGTAAGCCGAGTAAGATGCCCGGTTACTCTACTTCTATTAGCGCTTATCGGTGCAAGGTAGGCTCTAAACTGGCGAAAGTAAAGGGCTCCGTTTGCTCAAAGTGTTATGCGTTTAGAAACAACTATCAGTACCCGGTTGTAAAGGAAGCGCATGAAGCGCGTTTCCAAGCTCTCTCTCACCCACAGTGGGTTGAGGCTATGACTCTTCTTATCGGTCATTATACGGATAAGAATGACCCTTACTTCCGAGTTCATGACTCTGGAGACTTGCAGGGAATGTTTCATCTCAAACTTTGGATTCAAGTCGCCAGAAACCTTCCCTGGATTTACTTCTGGGTTCCTTCCAAAGAGAGCTCTCTTGTAAAGAAGGCTATGGCCACCATTGAAGACTGGCCAGAAAACCTTGTTATTCGCCTTTCTGCTCCAATGATTGAGCAGAAACCTCCCGTTTCTATGGCTGGGTATCTTACCTCGACTGTTCAGGCCGGATTGGGTGAGGGGTGCCGCGCTTACACTCGTGGTAATAGATGCGGACCTTGCCGAGCGTGTTGGGATAAGAAGGTATCTAATGTAGACTATCACGCACAGTAGTGAGGGTAACATGCGTAACTTTCAAAAGCTAAAGTCCATGAGTGACTTTAGCTGTATTGATCCTCCACACATTATTTGTGCTGATAATATCTCTCAACCATCTCGGTATCATATGCCGGATGACAAACAAATGATTCTAAGGATGCTTGTAAGGCCTAAGTATGGTGGTTTTCATATTCCATCAAGCCTGTCTTGGTTGAAGAAACAGATTCTTCAAGCAAGTATCGTGGATTATAAGCTCTCTGGAATCAAGGATTCTTGGTGCTATGTTACTGTTAGGCATGGCTTGTGCGAAACAAAGACGGATGATGAATGGCACTTTGATGGTGCTAGTTTTCGCACAGAGTTAATTCCTGAAAGAAACTATGTTTGGGTAAGCCATACTGGTCCACAGTACAAAACCGGTCACATTGATTGGCCGGAAGACTTTAACCCAAGGGTTCATAATCTTTTCTCTTTTGCAGAGAAAGCCTTATCTGATTCGAAGATTGAAACGGCACCAGAAAGAGAGTGGCTTCTCCTTACTCCGTTTTCTTTGCATCGTCGCAATCCGGCCTCAAGTGGCAAGCAAAGAACTTTTATTAGAATTGGCTTTACTGACATTGAGGGCAGAGATATAAATAATACAGAGAACAGACTTCTTCCAACACCGTTTTATGGGAGAGATCCTGTTAGGAGCTTTAGAGACAAACTTATAAATTATTAAGACTGGAGGTGATGATGGCTCGTCGTAATCGAATATACGTAACAATACATGCCGCCAGAAGGATAGAGGAGCGCCTCGGTGTCTATGGCTCTATCCAACATTTATCAATTACTAAAAGAGTCTGGTCATATGGCCCTCAAGCAGTCAATCACAAGCCACAAGAGCACCCAGGCCAACACATTAGGTTACATCTTGATCATAAGTGGGTTTTTAAGCTAAAAGGGGAAAGGATAGCTACGCTAATCACCGTAGTTCCCCTTGAAGACCTAGAAGAAAGATATGAAAAAACACAGAAAATAAAAGATAAAAGATACAAGAAGAAAAGAAAAAAAATAGACAAAAAAATAGAAGAAGATAAAAGAAATAAATACGTAAAGTAAATGAAAAGAAAAACTAGAGGTAACAATGGCGTTTAAAACTCATAATGATGATATGAGCATTTCGGCTGGAGGCACTTGTGGACAGGGTTTTGTAGCAAGTGATTACGCAAACATTGTTCGCGTATTCGGGAAGCCTATTGTTTGTAGAGGTTACAAAACAGACGCAGAGTGGATTATTCTCTTTGATGATGGGAAGATTGCTTCCATCTATAACTATAAGACTGGAAAGAATTATTTGGGACCAGATGGCCTTGATGTAGAGGATATTACATATTGGCACATTGGAGGTAGTTGCCGCAGTGTTAAGGAGCGTATTCTTCTGCTTTTAAGTGATGACTGGGGCGCCTTTGAATCTATCAGACAAAGCGCTGTTTTATCGCCATAACAACCTCATGGGGGCAAAAAATTTACATGGCCAAACACCAGAAGGCCGGGGAGCTGTTAACTCCCCGACCTAAGTGCAGGAGGTGGGGCTTTTATTATAGAGTGTTTCCCGAGCACTCTAAGGGACGATCGGTTCCGCCCTCACCTGCTTATAACACAGATCGGATCAGGTATAAATAAATCGAAACTCCCCAGGGCTATCCGGGCAAAAACATTACAAACAGGTCTAAGCGATCTTCTTTATTTTTTTAAAGAGAATCCGATCTGCGTTATAGAGTAGCGTGAGAACAGTCAAGCGGCCAAACAAAGCAGGAGGTGCATCTTGATTAGAATCCTTTTCGGTGGTGACTATTATCAGTTTGCCAATGGAGATTGGTATGGTGTTTCGAGAGGTAAGAGGTCGGAGTATTCGAGGTATTTCCCCGGCTCTCATACTCGCGCTCCGCTCTGCATCTATCCAGACCTTCTTTCGGCAGCTTTGACCCAAGGCCATGATAGGGCTGCTTTCTTTGGTAAGAAGCAAGAAGATGAGTTTGATGATATTACAGAGGAGACTGAAAAGCCTCGCCGTAAGTCGCGAGCAAAGAAGAAGAAGAAGTCTAACTCTATCTCTATCTTTTAATTAGGAGGACACTATGAGTGGGAACTGGACTAGAGAAGAACAAGAGGCATCTATTCAGGCTTTCTTGGCTAACGGAGGCGAGGTTATTCGTCTTCGTGAAGCGACAAAGAAGGATCAAATGAAGGCCAGTCGTCGCGCCTACCATGAGGAAAAGGCTCTTTGTGGTTCGGAGCGTAGTAAGAAGATTCTGGAGCAGGAAAAGAATAAGGAAGCCAGCTTTATCTTTTCTCGCACTGAACGAAACAAGGCAAGGTGAATCATGCCTAATTGGTGCTCAAATGTTATAGAGGTATCTGGTCCGGCAGATAAGATTGCGAAATTCCGCAAGAAAGCGCACGGACACACATCCTCTTACAATAACCTGTCAGCCCACCAGGACTCTTGGGAAGTTTTTGATGACATTAGAAGGAAGGCGATTATTCTTTCTATGCCAGAGCCGGGAGAGGTTTCTGAACTTTCTTTTCACGCACTATGTCCGGTACCAGACCTGATTAGAAAACTTGGGTTTGATAATGGAAATGCAAAAGAAGCAGCGGAACTAATTGGGGTTGAATACCCTGGTTATGGAGGGTATACCTGGCAGATTGATAACTGGGGAACAAAGTGGGAGCCTGTTTTTTCCTCTGTTTATGCAGAGGATAATTACTTGAAGTATGAGTTTCAAACTGCTTGGTCGCCTCCGATTGCTCTTTTGGAACATCTAACTGCTGAATGGCCCGAACTTACATTTGAGATTGAATATCGAGAAGAAGGTATGGCCTTTGAGGGCGGAACCACCTATAGTAACGGTGTATGTTTAGACCAATGGGAAGGCGATATTGAGCGTGAAGATGAAGATGAAGACGAGGAGGAATAATGGATGAACCAACCTTTGAGGAGTTTATCAATAAAAAGATTGAAGAAGAACCTCATTTAGCAGAGCAGAATCGCGCTCTACTAGACATGTATGAAAAGGGTCTTATTAAAGTTGCTTACGACAGTAGCATTAGAGATTTTAACATTCAAGCCAGTGTTGCGGGTAAGCAGCGGTATTACACAAGCCTTGCTGGCGCATTTGTTCCGGCAGAAGCATAAACATACACAAGCAGGAGATAGTTATGCAGAAGTTTATTGATTCCCCTTGTAATCTAGGAGAGCCTATGGAGGCAGTAAGAGAAGTAACTCTTTTGCCCGAGAATCAGCATGGTACTTCTAATCGTTCAATTTGCTTTTTCTATCATCGGACAAAGCGTTATAATGTAACGATTGCTTATCAACGAAGAGGGGACAACTCTGTTGTTTATGGTGCTGCCTTCTGTCGCCCAGGTGACCAGTTTATTAAGCGGCGAGGCCGAGATATTGCTCTTGGACGCCTGGACACATACGATCGTAGTGTTTTGAACCCTGGCGGAACCCGCTGGGAGGTTCACGAGTCTATTTTGAATCGCCTTACTCAATACGACTCGCCCCCTTATGTTCCAGGAAACTTTCGACCTTAAAATTTCTTTGAGAAAAATGTAGACGGGAAGTAATATCCTGGCTATATAGAATGGTAGACAAGCACCCGTAGCTCAGCTGGATAGAGCAACGGCCTTCTAAGCCGTGGGTCGTAGGTTCGAGTCCTACCGGGTGCGCCATTTTACATACAAAGATACACTCACACATAGGATTTTCAAATGAGAATCTTTGCAGATGAAAGTAGGCCAAACATCACTCGTATGTTTGGAGAGTTAAATGAACTTCATTTTAACTCAGAGATCCCTGCAATCCCTGTTGTGTGGAATAGTCGCATGACTACAACAGCTGGATACTGCCGCTACCGCAGGTGTAGTATCGGGAATCTTACCCCTTATAAGATTGATTTGAGTCTTAGACTTTTTGAGTCTAATGGATTTCAGATAGAAGAAGTTAAGGCTACTCTTATTCACGAAATGGTACACGCTTACCTTGCACATAAGCATAATGTGCGTGGACACGGACCTATGTTTCAGCGAGAGATGACTCGCATTACTGGCATCAGAAAGAATCACCGATGTCACAACTATGATACATCAGCTGTCGCTCGGAAGGTACGATATACAGCTGTTTGTGTTAAGTGCGGATACACATACGGATATAAGCGCAAGCCAAAGTATTCTTCTTACATCCACAGAGGGTGCGATGGAAAGATGACCATTAAGGCTGGCGATGTTCCCACAGAGGAAAAGAGCCGCATTAAAATCTTCTAAAGTTTTTGCCCGGAGTTAATCATGCTAAGAAAACCTATCATAATGGGTGTTCTCCTAAACATTGCACTATCTGTTGTTCAGGATATTTTCGTATCTCAATCAACAGAGAATCAAGTGATCTCAGATTTTGTTGCGACATCTCCAATGTGGATGCTTGCGATCTTCTGGACGCTAATTGTTGTGGTCATCCCAGTTTGTGAGGAGTTGATCTTTCGTGGGTTGCTTTGGAAGGTTAGCTCGTTTGTATTCTCCTCTTTGTTTACGGGAATTTTGATTGCCATAGTGTTTTCCGTACTTCACGCCCCTGAGTCTGCCCTGTTCCTTCTTCCCTTTGCCTTGTATCTTAGTTGGCTAAGAGTAAAAGAGAACAAGATCATACCCGGCATGTGGGCGCACGTTGCCTTTAATCTAACGGGTGTTTTAACTCCCTTTGTTCTTTCTAAACTGCCACTATAGGAGGCGCACATGGGCGCGCAATCATACACGGTTACTTATAGCTTTTCCGATAAAGAAAAGGTTTCTCAGGCTTGGAAAAGTCTTTGTGAGAATGACGCTCGCGAATCTGGTTCTGGCGCTTACGCTGGAAACTCCACCACTATGGGTGGTCACGTAAACTTTTATAATAAGCTCTTTTCTTCTGAAGAAGAGGCTTATGAGTGGGTGCTTGATAATCACCAAAAGTGGGGAGATCCATACGCTTGCTCTTTTTATATTCCCAAGACTCCTGGAGAGCGGGCCGAGAAGAAGAGCAAACGTGCTCAAGAGAAGTTGGTGCAGGAGGAAAAGAAAAAGGTAGATTGGATGAATAATGAGGTTCAGACATTCTTGGGAAGAAAGTCAGAGCTTGTAAGCTGTAAGTGCTGTGGTTCCAAGTTAAGCAGAAAGCACCTTGCTGACGTTCGATTCACCTCCCTTGGAACACATCTCACTTATGTGAATCAGTTTGGTCCCGGACCTGTCTATGGAAAACTTCCTAAGTGTCCTCTTTGCTCTTACTCTCTTATTTCAGATACAGCACAAAAAAAGTATAAAAGGTTAACCGAAAGAGTCTCTAAGGCTAAGAAAGATTGGGAAGAATCTCTTAAGCCCTCTCCATCTAAAAAGGTTGGCTGGGTCGTTGGCGGCTGGGCAGCTTGTTAGGAGGTAAAATGCGTGTTACAATTGAGCTAGAATTTATTGAAAAGTATGATCCAGAAGAGCTGGAAGAAGTTATTGTAGCTTATGTTCAAGAACTTGTTCAGGATGGTTCTTTGAGTTACACTATACATGTGGAGGACAGTGATGAGCTATCTTAGACGGCGGCAGAAAAAAAGGACTGCGCGACTTAACGCCAAGGCTGGGAAGCGGGTGTGGACCAGGCAATTGGTTCACTATAAGGAGCACGCTGACGGGTCCGTGACCAATCGTGTTTTCTTGGGAATGTATCCTAAGCCCGCCTTCCGATGCATATTTGTTTCTGAAGCTGGGGATAAGCATCTCAATGTTATTGGTCCCGACGGAAAAGAGTACACCGTACACAAGTGCTACGCAGGTAAGAATCCTGCTGTTACAGTCTCTTTCGATGGCTTTTACACGCCAGCACCACCCTGGTACCCTGGCACCCATAAGTCTATAGCGCCTGCCGCCATAAGGCATGTCCCCGGATCATCAATGCCTGATAAAACTACTGACATATGTTCTCATTTGAAATATAGGATTTTCAAATGAGAACATATGAAAAAAGACCATGTTTACCGATATGCAAATCACATACCCGAAGCATCCGAAGGGAGACTCATGACAAAAGAAGAGGCTAAGGAAAGGGTCTTGAAAATGAACAAGAAGGATGACCTCGGATTTGCAAAGGAATTTTGGCGCCTCATAATTTATATCAAAGACAGAGAAACAAGAATCTGGTTTGATGATACCTTTCGAGAAGAGGCTCAAAGATTTAGAGAATTCAGCTTGAGCTTCTGGCCAAGCAACAAGTCAGAGCTTTTCACTTTGGTCAATGCTTGGTCAGCTGAATTTAGAGAAGAAGAGAAAGGCTGATAGAATGAAAAAGTTGAGAAGCTCTAAAGGTGGAAGGTGAAGTGTGAGTAGGCCAAGCTGGGATTCTATTTGGATAGCTCTCGCAAAAGAGATATCCAAAAGGTCTTATGATCCAAGAAATAAAGTTGGCGCCGTTATTGTAACTGCGGATAACACCCAAGTTCTTGGAATTGGTTATAATGGAGATTGGGCTGGCGGACCAAATAAAGTAAAATCTATAGTGCCTGGTAAGTCAGGTTTTATTCATGCCGAGGTTAACGCCTTGATTAAAATGAATTTTTCTTGCCATAAGGAGAAAAAGATTTATGTTACTTTATCGCCATGCCCCGTTTGTGCTAAGGCTATCATTAACGGGGGAATATCTGAGCTTATTTATCTAGATGATTATCGAGACTGTTCGGGTTTAGATATCTTAGATGAAGCTGGCGTAAAGATAAAGAAATACAAGAGTGAATAATAATAAAGCTGCCAACTAGAGAGGCATAGAATGGTAGAATTTCCTTGTCAAGCAGATGACTACGATTTCGCGGGGTCACGGACGCAAGCTCTTATTGAACTAGAACAAGAGAATGCAAAACTGAGAAGCATAATCACTCGACAGAAAAGGACCATCTCGGATCTTAGCGCGGAGGTTTTGACTCTGAAGAAAAAGCTCAAGTGGAGTGAAGGTTGAAAAAGCTGCCAATGAAAATTTTAATAGCACAAGATGCTATTAAATCTGACAAGATCTCAGAAAAAGCTAAAGATGAATACAGAGGCCTGATTGATGGATTCTTTGATCAGCATTCAAAAGGCTTAGAGATTTTAAGTGAATCTGAAGAATATACTGATGGAGTCTGGGAGGGTATGTTTTTAAAGCACCGTTCCTGAACGGGCAAAAATATCACAATTAAGTATAATTAAGCATTAAAAATTATTTCACAACCATCGGATCTGCGTTATAGGTAGGTGCGAGGGGGACGATGGTTAAGCCGGAATGGTGGAACGGTATACACATCAGACTTAAAATCTGACGCCTCAAGGGCTTGCGGGTTCGAATCCCGCTTCCGGTACTCTTTATAAAAAAGTTTAAAAGCAATCGGATCTGTGTTATAGGGTGTTGTAGGGAGGGCGTCTTGTGAAGCTGAACAACAACATTGTTGAACTTGCTATTATGCAGGCTCGTAAATCTCCAATGCAGTATCGACACGGAGCAGTTCTTTGGAAGGATAACAAAATCCTTCAAACAGGATATAACTTTCCGGTTCACATGCCAGTGGAAGATATAAAGCAGTTCTCGATTCATGCAGAGAGAGATTGCCTAAAGGGTCTAAGGTCAGACCAAATTTATGGCTCATCACTTCTTTCTGTGAGAATTACAAACAAAACAGAAAACCTTACATCTTCAAAACCATGCAGAGGTTGCATGGCTCTCCTAAGAAGAAAAAAGGTAAAGAGAGTGTTTTGGTTTGATTCAGATGGCGATTTACACAGACTTTACTTGGGAAATTAAAAATTTTGTTGACGCAGCCCGCCCAGGTGGTTAGGTTGTGGGGGAGGAAGAAATCCTCTCACTCTTTTGAAACTTATAGGGCTATAGCTCAATCAGGTTAGAGCGTCCGTCTCATACACGGCAGGTTCTCGGTTCGAGTCCGAGTAGCCCTACCATTTTGGCGCAGAAAAGGCCGACCCCTACCTCCATGCTTTCCATTTCCGGGGTCGCCCCACTTCCGGGGTCGCCTTTTCTGCGCCAATCACTCCTACCATTTTAGTGTAGAAAAGGTTGTCAACGGCAGGCAGTTGGATTAAATAGCTCCAGTTAACGCTTGGGGTTGCCTTTTCTCACTAATCACTTTGGGTGCTAACAGCAGTTTTTACTATCCATATAAAGTAAAATGCACCCTGTTTAACTGGGAAACTAACAGCAAATAACTTTTCATACCAATAACAATGAACGTAGCATTGGCGGAATGCGTTAGGCGCCAGCCTAAAGAAGTTGGTTCAACTCCAACCGTAAAATGTTTCCCGTAGTTATTCCTTGCTCTTTTGGGAGCTAACAGCAGTTTACACTAATCATTAAAAATTAAGTAAAATGCTCCCAGCGTTATATACTCTTTAGGGTAGTCACAGCAACTCACAAATAATACATGGATACGCTCGCTCGCGTGTGTATCAGCTCTCGCAGGAAGGCATAAGAGAGTTAAATATAACAGATGCCTAACCTACCCTGTTCTTAATTTTACTTAGGATGCTAACAGCAATCCTTTACTACCTTGTCAATAGTAAATGCATCCAGAGAGGAAACCCATGAATCCGCTTGTCCAGTCTATGGCTAACGCCTCCACCACCCTCAATGGTGGTGCCACTAACGCATCTTCTCTCAACCCTGTTGTTGATCTGTTCTTCCAGATTGGCGCTATGCGTGGGTGGGAAGAGTCCAACATTGTGAGCACGTTTGTGTCCGCATTTGAGCACAATCCAGAGCAAGCTCTTAAGGTTCTTTTCTGGGCTCGCGATATTCGCCAGGGTACTGGTGAGCGTCGTACTTTTCGCACCATTTGTGAGCACCTTGCTCATGCTCGCCCAGAGGTTATGTCTCGCCTCATTCATCTTATCCCAGAATACGGTCGCTGGGATGATCTCTTGATCTTTATCAGTGCAGACAGGGTGATTGCTCCCTGTGAGCCTGCCGCTCTTTATGTAATCTCTTCTGCTCTGCGTTCGTGCGATTCTCTTTGTGCGAAGTGGATGCCGCGTGAAAAGTCTTCTAAGGGTGCAATTGCGCGTAAGATCCGCAAGAGCATGGATCTTTCACCTAAGGCTTATCGCAAGCTGCTGTCTGGACTTACAAAGGTTGTTGAAAGCCAGATGTGCTCTGGCGATTGGGAGGGCATTGAGTACGGTCATGTTCCCTCGCAGGCTATGCGTATCTACAAGGATGCCTTTAAGCGCCACTCCAAGGAGCGTTGGTCCTCTTATGAGGAAGGACTCGCCGCAGGAACCCAGAAGGTTAATGCCGGTGCAATTTATCCTCACGAGATTATTGGAAGCTACATTTTCGAGCACTATGGTGCGACAATTCCTCCTGTCTCCGAGGCACAGTGGAACGCTCTGCCTAACTGGCTTATGAATAATCCTTACCGCATTCTTCCGGTCGTTGATACCTCTGGCTCTATGTACGGTGGCTATGGGGCAGATACAGCTGTTAGACCTATTCAGGTTTCGGTTTCTCTCGGGCTTTACATTGCAGAGCGTAACAACGGTCCTTTCAAAGACTGCTTTGTTACTTTCTCGGAACGACCCAAAATGCAGATTGTTACAGGTCAGACCCTTTCGCAGCGTATTCACTCTATTTCTTCTGCGGAATGGGGGATGTCCACAAATCTCAACGGCACCTTTAACATGATTCTTAGTCATGCAAGGCGCAACCGTATCATGCAGGATGATATGCCGAATGTTATTCTTATTCTTTCGGATATGGAATTCAATCAGGGTGTAACTCTTAGCACCACTTCAATGGAGCATATCCGCTCTGCTTATGGCAAGGCCGGATACGAAGTTCCTAAGGTTGTTTTTTGGAACCTTAATGCTCGCACTGGCAATGTTCCGGTTACCTTCCGAGAGGATGGAACTGCGCTTGTCTCTGGGTTCTCTCCCTCGATTATGAAGTCGCTCCTTTCTGGAGGGGACTTCACCCCGGAGGGAATTATGATAGAAACTGTTGGCGGAGAGCGTTACACTGCCATTAGCGATGCCATCGCAGCGTAACTCTTTTTTTCAAGAACATCTGATCTGCGCTATAGGTATGCAGGAGAAGGCATGGACGTTTCGGGAGCCAACAGAGCTTTAGATATATTTGGAGTTGTGTTGTGGGCTGGAATAGGATTCCTAATAGGTCTTGTTTTCGGATCGCTAATAGCTGAGTCACAAAGAGATTACATGTGGGTTAAACATGCGGAAGACAAGTGTTATCCATTAGCCGTTGATCATGCCAGTCCATACTTGTTTGATTTCCGATGTGCGGAATCTGAAAATATCAGAGATTGATGTTGATTATTTTGAATCACCACAGTACAATGTGGCTTCGGGTCGCTAGCTCAATTTGGTTAGAGCAAAAGTCTTTTAAACTTTAGGTTCTGGGTTCAAGTCCCAGGCGACCCACTTTTTAAACAGGTCCCATCTCAATTTTTTGCCCAAAATGGGCTTTACGATAAACAATGGAAAATAAAATGATTAAATTTAACAAACCCCTCTTCTCTCTTAAATCACTCTCTATCTTTGGAGCGATTGTAATTGTCGCACTTCTTACTCTTGGATTCTTCTTTAGCACCGATGCTGATGGAGCAGAGGAAAATGTGCAGTATATCGACTTTCCTCCATTGCTCGTTAAAGCAAAGCCAATTATAGAGCTTCCTCCAATTCACATTGTTGCATCGCCTTCTGCGGATTAACACTTTATTTTGCCGTAAAGATCACTTTACAGGACGATGTAGTTTGTTTATGTAAAGCCTTTATGAAATGTTGAAAAAGCATTTTGTTTAACTTGTATGGCCGTCTGCAAGAAACTGACAGCTTGTTTGAGTAGATAGTCGCAATACCGCTGGCACACCGGTTAAAGTGTGCCCCCGGAAACTGTGGGAACATATATAAAAAGAACAAAGTCTTTTATAATCGTTAAGCAGGGGTCTTGGAACTGTAATGGTCATGCCGGTCGAGAGCGGCACACATGCTCACCACCAACATTGGTCCGAGTGCTGACGATACTCACCCGTGAGCGGGAACAATAGCTAATGATGTTGGCAGCACGTCTTTGCTGTAGTGCGTTCCAGGTTTGATCCCACGGAACACACATAGACATATATAAGCGAAGTAAAAACAAAAATCAATTGCAATTTGTTTTTACTGTTGGCATATTGGCTTAAAACTATGCCACCCTTTTGTTAATGCACCTAACTTGTAGTACTTAAAAGGATAGGTTGAGGTTCTAATCCTAAAGCTATCAAATGGAAAAGTAGGGTGAGTATGAGAATACTCTATCTGTACCTGAAGAACACATTTGAAATAGTTTCTGGATATAAAAAGCATTGCAATTACAGAAGAAGGAAAGTGGACCTCCACCGAGGCAAGCTAACAAGTTTGGGAGTTCGAGTCTTCCATTCCTAGTTGTAGACGTATAACAACTTCTGTAAAGCCGCTGGCACACCGGCAAAAGTGTGCTAATCGACCGAATCAGTAGGCGAGGTAGCCTTAGAAGCGCCGCAAAATAGGTTCGATTCCTATCTGGTTCAAAGCCGCTGGCACACCGGTTAAAGTGTGCTCGCGGATTGTTTCTCCGTGATTGTTGAATACGCCGGATGGATAGCTGCTAGTCAAAGGTCTATTTTGGTTTTTAAACCAGTGACATTCTCGACTGAGACTTGCATCTCGGGGATTAGATACCGATTAGTAGTGAGTACAAAAGGGAATAAACAATAGCCGCTGGCACACCGGTTAAAGTGTGCCACATGCTCACCACCAACATAGGGTCCGAAAAACCTCTTTACAGCTCCGAGAGGAGTGTCTTCGTCCGAAATTGTATAAGTACTTTCTGCTTGTAGGGTAAAATGTTAATTTATATAATTGAGAAGTGCGCGTACAGTGGATTATGAGAATATCACCCGTGAGCGGGATCGTAGCTAATGATGTTGGCGTATAATTGCATACGATAGAGTCGCCTAGCGCTGGACGTACACCAGCCATCTTCTCAGCAAAGCCGCTGGCACACCGGTTAAAGTGTGCTAACCTATATGTCTGTGGAGCTTGGGGCAGATTGTGACGGTAGCGTTCGGTTCGATTCCGATTTTGCTTGGGGCAGCTTACGGCAGCGCAGTTAGCGGTTCGATTCCGCTGGAGTTTCTTGGGTTCGAATCCCAACACAGACACTTAAAAAGAATTTGGATTTAGTATATCTGTGAACCGGTAGGTAAAACGAGAAATCTTCTCTTGTCCGTCTCGCGGCGGCAAGACTAAGGGGTAGGCCACCCCAGATGAGTGTAGTGAGCCGAGGTTGCAATGAAGCACGTTAACCGAAAAGTCTCGGTACCGGAAACTGCCGGTTGCGTGTGAATAGCTTAATACGCCGCCAGCAAGGCGGAGAGCCCGCGAAGGGAATCCAAACCATATATTAACATAGGGTTTTCAAATGAGAACATATGAAAAAAAGACCATTATACTTTCCTTAGAAGAAGCTGAGCGGGCTATTTAAAACGCATATTCACCAGGCGGAGTGAGCTAGTGAGACGTAAACCAATTAGATTTCCATCTATAAATCAATTCAGGAGCACCGTTAAAGTTGCAAAATTACGCGCTGCCTATGTAGGGAAAGACAAGGATGGAGCACCCATTTATGACCATAGTAAGGTTCCCCCAACTCTGGAGTTCTTGGGAACAGTGAAACTGCATGGAACTAACGCCTCAATCATTCATAGAGTAGGACAACCATTGGGTTGTCAGTCTAGGAACAGGGTCCTATCTGTGGGGGAGAACGACAATGCAGGGTTCGCCCAATTTACCCTAGGTGATATGGAAGGACCTACATGGTATCCTTATTTCGACGCCCTACGTGAGGCTAACGGGATCTCTCCAGCAGAGACGGTTATCGTTTACGGAGAATGGTGTGGGAAAGGGATCCAAAAGGGAGTCGCCATTGCGGCTTTTGACAAGACTTTTGTCATGTTTGCAATCAGGGTCTATGATGAGGTGGAAGAGCAGGGTCGCTGGCTCTATCCGGAGGAGATGAGCGCAGTGCCTCTCCCAGAGCATGATAGAGTCAAATCGATTCTTGACTTCCCGACATACCGAGTTACTATTGATTTCAATGATCCCACTCTGGCCCAGAATGAACTGGTTCGCCTTACAGAAAATGTGGAAGCGGAATGCCCAGTGGCTGCTGCGATGGGCGTTTCTGGGACTGGTGAGGGAATTGTGTGGCGATGTGTAAGTCCAGACTACAACAGTAGTGATTATTGGTTCAAAGTGAAGGGGGAGAAGCATAGCGTCACTAAGGTCAAGACTCTCGCCCCTGTGGACGTGGAGCTGATGACCTCTATCCACGAGTTTGTTGGAGCAGTTCTACAATCTTCAAGGTTGCAGCAGGGGATTGAACATCTTCGGGAATCTGGATTAGAGCCCTCTAAGCGCACTACAGCAGAATATCTCCGCTGGGTCATCAAAGATGTTATGAAGGAAGAGTCAGATACCATGGAAGCCTCCGGTCTTCAGTCCAAACAGGTAAACAAGCATCTATCTACACAAGCTCGAAAGTGGTATTTCGAGTGGCTAAACCAGAACCTTCTGACTCAGGACGACTCACGAAGAGCTGATTTGGAAACTGAAACGAGAACACCTAAACGAAGGAGGAACAGGTGAAGACTAAACCAGCTATTCTAGCTGCAGTTCGCTTTATCCAATCACTCAAAACGTCGGGTGGAGGTGTCACATCGTCAGGTGAGCCTCGTCGGCCCGTTGAGTACCGTCAGATTCCTACAATCCTTACGAACGCTGGATTCCATCGTCGAGCAGGAGTCCTCCTCAAGGCTGCTCGTGAGCTTGAGTCCGAGGGCAAACTGATCATAATTCGTCGCGGTCGTTCGCGAGAGGATTGGGATCTAGACTTGCCGGAAGAAGAGGAGGAAGGGAAGGCCGCAGTCGTAGAGACATCAGATTGTGTTTCCGAGAAGCCCGACATCAAGGAGTTGTAGGTTCGATCCCTACCACCCCAACTTTTTAAACTAATTTAGTATAATAATTTTTTGCATTAATTTTGATGCCCCTTAGCTCAGTTGGTTAGAGCAACGGTCTGTTAAACCGTGGGTCCTCGGTTCGAGTCCGAGAGGGGCAGCTTTTTTCCAGATATTAAATCTGAAGGATAATAAAAATGAAGAGCCATGTCTTTGGTAATCTTATCGCTATTGTAATTCTTTACATTGGAACGGTTGACTCTATTGATGCAGGGTTTGCCAGCGTAGAGGTGACCGCCTCTGATAATAAAATTCGTGAATTTAAAATGCCAACCCAAATGTTTCCCTGTGATATTAGTGAACAAGATATGTTTTATCTTGTTTATGACAAAGATCTGGTGGAGATTAGGTGTGGCGAACCCCCGGTTAATTAACTTTTGAGGAGAGACACTATGAGCAGTTTTGATAAGAAGTTTTCCCTTTTCGCAAGCGGTGTTTTGGCAACACCCATTGTAGGGGTTGGAATTTTTTTTATAGGCCTTGCATCTTGCAGCCCATTGGCCGGTGGTGATCTGGCAATTGGATATCCGCATGATATTTCTGGAGAGATCACAAAGGAGCCTACAACAAGGTATGTAAGGGGTCCAGAAGGCGCTGGGGGCACAGAGAAGGTTGCCATCACAGTATCTGTAGAAAGCGTCCCAGAAACCCTTCAGGACGCTCACAGTGGAGGGGAACTAATCATAGAGTGTCACTCTACACGCTGCACCCAAATCCAGAAGGGAGAGACTCACTCTTTTGCTTGCATTGGAGTTGGTCGATTCTTTGAACCCAATGTTGCGGTTTGTAAGCACGTCTCTAAGCTTTAGCGGAGCATAACCATGGATGATGATCCGAATCAACCTTTCTTTACAATGTTAACATTGGTCGTCGCAGCATTTGTTATGGCCTTTGGGGCAGTAGCGCTTTATCTTTTTATTTACTTTATAGAGTATGTTCTGATACTGATGGCCGTCGCTGCCGCTTGCATTGTCTCACAGTATCGAAAGCATAAGTATCGTTGAATGGTGTATTGATGATCTGGGCAGCATCATCAAGTAGATAGAGGTGTTGCCGGGCCTCTACTTGGAGAAAAAGCATGACAGATGAAGAACGTGAAGCAGAGCGACACCAGCGCATCGCCGCAGGGGCTATCCTTATGAATTATCTTGAAACCCATGAACCGCCCGAGGTCGTCAAAAGGGCCTTTGTTAAACTGCTTGGAGGTGATCACCTCCGAGCGGTATGTGACGCTCTGGATGTGGCTGAGATCTTAAACCACCCTTGGCAGAGTGGGACTGACCATGAATGAGGCAGATGGATTATGGTTTAGTTATTTATTCAGCGTTCTATTTATCTTACTCACTATTCTTTTTATGATCTTTATACCTCTAGCTTGGACTGGCTTGGTCTTCATGGTAGAAAATTATACGTTCCCGACGTTGTTGTTTTTCTCCATGCTTTTAGCATACAAAGTATCTTCGACTTGGGTCAATTATCACTTGCAGCAATTGGAAAGAAGATGATAAAGAAAGAAGTAATCAAGAGAATCTTACTCTCTATTGCCTTGTTTTTTACCTTGCTTGTTGCCCCGCTTGTTAGCGTCATCGCTTTCGTACATGTGCTATATAATCCACATTATATCGTGTACATATCGGCAGCATTCCTGTCCAGTCTGCTTTGCCACGCATGCTGGTTTATCGCCGGGGAAATTTTGAGCAAACCTAATCTGTTTGCGAGCTGGAGAAAAGATGATTGATCCGCAAAAAGAATATAGAATCACAGTAGTTGCCGATAGCAACGATGCTGATTATGTTACTAGTATTGAGAAGCTTACAGGAGAGGAGATTAATACCCATATTCTTCCGGTTGTTGCTGAGATTAAGCGGGTAAACCCAGACGAAAACAACTGGTACGCTATGTGGGAACACGGGTTTGATTGCGAAAAGATGCTGCCAAAAAATATTTATAATTTGACTGAAGATCAAATTGATTGGTTTAATGAACTTGTTCTGCCTGGCATCGAAGGAGGAACTCATAGCATCGAAAGCATAAGTATCGTTGAATGGGTGGATGAAACTCCCCTGTTCCCTTAGTTTGTTTTCGGGATATAGCGCAGTCTGGTAGCGCATCTGCTTTGGGAGCAGAGGGCCGTTGGTTCGAATCCAGCTATCCCGACTTTTAATCTTTTAAAGAGAAGAGAGCTAATATGTTACCTGAGCGTGAAATCTGCGAATCTCTGCTTGGCGTAAAAGTATCCAGTATTGGCTGTGACGGCGCATTGCGCTACGGAATCGTCCGGAAGCATTACCCCGAGGTTGGACCGAGCCTGGTCGAGCTGGCTCGCTACTGTAGTGGTAAAAGAAAAGACCGCCCAAAGTCGGGAATGTGCCTGATCGAGTTCAGCCCCAATCGTCGCGAGTATGTATCGGAAGATCTGCTTACTGCTGCTAACGGGGCGACTTCCGAGGAAGAGTAGGTCCGACCCATTTTAATCTTTTAAAGAGAAGAGAGCTAATATGTCTGGTGAAATAAAGATAGTAAGCGTTGAAGAGATGGCGGAAAAGATTATGCAGCTAAGCACTGGTAAAGATTATTTTGAATTTATGAAAGCTCTTGAGACTTCTAATCCAGCTGCATCGACCGAGGGTTTGCCAAATTGGGTCAAACAATATAAAGATGCAAGAAAAGACCCCAAGGTGCAGGCGCATATTGAGAGGTTAATAAGGGATGGGAGTCGAGCATTGATGTCATGAAACCAGATTACCAGCTGGTAATCTGAGGGGGCAAAAACTTTACATCCTTGTTCTGCTAATAACTATTTATTAGCCAGAATATAACATTCTAATAGGAGGCTATAATGAGTAAAAAATGTTCTGACTGTAAGTGTAAGACTAATAAATGTTGTGTTACTAAGTCTTGCTTGTGTTGTAACGCTTCCTGTTGCTGCAAGTAACGGGCAAAAACTTTACAACCCCAATAAAGAAACCCCTCACAGCGCATTTACTGTGAGGGGTTTCAAGGTTATGGTCCCTAACTTAACTTAGTTGTTATCAGAGTCTGCGGAGTCATCAGAGGCAGGAACAACGGAGGCTCCAGCCGACTCAACCGCAGCAACAGTTGAAGAGAGAAGGGAGATAACTTCCGAGAAAACATCTGCCGGAATCTTAGCGGGCTTAGAACCCTTACCGGAGCGAACTCGAAAGCTAACCACACCATCAGTGCAAGAGATAGTAGACCGAATGGTATCAGCCACAGAAGGCTCGGAAGCCTCGGACTCAAACCCAGAGTCTACAAAACTCTGAAGGCACTCTACAGCCTCCCCAAACTGGGCAACAGGAATAACCTGTGCGCCAGTTCCTTTTCCGCGATTAGTCGCAAAAGAGACAACGGGAATGTCGCTCTCATCGAGAGACACAGACATGGTAGAGCGAACAACCTGAATCGGAGACTCAGTATTTTCGGAACCAAAAATAGCAGTGGACATTTATTATTCCTTTTAGTTAGCGGGACCATCCCACGCTACTCTATAACACAGATCAGATTGCTTTAAAAAAAATAGCAACTCAAAGTTAGATGATCATCTAATAGTATTACGGGGATCATCAATAATTCGTGTTTATTAAGAAAATATATTTTTAATTAGCAATCCTCGGATTTTCAGCGCCGGGACAAAAACTTAACATCGGATAGTATAAGATTATATTAAGGTCGCCAAAGTTGAGCTTTTATCACGAGCCCTGAGCTCTTCTTTAATTATCTCAACCCCGAGGAGCCTTGGGCAAAAGTTTAACTCCACCCTCTAAAGATTCTTAAACTTAATCCAAACCTCAGGATCAGCAGGAATACCACAAGCTTCTTCAACTCCCGCTTTATCAATCCATATCCAATCTTGATGTTCATGGTCAATAACCGGCTTTGGATCACCAACCTTTGACCAAAAGAAATAAAAATCTCTTTCGCCGTTAATCATCTTGTGAAGAAAGAAAAGAGAGTCAGAAGGTAAATGAATTTGAGTTTCTTCCATTACCTCTCTAGCTGCAGTTTCTTCAGGTAACTCTCCCGGTTCAGCTTTGCCTCCAGGAAGAGCCCAGACACCAGGAAAAGATCCCATCTTAGATCTTTTTAAAATAAGAACTTCATCTTTTTCATTTACGACAAATACTATAGAAGCATAGAACATTTAATTCTCCAATCCCGCTGGGGCAAAAGTTTTACAAGCGTGGTAACCGCCTCTATTAGCCTTCTTATTAATAGCCTATTCTGTTTTTTTTAAACCAATCTGATCTAGGTTATGGACAGGTAGAGGGCATCAGTGCGACTACTGATGGGTCTTAACATATTATCTAACCGCCCTCTAAGATTGTATTAGTTTTCATAGTATAATAGAGTCACCCTAGTCTAATCAACAAATCCGAGGAGAAAGACGTATATGTTAAAGAACAATGCAGGCCGCGTATTTTACTTACTAATGAATCAGGATAAAAGTTATTCTATTCATTCTGTCCAAACAGATAAGTGCATCTTATCCAAGGTTTCATCTTTTGTGGCCTTGGATTTTTTGCGTTTAAATGAGCCATCAAATCCATCTATCTCCTTATTAGAAAAGGGGCCAGCTTATGATCCAGATAAAGATTGGGACTGGTGGATGAAGAATATTTATGGGGTGGGTGAGGAGGCGAGAAAGCTCGTAGAGAAAGAACGCAATGAAAAGATGTGGCCTCGGAATACAAAAGTAGAACCGGACAGCACTGAGGAGCGTTTAGATCAAGTAATAGTTAAATCTTTTTTGAATCACTTAAATGAAGGAGACGGGCATCTGACAAACAATAACGAAAAGATTATGCCTTCTGATAAACCAGAGTATTTTACGATCACAGAAAACTATTATGAAGTCCCTCAGGTTGATAGACTTTTTGATTCATTAGAAGAACAGGAAGCTAACCAAGGATTTTTAGATCCAGAAGATTACTTAGATCTTTATACAACCGGGGTAAGATACAGTATCAATGATTGCTATGACCCATATGATTCAAGCTTAAGTAATAGTGAGTATTGTTTTTGGGATTATGATTATTACTATGACAGTAGCCTTATTGTTACAGGCGATGATTCAAAACAATTAGAGTTAGACTTTCCAGTTAAAGGCTCTAACTCTAGATTGCATAATCGAAATGAACCCTCTACCAGATACAAACCATCAGAAGAAATGAAAGAAGTTTTTAAAATCTTATATACTGACGACGACTAATCTCTTTTCATAAGAGAAGCAGGCCCTCTTTTTCTCAGGAATCAGAGGGCCTTTTTTTTAGGAGACTTTGGACCCTTTTTTCCAGAAGAGAAGGGTCTTTTTTTGTAGAAATCATCGGACCTATATACGCGGGCTGAAAATTCTTGAAGATTCTGTGGACAAAAGTGTGATCCGACGCAGCGTAGTTTTTCGCTTTGCCCATTTTTTCTCCTTTTTCATATAAGTTTTTTCGGACCCCCTGACCCCCAAGTGGCCTAACCCCAAAAATTTTCTATATATTTTTTTAAAGGTTTTATATAAGTGTCTAAGTGGGGCCTTGCTTACATGCGTCCGTGCGTCCTTTTTTCCCAAGTAATCTGTGCGTCCGTGCGTCCATAAAAAAAGAAAGCTTAGAGCCAAAAGAGGCGGGGTGAAGAAAAAAACCTAACGGTTTTTATTTGGCGCCTCACCCGCCTCTTGTTCAGAAGATATAAACTCTATATGTGCTTGTGTCCATGTGTGCTTGCATCCATGTGCGCTTGCATGAGTGCGCTTGCATGAGTGTGCTTGCATCCATGTGTGCTTGCATGAGTGCGCTTGCGTTTTCATGATCTTTAAGTAGGTCTTTAAAAGATTAAAAATATACTAATTTAAAAGAGAAAAGAGTTAAGGCCTCTTTGGTTATAGGCCGATAATCTATATAGGAGAAAAGAAATGATTAAAGACTTAGTGATATTAGCCAATGACTTAGACTCAAAGGGCTTAAGAGCAGAAGCAGACATCTTAGACAGCCTGATAAAAGAAGGTGCCTCTACATATGACCTGCTTGATTATGATGCTCGGAATGAATCAGAAAGAAAAATTGCAGTTATGGTATTTGAGGAAGCCGAAAGAAGAGCTAACCGTTATGATATTTCAAGGGAAATGTTAAACGAGTTCTATAAAGATGTATTGAGTAATGTTAAAAAACTTATTGCAACTACTGAGAAGGATATGAAAGGGTTTGATATGAGTCTTGCATTAGAAGAGTCCGATGAGCCTATCAGAAATAGCTGAAGAGCCTGAAAGATATAATTCAAATAAACCCTGGGATGCTTTGCTTCCGCCATCAAACGAGTAGGGTATAATGTTAAAAGATTTAATTAGCTTAGCTGATAACTTAGATTCAAAAGGTTTAAAAAAAGAAGCAGACTATCTGGACTCATTGATCCAAAAGTGGGCCGAGGAAGAAGAAAGCTTTAAAACAATAGGCAATCCAGAAGAAAAGATAAAAGAACTCTTTGGCAGAAATCTGCAGATTTTCACTCATGCTACGCAGGCTCTAAATAAAAATAACTTTCAAGGTTA
>Ga0080013_1000256_pt1 | contig 75351 bp, 79 predicted proteins | sample ETNvirenome_6_85_FD_69236 | JGI IMG/M metagenome (GOLD analysis project Ga0080013, IMG submission 69236) | Marine viral communities from the Pacific Ocean - ETNP_6_85 (SPADES assembly) (version 2) | ecosystem: Environmental > Aquatic > Marine > Oceanic | place: Pacific Ocean | collected 2013-06-19
AAGGCGCGTTCTCCCCCTCCGGCTACACCATCGTCTACGACACGGCGGACTACTCGCCCGTGTCGATCGACCCGGCCTACGGCGATGCGATCGAGGCCATGACCAAGGCCGGGACGCCGTTGCCCATCGGGGAGCTTCCCGTAGCGGGCTTGAACCCCTGGTTCAAGCACGAGACGCGCTTCATCTACGACATCGTCGGAGCCGTCCCCGAGTCCCCCGCCGACTACACGCCCGACGGCATGCTCGCGCAGGGATCTGCGGGCCAGTACGGCGAGTTCGACTACGCGTCGGGCTTCGCGGTCCTGCGGCCGATCAACCACGCGCAGACGGGCTTCGCGGGCGCGCCTCCCACGGCCGTCTCGGCGCACGACGCTGCCCTGGAGGCTGCGGCCTACATCAACGCCAACCTCGCCGCCTTCGGCTTGACCGTGAAGGTGAAGGCTGCGGCGACGCAGGCTTTCCACAGCGCCACGGCCAAGACCAAGGAGCACTGGACGCAGACGCGGCCCCCGAACCTCGACACGACGGAGGGGCGCGCCTTCACGTCGCTGGATCAGGCCAAGAAGGCCATCAGCCGCCGCGTCAAGATCCCCGCCCTCTACTACGGGCAGGACTCCCATCGAACACCGCCCCCGATCACGTGGGAGACCCTGGGCGTGGACTGCCTCATCGTGGACGAGGCCCACAAGTTCAAGGGCCTGTTCAACGCCCGCGGCCGTGGCGGCACCGTCGCCTACCTCGCTAGCGGCGAGTCCTCCACGCGCGCGTGGGTGTTGGAGTACATGGCGTCCATCGTGAAGCAGCAGCGCAACGGTCGCGTCGTGCTTCTGACCGCGACCCCGGCCAAGCAGTCGCCGTTGGACTTCTACAACATCATCCAGTTCCTCGGCGCCCCCGGTCTCGGGCCCGACGACAACCTGTTCAACAGTTTCTACCTCGACACGGCGGAGCAGTTCGTCAGCCGGTTCGTGAAGATCGCGGACAACGTCGTGATCAACACGAAGGGCGAAGCGTCCCGGTCCCCGGCGGCCGACGCCTTCCAGAACCTCTCGGACGAGTTCTTCCCCGCCTTCCGGCGCTACGCCAATCGCAAGACGGTCAACGACGTGCCCTACCTGCGCGGTGAGACCGTAGCGCAGGGCCACCCCCAGGAGGGGGGCCTTGGCGCCGCCGTGTTCGACGTGGACGCCGAGACGATCTCGATCAAGGGCTTCAGGGGCGCCGAGGATCTGGACGACGTGGCGGACCTCTCCAACTACCGATTCCGCGTGGTGACGGGCGAGGGGGAGGGGAGCTACAACATCACGGGGGGCGCTTACGACGTGCCGAGCGACATGGGGTACGTCAACGTGCAGCCCCCGTTGCCTGCCGCCTCAACGTACTCGCGCCGCGCAGGCGGCGACGCCTGGGTCATCTACAAGGACGCGCGCGTGCCGCTGGCGCCGACGCCCACCAAGGCCCTGGTCAAGATGAGCCCGCCCCAGGACGCGCTCTACAAGAAGATCCAGCACGCCCTGGCGCGCATGTACATTGACGACGTCGCCACGTGGAAGATCGACGTCGGCGGCATCGACATGACCATCGACCGGCGCTCCGTGTTCGGCCGCATGAGCCGGATTGCGCAGCACCCCGATCTGGAGATGCTGGAGACGAAGGCGTCTGGCGCAGACGAGGAGGAGAACGAGGACGAGGAGGCCGAGACCACGACCACCAAGGTCATGTTCCCCGACCGGTACACCTACGGACTGCTCACGGCGCTGGATCCTGACTTCGACGCGTACGACGCCAAGGGGGCCAAGACGCTGCAAGCCCTGATCGGCATCCGCGGCTCCGACGACTCCGACGAGGACGAAGAGGAGGAGGCGGCGAAGAAGCCGAACCGCGGCCTCATGGGCTCCGTCCCCCTCGACAACCCCGAGCACACGGCCCTGCGCGACATGTGGGGCACCCTGCGGCGATCTCGCGCTGCGGCCCTCGACGCGGCCCCCACGGCGGGTCTGACGGAAAAGGAGATGACCGACACGCTCGTGGAGACCCGCGAGACGTGGGAGAAGGAGCCCTCCGTACTCGGCGCGCGGCCGAAGAACGCGAAGGCGCAGAAGGCGGGCGACCCCGAGATCCATCCCACCAACGGCGCCGACTACGCCCGCTTCAAGGCGCTGTTCGACGCGTCCGAGCCCCTCGCACAGCGCGCCCCGCTGCTCAAGGATCTGTGGGACACGACGCGGGGTGCGTGGTTCCAAGTTGGCGGCAGCAAGTCGGCCCTGAAGCCGTTGATCTCGACCAAGGCGGCGAAGGTGCTCGCGGCCAAGAAGCGGGGCATGAACCCCCTCCCCGACGTGGACCCGATCAGCAGCCGAACGACGGCGCTGGCGGACCGCATCGTCGGGCAGAACATCGAAGACAGCAGCGCGCCCTACAGGGGCGCCGTGACCTGCGGCCACCTCATCTTCGTGGACAACCTGTTCTACCAAGCGTGGCAGATGGTCTCCTACTGCCGGGTCTACGGGCTCGCCCGAGCCTGCGCGAGCGAGCTTCTCGCCTACCGGACGGAGCAGCGCGCGGCCAAGGCGCCCCTCGACGCGAACGAGATCAAGAAGATCCTGGCGTTCTACAAGCTCGGGACGTGGGGGTGCTACTGGACCGTCCGCGCCGTCATGCTCAAGGTGTTCCCGCAGGCGCAGGCCGCCGTGGCCGACACCGACCAGGGCGATCGACCTGCGCGACCGCGTCGGACCGACGAGACGCCCGCGAAGGACCCGAGCCTCCACGCGATCCAGAACGCGCTCCTGTGGGTGTGGGACGCGCAGCAGGAGGACGCCTACAGCCTCGTGCGCGAGGCGGTCCCCGGCGCCGTGGACTTCTACGACGTGATCAGGAGCCACGGTGCGAAGCCGCCGCGGCGCACGACCTTGAACATCGCCGTGGTCAAGCGCGCGTACTTGGACGGCTGGGAAGCCGCGGCCAGCAAGGTCGTGGTCATGAACGCGCAGATGAGCCCCTCCACCGTCCGCGAGGTGCTGGCGCAGGAGTTCAACGGCGAGTTTGAGGGCGTCGAGACCGAAGAGGACGTCGTGCAGGAGGACGGCACGATCAGGAAGGTCAAGCGGGTCCGGTACAGCCCCCTGCGGCAGCCGAAGTACGACGTCGTGATCGCCAACTCGGTCGCCTACGAAGGCGTGGACCTTCAGGTGCGAACCTGTCGGATCATCCACGCGGATCTGCCCTGGACGTCAGCCGACTTCACGCAGCGCAACGGCCGCGCCGTGCGTCAGGGCAACCTGTACAAGAAGGTCCAGATCCTCGTGTACCTGAGCGAAGGCACCGTGGACTACTACCGGCTCCAGGGCATCGAGCGAAAGAAGGGGTGGATGGAGTCCGCCCTGGCGTCGAAGGACTCGACGTTCAAGCTCTCCGACAACGAAGCCGAACTGCTTGAACTGGCCTTGAACTCGGTCGCGGAAGGCGATCGGGATGCAGTGCGCGTGCGCGTCGAGCGCAAGCTCCAGGCCATCAAGGCCGAGCGCATCAACCTCTTCTACGAAGGCGTCCTCAAGACGTTGGAGCACGCCTACTCGCGCTCCCGCAAGCTGCGCCTCGCAGAGGCGGCGGATGCGGCGGGGGCCTACGAGAAAACTGCCAACGCGGCCGACAAGGCCATGCGCGAGGCGCTGAATCAGGCCGACGGTGTCGGCGGCGAAGGCGTCGGCGGCGAGAACATCTACGGGCGTGACTTCCGGCCCAGCTACTTCGAGGTCTGCTCCGAGACCCTGTACGCCGGGCGGCAGGCGCTCCCGAACCCGAACCCGTACGACGGCGAGCCCTACACGTCGTCGCCGGCCCCCCCGATCGTGGAGAACTCGCTGCTCGGCGTCTACATGCCCGAGCACAAGGCGCAGGATGCCTACTTCGACGGCGCGGAGAACTACCGCGTCGTGCCCTTCCGCGAGAACGACGCGGCCCGTGACTTCAAGGTGCGGGACCCGGTGAAGGGCACTTTCATGCCGATGGTGTTCATCCCCCTGGTGTGGGTGGGTCGCTTCGGCAACATGAGTGCGGCCGGGGCAGGCAGCGTGGGGCGCCGCATCGGCGTGCTCCCCCTCTTCCTCAACGAGAACTTCCGCGCTACGCCCACCGCCAGGGCCACGCGGGACGCCTACCGCCCGAACTTGAACCAGAGCGTCGAAGTGAACCTGACCGATTGGGAGGTCTGGACAGCGGCGCAGTTCGTAGACCTAGCCGGGAACGTACGGCTGCCCTACGCACTGCGCAGCGTGTGGGACGTGCGGAGCGGCGCCTACCGTACGCACAACGCGAGCGCCGTGATCCCGGCTACGTGGGACGAGGTGAAGCAGTACGTGGCCTCCACCAACATCCCCCTCATGCACAACGGCGTCGTGGGCACCAAGGAGTTGGCCGAGCGCATCGGCGTCGAAGTGGGCTGGTCCCACCTCGGCTACATCGGCACCGACTGGCTGACGGAGCACGAACAGGCCGTGCAGGGGGCCTTGGACTACGCCGCCGCCCACCGCTACGGGCAGGCTGAGAAGGGCGTTTACATCCCCTACAGCGTGGGCGGCAAGCTGGTCATCGTGCCCGGCAAGCTCCTGAAGGGTGCGCAGGTCCGCGAGCGGTTCGCCAGGAACCCCGCAGACGCACGCGAGCGCCTCGCCCGAGGGCAGACCATCCCCGCCATCGAGGACGCAGAGGAGGCGTTGGAGCAGGCCGAGGGCGCCTTGAAGGCAGCCAAGGCGGCCGTCAAGGAGGCGAGCAAGTACGTCACCGCCACGCGCAACGAGGAGAAGGAATCCCGCGCCCGCCGGGACAAGGCCAAGCTGAAGCGGGAGACGGCCCAAGAGGCCGCAGACGACGTGCTCACCGCCCTCCGTGTCATGGGCGACGAGGCGTCGGAGGGGCTCAAGAAGAAGGCCGCAGCGGAGCAGGAGAAGATCGACAAGGTGCAGGCTGCCGTCGATGAGGCCGAGGCGGAGTTCGCCGCGGCGTCCACGGACTACAAGGAGGCTCGGGGCGATCACGACTCCGCGACCGGCGCAGTGGAGACCGCTGAGGGTGCAGTGAGCACCGCCAAGGACAGCGCCCTGATGGCGCAGGCCGTCGAGACGCGGCCCATTCTCCCGACGCGCGAGGGCTTCGAGGAGTTCGTCACCAAGCTGCGCGCGGCCGACTTCGCACCGCAGATCAGCGTGGGGCTCCCCGTTGGCAAGGTGGCGTTGAACGCGGCCAAGTTGACGTTCATGACGTGGTTCGTGGGCGATGCGCGGCCTGCCGTGATCGAGGGGCAGAACGAGTGGTGGGGCGTGCCCGCGCACCCATCCCACTACTTCACGAGCTACGAGTCCTCGGAGCACGAGAAGCGCACGCGGTCTGCGGCCGAGATGCGGCAGCAGGCGCTCCGCTTCACAGACAAGAAGCGCGCTGCGCCCTCGGTCGAGGTCGGCGGCCAGCGGTTCGTCCTGACGAAGATGGGGATGCTGAAGGGCGGCGACGTGTTCTTCACGCCCGGCGAAGAGCCCCTGTTCGTGTACCGGGTCGAGGGCACTCCGTCCCTGGTCCGCGATGCCGACGGCTCCCTTGCGGGCGTCTCCGTCGCAGTAGAGACCCTCGGCACGCTGGACGAAGACGACGGGTCGTTCGTGCCTCGCGGCGACGGTGCCGTGGACGTGTCCACCGACACGCACGACCAGAACAGCGAGGCCGCCGTCGTGCCCAAGGCGCTGGTCGAGGACGTCTCCGAGGAGTAGGTCATGTGCGCCGTCGGCCGTCGAACGGCGGCGATCTACACGCGGTTCTCCCGCGGGGACGTCGCCGCACCCATCGAAGTGCAGGAGCAGGCGATCCGCATGGCGCTGGCCCATCGGAGCATCCTGATCACCGGCGCCTACACCGACAGCACACCGCCGACCAAGACGGCCCCGCGCCCGGGCCTGCGCCTCCTCCGCCAGACCGTCGAGCGCCGTGAGGTGAGCCTCGTGCTGGTCTGGAGTCTGGACCGCATCGGGCTCCCCCTCGGGGACATGGTGAACTTCCTGAGCGAACTCGATGAGGCCCACGTCGGCCTGATCTCCGTCCAAGAGGACATCGACACCACGCGCGCGCACGGGCGCATCATCCTCAAGGCCATGACGGACCTGCGCGACGCACGCGCTCGCGTGCGCGCAGAGCGGTCGCGCCTCTACGCCTACAAGGCCCGCGGCCCCGAAGTCCGCGGGCCAGGGCGCCCCAGGTTCGATCTGACGGGCCTGGAAGCCGACGCGGCCGTGGAGGTCTACGGCTCAGCGCGTGCCGCTGCGCGGGCTCTGGGATGCTCCCACACTCTCGTGAACCGGCGCCTGAAGACGTATCAGGCGGCAGGCTCGGGGGCGGCTGAGGCGACGTTGTAGGCTGCGGCCTGCACGGCGCGCGCTACGGCGAGCCCGGGCTCTACGTCCTTCAAGCGGATGCCGTCACCCCGCAGTGCGGCCTTGTAGACCTCGGTGTGCAGGTCGGTGAACTTGCCGTCGAGGGCGATCGGGGAGCCCCCCACATTGATCTTGCGGTACGCGCGGGCTCCAGCGCCCAAGTAGAACGGCAGGTCCCGCTGGCTGGTGGACAGCAAGAACTGCACGTCGGCGCACTCCATGGACAGGGAGCCGCGGATTCGCTCGGGGCCCGCGGCTTCGATCACCGGGGGGCCATCGAGGCCCCCGAACCACCAGTGCAGCAGGTCGAACAGGTGCGACCCGATGTTGAAGGCGATGCCGCCCGAGCGTTCCGGGTCGCCCTTCCATGACTCGGCGTACCAGGGGCCCCGCGGCGTCACGTAGGACACCTCGGCCTGAAGGCGGGCGCCGGGGTTCGACTTGAGCCGTTCGATGATGCGGTGCTTGGCGTCGATCAGGTTCGTATCGTGCCGAAGTTGAAGCACGGGCCAGACGATCTTGCCCGCCGCCTCCACGGTCTCCAGCTTCACGAAGTCGTCGCCCCGCACCGCGACGGGCTTCTCGCAGATCACGCCGTCCACGCACACCGTGAGGGCCCGTAGCGTCTGCGGGACGTGGCGGTGGTTCGGGGTGCAGATCACCACGTAGTCCGGCCGTGCGTCCTCCAAGTGATTGAAGAACGCGTCAGGGTCCAGCGTGAAGGGAACGTCGTGGAAGTGTGCGTCGAGGACGCCCACGGCGTCGTGCGTGTCGCACGCGGCTACAAGGTGCCCCCCGACCGCCTTGATCGCCCGGAGGTGGCGCTGGGAGACGAACCCTACCCCCAGCAGCGCGAACGTCGGGGGGCGGTCCTTCGGATGGAAAGCGGTCGGAGGGCTCATCGACGGATGGTGCCGCTGGGCTTGCGGTTTGTCAACGTCCCCCACAACGCGCCCCAAGAGCAACGGGCCCTGCCCCGCGGTCCTACTTCACCCCTCGAAGGCAGTCCGCAGCGCGCAGGAGTCTGGGGCGGGAGCCATCGCCAGCGGGGGGCGCTTTCGCCGCTCTGCTCCGTGCATGTCCTGCGCTCGTGCGCCGGCTTCGGGCCGGGCTTGCGCTTCGGGGTCGGGGCAGTCATCAGTTCATGTTTGCCCACGACGCCCCCTGAGCAATCGCGCGGTCGTTTTCCAGCTTCGCAAGGTACCCGCGGAGGGCGGCGACCTTGGCGGTCTTGTCCCTGCCGCCGTTGCGCTCGGTCCACTTCACGGCTCGCTTCACTCGTTCGATTTCGGCGTTGGTGTCTCGCATGCTCTCCTCCAATGCCCGGCTTGGCCCCCGGGCGGGGCGGGTGATTCAGGCGGCTTCGGCGGTCTTGATGGACGAGGAGATGTCGGCCCACATGGCCGGGCTCTGCGCCTTGATGGCGGCGATGATGGCGCGGATGCGGGTGGTGATGGACCGGCGGGCGACGCTGTGGGGCGGGAGCCATCGGCGCTGCTCGCGGAGGGCGAGGAGCAGGGCGGTGTGGTCGGCGGCGGTCTTGGGGGTCACGGTCTCAGCCCTCCCAGGAAGGAATCAGGTCGATGGCACCGTCGATGATGTCGTCGTCGGCCTCGGGGGCTGCCGGGGCCGGCTCGACGGCCTTGAGGGCGGCCAGCGCGATGTGGTGGCGCTCCACGAACCAGTCCACGCCGTCGGCGTCGCGGATCAGGGCGCAGCCGGCGACCTCGTGCCAGCCCTGGCGGGCCTTCACGGAGCCGCGGACCACGATGAACTTGGTGCCGATGGCGGGCCGGCGGTAGGAGTGCTGCGGCGGCAGCTTGGTCTCACCGGCGCAGTTCATGCCCTTGCTTTCGGGGCTGTCGCGCCACGCCCGAACCTCGGCGGCGGTCACGCAGCGCCAGACCTCGGCGCCCTCGGGGGTCTTCTGGTCGGTCTCGGGGTCCCAGCGCCGCCCGGTCTGGAGGGTTACAACGAGGTCGCCCTTGGCGAAGCGGGGGCGGTTGGCGGGCGTGATGTAGGTCATGCACAGGCTCCTAGGTGGTTCGTGTCGGGGGGGGTCAGCATCCCTCCGACACCTTGAGTATAGGTGCGCCTTAGCGGGTTTCAACACCTTTCTGCATTAAGTTTCCCGTAAGGCCCCCGTACAGCGGTCGGGCCGGGTTGGCACGCCTCCTGCTACGCGGGCACGTACGCGCGCGCATCTTCCTCATAGAGGGGGAGGTGCTGCGGCAGCCCGAGGGCGAGGTCCAGGGTCCTGAAGCCCTGGCCGCACACCGAGCACCCGAATACGGGCAGCCCCTCCCACCGGACGGGGCGGGTCCCCGAGCCGCGGCACAGGTCCCCGCGGTTGACGGGCACCGGGTGCCGGGCGCGCGGCGGGGGGACCTTGGGCCGCGGGGGGACCTTGGGCTGCGGGGGAACCTTGGCGCCGGGGGTGGTCAGGAGGCTTCGGGGGGCGGGACGGTGTTGGTGAAGAAGCCGGGGCCCACGTTGGTGGGTGCGGCTGGGGCGGGCGCAGGCGCGATCCCCAAGCCCAGCCCGGCAAGCGCGGTACGCCGCTTGTCCTCGTACGCCTGCACCTTCACGGCCCATGTGGGGTCCAGGGCAAGCGCAGTGAGCCCGCGTTGCAGGGTGTTCGCGGCTTGCGCCTTTTGCGTACCACCGAGGACTGCCACGATGTACGTGATCGCCTCGTGCTGCTCGTCTGTAACCTCAACCTGAATGATCTTGCTCATGCGGCAGAGCGTAGTTGTCGCGGTTGTGGTTCGTCAAGGTGTTGAGCAAACCATCCGAACTGCTTGCCGCGGACCCACGATTCTATATCATTATCGCAGGAGGCAACATGGCAACAGAGCAGCATGACTTCACCATCTACGCACTTGGGGGTACGCCCTCTTGGCAGATTACCCGGTGGTTTGCGTCACAGCCCGCACACCCGCGGTGCTCCGAAAAGGGGTGCAACGTGAAGGCCACGTACTACTTCTTTGCCCCCATTGGGGGAGTAGGGCAAGTGTTGGCGTCATGCCCGAAACACGCGCATTCAGCGGTTGGCTGGGCGGAGACGGTGAAGCTCACTTCCCTGGGGCCGATGCAGGTTTCCGTGCGCCGTGACTGACGAGCCCTCCCCGCGCGCCGAACTCATGCTCCCCGTCGAGCCCGGCGAACTCACGCCGATCACCCTCACGGGCGCCCACCTCCCGGCCGAGACCCCTCGGGCCCCCAGCTTCACCGCCGAGGAGATCGACGCCATCCGAGCGAACGTCGAAGCCTCCGACGCGGAGAACACCAAGCGGGCCTACACGGGCGCCTGGGCGAGCTTCGTGGCCTACTGCAACGCGCACGACGCGACGGCGCTCCCGGCGACCCCCGAGGCGCTGGCCGGCTACCTGTCCCATGCCCTCCGCCAGGACGGCAAGCTCTACACCGTGGGAACCCTCAACCTGCACCTGTCCGCGATCAAGCGCGCCCACCGCGAGCGCGGACTGACGCCGCCCCACGGGCACCCGCTGGTCTACCGCGTCTGGAAGGGCATCCGCAGGACCCGCGGCACCCACCAGCAAGGTGCGCCGGCCCTCACCGCCGATCTCCTGGCCAAGGCAGTGAAGGCCATCCCCTCCGGGCCCCGCGGGCGCCGGGACGTAGCCCTCCTGCACGTCGGCTTCGCTGGCGCCCTGCGCCGGTCGGAGATCGCAGCCCTGCGGCTGTGCGACGTCGTGCTCCACCCCCGGGGGGTGCGGCTGCACGTCGTACGCAGGAAGACCGGCGACGATCCGACCTACGTGGACGTGGCGACGGGGAGCCCCGCGGCCGAGGCGCTGTTCTCCTGGCTCGACGTGCTCGCGACCACGACCACGCCCTTGAGCTTGGAGCCGGAAGGCTCGGGGACGGCGCTGTTCCGTGCGGTGCATGAGACCTTCACCGGCCCGCGCATCGCGGCCACGGGCCTCTCGGAGGGCAGCGTGCGCGACGTCGTGAAGCGCCGCACGGGCCTTACGGCGCACAGCCTGCGCGCGGGCTACGCCACCACGGCGGCGGAACTCGGGCAGTCCCTCGCGGAGATCCGCGACGCAGGCGGCTGGAAGTCGATCGTGACGGTGGACCGCTACATACGCCACCGCCGCCAGTTCGGCGCCGACGCGCCCCGGGCCAAGGTCCAGGCTGCGCTGGCCGCCGAGCAGGCGGAGGGGAAGTAGCTCAGTCCTTCTCGGGGACGCGCGCGATGCGCGGGAAGTTCAACCGCCCCATCTGCGCGTCGGCCATCATCCGCAGGTCGAGCATGATCACGCAGAGGTGGCACGCTTTGACTTCCTGCTCCCCGAGGAGCGGGGGCTCGAAGTCTTCGGGGCAGGGGTGGGATCCGAGTCCTCCAAGACCACCGGCTCCTCCTTCTGGAGACTCTTGGCAGCATCAGACCTGGGCCCGAACTCCTTGATGAAGTTGTCAGAAGGCTCGCCGCCCATCTCATCAGAGATGTCGTCTCCTGCCAGAAACCGGGCAACCAGTTCCACACATTCCTTGATCGTTCGCGTAGTCATTTCGACTCCTAGTTCGAGGTCACTACAAATGAATACCTCTCTATAGACTCACCAACCCCTGTTTTTATTGGTGACTCTCGCCAAGGCTCAAGACTTCTTCTGAAGAGCCTCAACTTTTGCGGTGAGGACGTCGATCTGGCGGAGCCGGGTGACGCGCTTGAGACGCCGCGGTCGTGCGCTGGCGCGCAGGGTGAAGGCGCCTTCCCGCGGGGCCTCTTCGGTGTCGTTGGTCATGGCTCAGCCCTCTCCAACCGTGGTGCTCAGGAACGAGTCCATCACGGCGCCGAAGTCGTCGCCCAGCGCCGCTGCGGCGTCCTGGGGCTCCGACGGTGCAGCGTCGTTGGTGCGGGTCCCGATGTCCTTCAGGGGGTCCCACGCGGGGATCTCCTCGATCGGGGCCGCTGCCGCCGCTTCCGCCTTGTGGCACAGCTTCCAGTAGTTCACTGTAGTCCAGCCGTCGCCGGGGCTCGTGTGCGCCGCCGTCGGCACGAACACATGCCCGTACTGCCAGTCCTTGAAGGCGTCAAACATGGCCGCCAGGGTCTCCGCGGTCAGGGACCGGTCCTCGGCCACGATGACGGGCAAGATGGGCGCCAGAGCCTCGGCGTCCCCCTCCTCGGCTGCGATGGTGCGCACGTCGGCCTCCAGCTTCGCAAAGAACGCTGCGAGGGCCATGAGCAGCAACGTCTCGGGCGCGCCTGACGGCACGACCACTTCGCCGTTCTTCTTCAAGCTCACCTCCACCTTGGGGCGCAGCGTCAACGCCGGGGTGCCGAAGGTGTCGGAGGGAAAGAACTCCTTGACCCCTACGTTGAGGGCCTTCACGCAGTTGCGCACGGCCTTGGCCTGCGCGGTCTCCCACGCCTTGACCGCGGAGCCGAAACGGTCAGACCGCTCCTTGGCGGCCACGGCCCGGTCCTCGGCCATGCCCGGCGCCTGCGCGCCGACGATCTTCGCCTGGAGCCCCGCCAGCGTCGTCCGCGCGGCCTCCTCCGTCGCCGCACAGGCCGCCGTCTGGTCGGCCCATCGGCCACTGCGGAGGGCATCGAGCGTCGGGCGTCCGAGCGTGGTCATGGCCTCGTTCATGTCGTTGGACGCCTGCTTGACCGTGCCCTCCTGCACGCGGCGCTGCTGAATGGCGGAGATCATCATGCGCCCCTGCTCCGCGAAGGCGGTGAGGGCCACGATGCGCTCGTCCACGCGACCGAGGGGGATGGCCGACTTGCAGCACGGGCACGACTCCTGCGCGCCGTACTGCGCCTTGATCGTGGTGAGCACGGTCAGGAGCATGTTCGCCGTCTTGATTTGCTTCTCCGCGGCCGGGTTCACGGCGGGGAGGGTGGCCAACGCGGCCTGCGCCTGCCTGCCTGCGGCCACGGCGTTCCGCAGGTTGCCCACCGCGTCGGTCTCGGCGCGGGCCGCTGTCGTGGCGGCGTGCGCGGCCTGCACTGCCGCTTCTGCTTGTTCGATGTCCCCGGTGGTCACGACGGGGCCCATGGTGGCCTCGATCTCCTCCGTGACCTGGGACGCGATCTTGTACTCGTCGCTGGCCGCCTTCGCGCGGCCCTTCAAGGTCTTGAGCACCTCGTTCGGGTCCTCGTTGAGGGCCGCGACCGCCTCGACGGTCTGGCGCCCGGCGGCCTCGGGGGGCACGACGGCGAGCACGGTGGTCGTGGTGATCCCGAGCTTGCCGGACAACCACGCTTCCGCCCGCTTCGGGCTGGCGAAGAGGTTGGCCCGAACCTCCTCGACGCCGAGCACGGCGCCGAACTGCTTGGTGGCGTCCACCTCCGCGCCGTTGAGGGTGACGGTGGGGCGCCCGTTGGAACGAGCCTGCTCCCACTTCACAACGTCGCCGTCGCTCCAGAGGCCCTCGACCCACAAGGTCGGAGCGCCCTTGGGCTTGCTGCGCCACAGCATTCGGGGGTCGCTCACGGAGGGGCGCCCCACGTAGTTGGAGACGGCGCCCGTCAGGAGGAGGGCCAGCGCCTCGGGGACGCGGGACTTGCCCGCAGCGTTCGGGCCGGTCAGGCATGTGGAGGGGCCGAGCACGACGGCCCACCCCTCGGCAGGGGCGTCGTACGCCTTCCACGTGGACTTGAGGGAGACGAGAGTGCGCAAGGTGAAGGCTCCGGGGCAAGGCGTACGCGGCTCCCGGGCCCACCCCGAAGGTCTCGCGCGCGCTGTCAGCTTCCTGAGCATACGGCTCGACTTGCGAAACCGCAAGCCCGGTGTTATGGTCCCTCCCCATGAGCCCCCCAAACGGCCCGAAGATCAAGACGTTGCGCACCATCGGGGAGACCGACGCTGCGCGCATGGTCGCGGCCATTGTGCAGGCTGTAGACCCCGACGACGCCAGCAAGGGGATGCAGCACGTCGCCAAGCTCTGCCTCGTGGACTCGTGGACGGTGTACCGATGGGTCGCCGGCAAGCACGTCCCTCGACGCCGGCAGTTGGACGCGCTCCAGCGCGAAGCGGCTGCCAAGGGCCTGACGTGGGAGATGGCCCCTCAGCCCGTCGATGCTGCCGTGGGGTCCGACGCGAACAGCATGTAGTGCTCCCGGTGGAGCCTCACCATGTTCCCCGTCGCTGTGCTCTCTACCTGTACGTGCTCCCCGTCGGACTCCATCGTGAGGAACTGCACGGTGTAGCCCTTGGCCGTGTAGTAGTAGTGGCCCGGCTCCAGAGCGTTCCAAGGCAGCGGCGTTGGCCCTGTCACAGGGGGCGCCTCCACAGGGAGCACCTCCGCCGGGGCCTTCGGCTGCCAGTGCCGCACGCGGCCTTCGATGATCGGCAGGTACTTGGGCGTCTTCTCGATGCCGATGCAGCGGATGCCTTCCAGGGCCGCGGCGCACAGCGTGGTGCCTGAGCCCGCGAAGGGCTCCAAGGTCACGGCGCCCTTGGGGAGGGCCCCCCGCAGCATCCTGCGCATGAGCTTCAACGGCTTGACCGTGGGGTGGCTGTTCGCGCGCTTCTTGACGCCGCGGTTCCGCGGGTTGTCGCCGCCGGGGTCTCCCTCCTTTCGGGTCGCGTCCTGCTGCGCCTTCACGAGGTGCTCCAGGCCAGCCTCGCGTTCCTTCTTGGGGGCCTTCGCGCAGTAGTAGCCAGGGAACTCCGCGGAGGTGAGCACGAGGATCGCGTCACGCACCTTGAAGCCGATGTCCTCCGCGGCGCAGGCTCCTCGGTGGCCGGACGGCCGGTGCGAGGGCGCCACGAGCAGGAGGTGCGCTCCGGGCAGGAGGGCGTCGAAGGTCGCCTGCAAGACCGCCGAGTCTTCTGACAGGATCATGGCGCCGTGCTGCGAACTGGTCCCCCCTCCAAGGACGTGGGGCGGCGGCTCGATGAGCTTGCGCAGGTAGTCGGTGAGGACCGCGTCGTCGGGCGCTTGGAAGAAGTACCGCGCCGCGGTGCCCTTGTCTGCGTAGGAGACCATGGGGGTCCCCGCAGGGCGGCTCTCCCCACCGTAGGCCGCGCCGGTCTGGCCGCCGGCCTCCTTGGCGGTCGCACGCTTCACCGCGCCCTTGCCCGACTTGCGTGTGCCGGTCTGCTCCGCGAGCCCCCGCACGGGGCAGCCCTCGGCGCAGTCGTAGGTCGCGACAGTCTCGGTGCCGTAGTTGAACTGGTGGCGCTCGGGGCTGTAGCCGAACTTGGCGGCGCCCTCGTGGGTAGTCGGCGTCATCGCGTCCGAACCCGAGCCCCCCTTGACCTCAGCAGAACCCGCTGGCAGGCAGTCGGGCGTGTGCATGAGGAGCAGGTTCGCGGGCCACCTCCCCGAAGGGGGCGTGTGCTGTCCGGGGAGGCGGCCACCACCCTCCGCGAACATGCCCGCGCCCTTGGCGTCGCGCGTGTCGCCAGCAAGCTCGCCCCGACCTCCCGCGGAGTAGGCCCCCCCATTGAGGGTGTCCCCGGTCCCGATCCGGCAGCCGTCGATGTTCAAGGCCCCCGTACCGTGCTTCAGGCAGTTGGCCGCCACGGTGCCCTTCAAGGGCTTGCGCAGGACATGGACAACGCGGTAGCCCTCGGTCGGGGCGTTCGGGGACACCACGGGCTCGTATGCGGGCTTCAAGGCGGTGCCGTAGCCCTCCCACCGCGCGGCCTCCGAGGTGGCGGAGAGGAAGCCGGCTGGGGCAACCGCACTGCCGCCCTTCCCCCGATGCGCAGTCGGCGTCATGGTGTCGGCGCCCGTGCCCCCCTTCACCTCGGCGGTCCCCCCCGGCCGGCAGGCGGCGGTGTGGCGGAGCAGCACGTTCTTCGGCCAGCGCCCTGCCGCCTCGGCCTTGGCGACCTTCACAGCAGTCGCCTTCGCGGCGGCTTCGCGGGCTGCGGGGTCGTGCATCCAGGGGCGGTCCCACTCTGGGCCACCGCACGTCTCAGTCATGTCCGTGGGCCCGTTGAGCCTGCCACCCCCCAGCTTCTCTCCACCCGAGGGGATCCGGGTCCCGTCGATGTTCAGCGCCCCCGTACCGTGCTTCAGGCAGTTGGCCGCCACGGTGCCTTTCAAGGGCTTGCGCAGGACGTGGACGACCCGGTAGCCCCCCACCGGGGCGTTCGGGCTGACGGTGGGCTCCCACGCGGGCGCGAGGGCGGTGCCGTAGCCCTCCCACTGCGCGGCCTCCGAGGTGGCGGGTCCGGTGAGGTGCGTGTGCGCCGTGCGGTCGCGGAGGGCCACTGTTCCCGTCTGGCCGGTCTGCTGCTTGGCCTTGGGGTTCTCCCCCACCACCGGCCGCTCCTTGCCGGCCGCCTTGTCGATCGCCTTGCCGACGTTCAAGGACTTTGGGAAGCCCGAGCCGTACAGCCACGCCGCGCCCAGGCCCACGTCCGTGAAGCCGGCGTCTTCCATCGCGGCGGCGAGCCGGTGGAACGTACGCGTGCCGGAGAAGGCCAGGAGCGGGGCGCCGGGCTTCAGGACCCTGCGGGCCTCGATGAGCCAGCGGACGTGGCTGTCTTGTGCTGCGTTGTTCTCGCGCCTGCGGTACTTCTCCCGATCCGTTGACGTACCGCCTCGCCCGTAGCCAGGAAGGACGCCCTTGTCGCCGTAGCCGCCGCGTGCCTTGTAGGGCTTCTGGCGCCCAGGGGAGTCCCACTTGGCGGCCATGAACGAGATCATGTACGGCGGATCAGTGACGATCCCGTCCACGGACCCCACGGGCATCGCGGCCATGACCTCGGCGCAGTCGCCCTCCTGTAGGAGCACGTCGGGCCCCAGGAGGAGGGTCCGCAGCTTCCCGTTCTCGTCAGGCATCCTCGACGTCCTCCTGTGCCCACTCCCCGCCGAGGGTGCGGTACTCGATGATCACGCAGTCGAAGGCCACCGCGCGGAAGATTCCCCGCTCCATGCCCTTCGTGATTCCCAGGTCCGTGTAGACCGCCACCCTGTCGGCCCCGGCGAGCCATGACCAGCCGGCAGCCATGCCGACCTCGCGCTCCGCAGGAACCTCGTCGCGAAGGACCCCGGGTTGCGTGTAGAGCCCGTGGCTGGCGAAGGGCGCCTCCCCCTTGAGCAGGCAGTCCCGCATGCACGCGCGCAGGTAGCGCATGTTCCGCTCGACGCCCTCGGGGGTCGGGGCGGCGTAGGGGCTCTCAATGATCACGCACGGCCGGACCCGGAGCCCCGTGAGCGTGCGCTGTTCGTCTTCGGTCAACATCGTCTACTCCTTACCAGTTCAGTCACAGCCATCTCCGTCCTTGACCAGCACCTTCTTGCAGGTCGGGCAGCGTTCAACGTCGCGGCCCTTCATGTGCCCATACAGCGAATCCGCGATGGCGTGGCGCAAGGGGGACACGCCCTACGAGCCCATGCTGAAGCTGTACCGCGGGATGCCGTCGGCGGGGACCGGGCCAGGGCGCTTGGTGACGCCTTCGAGGAAGACGTGGTGGAAGTCGCCGGTCGTGCGGATCATGTCGTCGGCCAGCACGGCGATCTGAAGCCACGTCGGGCTCTTCACCACGGCGCTCTCGTAGCCCTTGAACTTCGCACCCTTCAGGGTGTCAGGCGCTTGATTGAGCCAGGGCCACGGCGCCTTGGCCCCGGGCTTGCGCTGGCCCAGGTTGACCCAGAAGGGATTGGTGTCGGCGCGGAACCGGATGGGGCCCTCCACGGGAACCACGTCGAGGTTGTCCACGGGGAGCCCCTTCACGAGCTTGCCCACGCTGTAGCGCACGAGCACAGCCATCGCTTCGGGCGGAACCCCCGCGGCTTCGCGGGCCTTGTAGACCTCGGGCAGGATGCGGGCCTCGATGGCCTCCTGCGCCTTGTCGTACTCGTCCAGGGTGGCGCTCTTCCGCGGCTTCACGGTCTTCGTCGTCTTCTTCTTCGGCACGGTCAGACTTCCTTCCACGTCATGCCCACGTCGGCGGTGGCCGTCAGGGCTCTCAATGATTACCCGCAGCCAGCCCCCCGCCGTGAGCACGGCGCTCTTTGCCTCGGCGGCAGTCGTGGGGAGCATCTTTGTCTTCGCGTCAGTCGTCATTGCCCTCATCCTCCCCGCGTACGTCGTCGCTGCTCACGTCGTCGCCGCTCCGATGATGTTGGCGAATGTCCGCATCGGCGCTTTCGGCGGCTCGGCCTCGGCGTCGTCTCGTAGCTCCCATCGGACGCGGGCCTCGGTGTGTCGCTCGATGTTCGCGGCGAGGTCGCGGATCAACAGCCGCAGGACCGGCGGGATGAACGGGATGTACTCCAGGCGCATCCCGTCGGGCCGAAACTCGTCGCAGAGCATCAGGCTCTCAAACTGCTGCTCCGCCGTCGAAAAGTGATCGGGCCGCTCGGGCTCGACACGGACCCCCGCTCGCTCCATCAACTCCCCGGGCTCGACTGCGTACACGGTCGCCATGCGCGCAAGGACGTGTAGGGGCGGCGGTCTGCTGACCTCGCCCCGCTCAATCCGGCCCAGGTGGGGGAACGACAGGCCGATTTGAGGGGCAACATCCCGGAGCGGGCGCCCCCCCCGCAACCCCTTGATGTACTGCCCGAAGCTGATCGCCCTCTTCGACTTCTCCTTCGCCATCGTCACACTTCCTTCCATGTCATGCCCACGTCGGCGGTGGCCGTCAGAACCACCCCCGGCAGTAGGTCGGGGTACTCCTGCACCATGCACTCCTGAAGCTCACGGGCGGCCTGTGGGGCCTGCGCTTCGGGGACCTCAAGGACCAGGGCGTCGTGGCCCTGCTGAATGAGCCCGGTGCCGTGGCCGGCGTAGTTCGCGGTGTAGCCCGCCGCCAGGAGATCCATGGTCGCGATGTTGACGGCCGCCGCCGCACCCCCCTGGATCGCGAAGTTGATCACTTCGTTCCAGCCCTTGCCGTCGGCGCCGGCTCCGTCGAGGAAGTCCCTGCGCCGATTGGTGAGGGGCTCGCGGATGCAGTCGTTGGCCAAGAACTCAGCCTTCGCCGCCTCCCAACCCGCCTCCATCTCGGGGAGGGCCTTCAGAAACCGGCGGGAGATCGCCCCCACTTCGGTCTGCTGGAGGTTGGCGTTGAGGAAGTTTCCGTCCTCGTCCTCCGCCTCGCGCATGAGCCTCCACACGGTCTCGTCGCCCGCGCCGTACTGCTTGCCGTAGTAGTACCTCTTGCAGAGGTTGCGGATCTCATCAAACTTGCCGCTGATACCCCCCGCCGGTCCCCAGGGCCCAGCCGGCCACGTCTTGTGGTAGCGAAGGGCCTTCGTCGGCGGTGCGCCGGGCATCGACCAGATCCGCTCACCGAAGGCAAGCCCCATGGTGATCTGGTGCGTGTCCTCGCCGCGCGCGAAGGCGTCCACGTACTTCTTCATCCCCCACAACGACGCGGCGATCTTGCCCTCCAAGGCGTCGTAGTCGGCGCCGACGAGCTTGTGGCCGGGCTGCGGCACCACCAGCGCACGCAGGGCCTTGGGCCAGTTCTGAAGGTTCATGGGCTGCGACGACGCCACGCGCCCGGTCACCGGGACGTGGGCCGACCACGACACGCGCAGGCGCCCGTCGGTGTCTACGACGCCGCCGAGGGCCCGGGGCTTGAGGGGGCGGATGAAGGACGTCAGCACCTTGTGGGCCGCCCGGAACCGGCGCAGTGCAGCCACGAACGCACGCGGCGCGGCCCGCAGGGTGTGGCTCATGAGGTGCTCGCGGAGCACCGCCGCTGCGGTTGAGGGCTCGCCGGAGTCCGTGTAGGCGATGGGCTTGAGGTTGAACCGCTCGCGCCCGTACAGGAGGCGTCCTACCTGCATCGGGGACGCGGGGTTGAAGCTGCTCGGGGCGCCGGCAGACACGGCCAGCGACACCACGTTCTTGAGGAGGTCCGCGACCTTGGCCGCGTACTCGTCGGCCATGGCCTTCGCCTTGGGCTGGTCGATGAAGACGCCCACGCGCGACATGCCTGCGCACGCGCCCTGCACGATGTGATCAAGCTGGTTGCGGGTCACCTCGGGGCGCGCCGGGGTGGGTTCGTTGGCGCCACGGGCGGCGGCCTCGGCCCAGAGGGGCATGAAGATCCGGTGCGTCACCGCGCAGTCCGTGGCGCAGTACGCGTGAAGCTCGTCGTCGCTCCGCGCGTCCGAGGACAGCTTGTTGCCCTCGTTGTCGTGCTTCCAGGCCGTCACGTCGGTGTAGAGGCTGCCCATGACGCCCAGGGACTTGGGGATCTCGGAGTGCGCCAGCCGCGCGAGCATGATCGTGTCGATGAGAGGCCGCGGCGTCGCGCCCAAGGTCTGCTCCACCACGAGCCGGTCGTACCAGCCCGCGTTGTGGCCGACCCACATGCGGCCGTCGGTGAAGGCGTGGCGCAGCATATCCGCGAAGTCCCTGCGCCGGTACAGGGGGCCAATGGGCGCGCCCATGATCGACAGGAACGGCACCATGATGGCCGCCTCGGTGTAGCCCATGGCCCTTTCGGCCGCGTTGGCGTCGCGGCAGATGCCGACGCACCGGAGCCTCGCAAGGAGAGGCTCACGGGCGTCGGTCTCGACGTCGTAGGACCACCAGCGAGACGGCTGCGCGAGGAAGTGCGCCAGTTCGCGCGGCAGGGGCGCGAGCAACGTCCAAGGATCCTTCCACCGGAGCTTGCCCTTGAAGAAGCGCCCGGCCCTTCGCAGATCGGCGTGGAACACGCGCGTCCATCGGGGGGCTCGGGCCACGAACGCCGGATGTACGGTCGGGAGCACGCGTCGAGGGCCGTCGATGTGCTTGATCAGGGCGTGGCCGATGGGGCCTCCGCGCAGGTTCATGATCGAGGGGTTGCCCGGCAACACGGCGCGCGCGGCCTTCGTGCCCATGACGATGTAGTCGGTGGAGCGCGCCAACGTCTTGAGCAGGCGCGGGCGGCAGTGGATCTCCGGGTGCTGCTCCTCCGGCGGCGACATGCCGTACCGCTTGTCCTTGCGGAGGCGGTGGGCGAGCAGGTCGTACTTGTTCTTCTTGGGCTGGCACGCGATCACGTTGTCCACGTCCCAGCCGCCGCGGGAGATGCTGGCGGCCTTGAGCCCCGTGTTGAGGATGACGCCGGACGTGCCCACGAACGGGGCGCCTTTTTCCGCTTCGGCGGCGCCCGGGGCTTCCCCGAGGAGGAGCCCTTGGGGGGCTCCGCGGGTGTGCTTCGCGGGCACCGGGGCCCACGGCACCTTGTCCTCCTGCGCCCATCGAGGCATTGGGCACGTCGCGCACAGAGCGCCGTCCCGCACGGGGTCGTACTTCGGCCGGGAAGTGACAACCTTTTTCACGGACGCCTCCGCAAGACACCCCTCCCCTTGGCCACAAAGGGAGGGGTGTCAGCGTCGCAAGCCCTGGGGGGGGGAGTTGAGGGCCTACGCAGGTTGAGCGGCCCCCGGGAGGAAGGGGCTGCTCGGGTGCTACGGGACGCCGCCGAAGCTGGTCCCGAAGCTGGTCCCGAAGTCGAAGGAGCCGCCCTGCGGCTGCGCCTGGGGGGGCACCACGGCGGGCGCCGGGGCGCCGTTCTGCGGGGTCTGGGCGGCGGGCGCCTTGGTGCCACCGCGGGGGGTCCACTGGCCGGCGATGGCAGCCGCCGCGTCCTCGGGGAGGACCGGGATGAACTCGTAGCTGCGCTTGCCGTCGATGCCGGGGACGCCGTCCTCCACGTAGACGACGAGGCCGCGGCCCTTCGCCTGGGCGAAGTCGAAGCTGAAGGAGGCGCCCAGCGAGTTGGAGGGGACGCCGATGGCGAGCAGCAGGCGCTTCAGCCGCTCCGTGAAGAACCGGCGGTTCTTCTCCACGTCCTCCGGGCACGGCAACGGGAACCACGCCCGTCCGCCCTGGCCCGACGCGGGGCCCTCCGCGACGGTGTAGCCGATGATGAGGTTGGCCCCGACGCCGGACTTGCGGCCCGCGGTCTCCACGCTGTTGATGATGGCCTTGTAGGCGCCCTCGGGGGGCGCGCCGCCGCCGAGGGTCTGGGCCTCGATGCCAGTGAAGTCGAGGGTAATCGGAATGCTCTGCATGGTCAGTCTCCGTGCCTTCGGAGTGGCGAAGGGCTTGTTGTGGCCGATGGGTGTCAGCATCCGCGGGCTGGCCTTTCCCGCGGCGCAAGTCAGGATGCGATGAAGGCCGCGAACAGGGCCTTGGCGGCCCCCTCCGTACGAAGTCGATGTCGGGCGACGCCGTCGCGCCACGCCCAGCGGAGCAACCGGGGGTCCTTGGAAGGAAGCCCCGGCGCACGCGCGAGGCCCTCGGCGGCGGCCTGGGGCGTCGGGAAGGCGCTCGTGAGGCCCTCTGCCACCTTCTCCGCGGCGGCGTCCAGCCACTCCAGGCCAGGGAGCCGCGCGGGCACGATCACCTTGTGGCCCGCCTCGGCGGCCCGGAACAGGATCTCACGGGTGTTCATGGGGACCTTGGGCCCCACGACGCAGTACCGATCCTTGGTCAACCAATTACCGTCGTTGGTGTCCACGCACCAGACCCCGGGCCACAGCGGCGGCTGCACGAAGGCGTCCTTCTCACCCCGGAGCACGAGGGTCGAGACGCCGGGCAGGATGCCGGACAACTTCTGCGACGGCATGAGGGGGCCCCCAGGGATGAGGGCACCGGAGTCCAGCTTCTTGGGGGGCGCAATGTGCGCGTTCATGGCCGTGGTCACGGTCGCGTCGAGGGCGTAGTCGCGGGTGCCCTGAATCTGCCGCCCGAGTTGCTTCCAGACGTCCCAGCCCTTCACGCCTGCGTCCTCCAACTGGAGCATCGTGCGCTCGCACAGGATGCTGAAATCGTCCAGCACGACAACGCGGTTGCGCGGGTTCTTGTAGGCGGGCTCCTTGAGGATCTGCACGATCCGCGTCTTGGCGGCGGTGAGCGTCGGCACCACCTCCTCGCGGACAGTGCGGCCGATCATGACCTGCGCTGCGACGAGTCCGCCACGGGCCGGCGTCAAGAACACGGCCTGCGGAAATGAGTAGATCGCGTCCAGCGACTTGCCGAAGCCGCTCCCGGCGTATGCCGTAACGATGGCGGGTTCCACGTATACCTCCCAAGGTGCTGGGAAAACCCAGCGTGTCAGCGTCCAGACACTACGGAAGGCGCTTGCGGTTTGTCAACCCTCTTCTGTGGATTCCCCCACCCCCCTCCCCAGAGCACCCTGGTAGACTCGCGCCGTGGCGTTCACGTTCACCAGAACCATCAGCGGCTACGCAGGCATCCGGGCCTACCACTACACGATCACTGAGACCCTGATTGCCGCCGCGTCCGAGTGGACGCTCACCGGCTGCCCCATCAACGGGCGCATCGTCTCCTACATCGCAGACCTCACAGGGGGGAGCGCCGCCACGATCCAGCCGTTCCTCTCGCGGATCACCGGCGGCACCACCACGGACGTGGACTTCATCAGCCAGCAAGCTGCCGCTGCGGCCTACATCAACGACCAGTCGCAAGTGGTCTACGTGGGGCTCACGGGCGGGGAACTCTTCGGCCTGACGACGCCCGATGCCGGCGCCGACAACAACGTCACCACGTCGCTGTTGATCATAGAGTCCGTGGCCTGAGCTACGCCCCCAGGGCGGCCTTGAGCAGCCAGCCGATCAACCCCGTCGCCGTGACGCCTGCGACCCACGCGATCACTTGCCAGAAGAACGCGTGCTTCTTCACAATGTGGACGAGCCCCTCCGGGTCGTCGGGGGTGCCGATCAAGATCACACGCACCTCCTGCACGTCGTGGGCGATCTGCTCCATCTGGCTCGGAAGGCCCGGGAGGGCCGCGGCGGCCTTGCAGTCCAACTTGATGTCGGCCAGGGTGATCTGATCGCCACGGCCGGCGGCCACAAGGGCGTCCCTCAAGCGTTCGATCAGTTCTTCGTCATTCACATAGCCCCCTGAACAGGCTCCAACCTCCCGACTGTCCAGACCACTGGCTCTTCCATGAGCCTCGCCGTCTGCTTCGCCACGAGGATCGCGTCCCGAAGATCCGCCACCTTGAAGGGCTTTCGGAGGAACACGCAGCCTTCCTTTTCCACTCCACGGACAATCGTGGAGTCGTCAGGGTATACCGCGCTGGCAACCACGATGGGAAGCCGTTGTACAGGGGATCCGTGGCGAACAGCGCGCACGAGTTGCGCGCCGTCGATCTTGGGCATCATGAGGTCCACCACCGCGAAGCGCAGCCGGCTCCCCAATCGGGCTACGGCGTAGAACGCGCTCTCCGCATCCGCGGCGCAGAGCGCGTCGTAACCGAGGCTCTGGAGCATGTGCTTGTGGATAGTGCGCGAGTCTGCATCGTCGTCAACGACGAGGACGGTCGGAGGTGGGACACGCACCCCTTCAACCTACAGCAACGGGTAGACTCAGACCATGAAGTACGGGGACAAGGGCGAAGAGGTAGCGGCCCTCCAGAAGCTCATGCGCGCGCGAGGCTACGACGTCGGCGCCATCGACGGAGACTTCGGGCCGAAGCTGCTGCGCGCCATCGTCGCTCACGCGTGCGATACGCGCACAAGCACCGATGAGACGTCTTGGAGAGAAGTTTGCCGCCACGCGATGTCATCACTGTCGTGGGCACAGCCCGCTGCCCCACTGCCTGCCCCGGCCGCACCCAAGGAGGACTCTTGGCTCGCCATCGCGCAGGGGGAGATCGGCCAGAAGGAGATCAAGGGCTCCGCCGACAACGACCGGATCCGGGCCTACCACGCCGCCACGTCCATGGGCGCCGCCGCGGATGCGGTCCCCTGGTGCGCGAGCTTCGTGTGCTGGTGCCTGGAGGAGGCTGGGGTGCCCTCTACCCGGTCCGCACGGGCTCGGTCGTACGAGCAGTGGGGCCACAAGCTCAAGCCGGCCGAGGTGGGTCCCGGCGCCATCGCGGTATTCTGGCGCGGCAAGACCAAGGCCGAGGGGAAGGGCCACATCGGGTTCTACGTGGGCGGGAACCCGACCGGGGCGGCGGTTTCAATCCTGGGGGGCAACCAGTCGGACTCTGTGAAGATCGGCGTCTACAAGACCAACCAGTTGCTCGGCTTCTACTGGCCGGAGGGCCGCCCGCTGCCGGCGAAGGAGACGATCGCGCTCGCGCACGCCATGGACCCCGGCGCCGCCGAGAAGGCGCGCTGGGCCTGATCCTCAGCGAATCACGGAGGGGTGTCGGCGTCCGTAGCCCCTGCGCCCGACGACGGTGCGCGGGGCATCCGCGGCGGGAATCTGCGGCGCAGCCGGTTTGTGCAGCATGCGCGTCGTCGCCACGAACTCGGGCTCCAACACCGATGCCGGCGCCTCAAACCAGTGGTGGGCGCAGAGGGCACGCAGGTACGCGGCCGGGTCGCCCGCAGTCGCAGCCTTCACGGCGCTGGCGGGTAGCTCCTTGAGCCAGTCGTTGACGCCCGCGTCGAAGGACCCGTAGGCCCGTACAGGCGCCCAGCGGTGCTGCGGGCGCCGGTGGCGCCACACGGGTTCGCGGATGACGGACCAGCCGCCGGGCCAGAACCGACCCGCGCGCAGGTTCACGGGGTTGAAGCACACCACGTTGTCGCCGCCGCTGGCCGCAAGGAAGGCGTGCGCCTGGAGGACGGCGAGGGTCGCCGCCGACAGGGGGCGCCCGAACTTCGACGCCCAGCGCCGTCGGAGGACGGCTACGAACTCGGAGCCCGTGACGGGGTGCGCGGTCTTCTGCGGGTAGATGAAGTTCTGCTTCGGGGGCGTCTGCTCGGAGGGCGCGAGCGGATCCCCACGGGAGCCGGAAGCCGTGGCGTCCACGGCGCGCCGCAGCATGGCGGGCACGAGGACCGTCACGCCGAGGATCAAGATGCCCGCACCACTGCCGATGCGAAGCCAGCCGGGCAGCCAGTGGGGCACGTCGTCGTTGGCCATGGCGCCAGGATACCGGAGGAAAACGCCCGGGGGGCCTGATAACCTGCGCCCATGCCTGCCCTCCTCGCGACACAGAGCCGTCTCCTGAAGAACAACAAGCTGCTGGCCATCTCGGCCGCCAAGGCGTTCCGCGACAAGGGGCTGCCCGGCGCCGACCTCACGGAGGTGCTCAAGACGCTGGCTGCCATCGACAAGCTGATCCAGCACCCGCCCGCCAACAAGCTGGGGATGAACTGCTGGCGCCTCTCCCAGGGGGACGCGGGCGTCGTGATGCGCTGGATCTACGGCGGCGGCAACATCGGAGACATCGCGGAGGGCGTGTTCGCCATCCCCCGCGGCGGCGCTGGGCGCGCGTGGAATCTCAACTGGAAGCTGGCCGACGCGCTGGCCGCAGTGGGCCTGAAGCCCCTGGACTGCGAGACGTACTTCACCGCAGTCCGCGCGGGGTACGACAAGGCGGCGAAGCTGCTCCAAGGCTCCGAGCGCGAGCTTGCGCAGGCCGCAGCGCAGGAGGCCGGGAGCCGGCACGAGTACGCCCGACAGCCCCTCACGACGCCCCCGGCTACGAACCCCTGGCCGTGGCTCATCGCGGGGGGGATCGGCGTCTACCTGGGCGGCCAGTGGCTCAAGGGCCGCGGCGCCCTCGACCTGTAGGGCTCCTCAGAGAGCCAGATCCTTCAAGAGTGAGGGCAGGAGACCGGCCCGGCGTAGCGACGGTCGGTCAGCCGGGCTTCTTCTTGCCGAGCACGTCGTCGGCCTTCTTCATCGCCAACTCCACGAGGAGGCCGCTCATCGTCACGCGGCGGTGCTCCGTGCGGGCGAAGTGGTCCGCAAGGTCTCCGATGCGGTGCCACTCGTTGTCCGAGGCGGAGATGGTGCGTGCCCGTTTCTTGCGCGGATTGACGGGGGCAGGCGTGGGTGTCGGGGGCGAATCAGCGGGCATCGGCTACTCGGTCAGGAGGTTCATGAGGTTTCGGGCGAGGGCGGCGATCTGCGCCGGCTCCAAGTCCCCGGCGAAGAGGATGGGGGACAGCGCCTCCCGCGCCTTCACGAGGCGGCCCCGAAGGGCCTCCGCGTCCTGCGCGAAGAAGTTGCGCTCCTCCCGAGCCCGACCGTAGGCGCCGAGCAGATCGTCCACGTTGCGGTCTGCGACGCGGACGGCGAAGCCCAAGGGAGCCCGCGGGGGGATGCCCTCGGCCGCCGTGCCGGGCCGGGCGGCGTGGAGCCGCTGGACGATGCCGGAGAGCACCACCACGGCGTTCTCCTCGGCCGCCGCGGCGCCGGGGTCCCTGGCCATGGTGGCGGGCGTGGGCACACGCGCGGGGGTCTGGGGGGTCTGCGGCGCCGCGTTGTCGGGGGCCGGGGCCCGCTCCGAGGTCTCCTCGACGCGGCCGATGTCCACCCAAAAGCTCTTGTCGCCGTTCATAAATTCGAGGTGAACGCGCTCGCCGTAGGGCGTGGACCCTGCGTACAGCACGCGGTAGCGCCGGCTCTTGTACAGGGCGACGTCGCCCTTTTCGATGGCCATAGGGGCCTCCTCTCTGTCAGCTATGTATAAAGTAATTACGTCTTAGCGGCTTGTCAACCCCTTTCTCTGCGCTGGAGCAATGTCACACCCCCCTGGTACGCTGGGCACATGGCGTCCGCCCTCGACCGTCTCTACCTCTGGCAGTCCCGCTTCGGGCGCATCGTCAGCGCCGCTGGCGCCATCGAAGGCGTCGCGACCGCCGGCCACGTCGTCACCAAGGCTGCGACCCTCCCGAACGACATGCGTGAGAACGGAGAGTACCTACAGGATCACGCACGGGCCTATGTGGAGATGCGGATGGAAGACCGCGGGGAAGTCGAACCCCTGGAGCCGTGGGCCTGGGAAGAAGAAGAGGAAGAGGAAGAGGAGTGGCCCGAGGACGGCTGGTACGACGGTGACGAGTACGTCGAGGACGCCACGGGGTACTGGCACGAGTAGGTCTCCTTGCGGTTCCGCAAGCCCTGCCCTACCCTGCGGCCATGCCTGACCACGCCCTCTCGCCCGCCCTCTCCGCGCGCCTGCGCGGCAACCTTCGCGCCGCCGTGGCGTCGGGGGCCCCGAAGGGCGAACTCGCCCAAGCCCTCCTCGTGCTCAAGGGCTTCAGCGCGACGCTGCGGAGCCTGCTCGGCACCGACCAGAAGGAGAGCCCGCTGATCCGCTTCGTCAAGAAGCAGGCGTCCCCGAAGGCCGGCGAACTCGCGCAGGACATCGGGCTCCTGGCCGTGAAGCTCATCGACTCGCTGATCCACGACCTGAAGGACGGCAAGATCGAAGGCCCCGAGGCGTTCTCGTCCCTCATGGGCCTGACGGGCAACATCACGGAGATCGTGCAGGATGCCCAGGCCCTCGCCCCCCCGGAGTAGGCCCCCCAAGGCTGAGCGCCCGCGGTTCCGCCGCGCCGCCGCCCGGGCCACCGCCATCCTCGACTCCGTGGACTTCCCGCGCGTGGGCCCCGTGTTCTGGTCCGACCCCGACCAAGCCTTCGTCGTGAAGTACGCCGTCATCTTAGACGACCCCCGCATCGTCTCCCCCGTGCGGACCAAGTTCTTGGGCGCCGGGCCCATTGCAGCCGCCGAAGGCGCTCGGAGGGAGCGCGCCAAGATCCTGGCGCCTGCGCGCCGGGCCCGAGCCGCCGAAGGGTTCAAGCACTTCTTGGAGGTGTTCGGCATCGTCGCGCCCGTCGTCGGGTCGATCGTTTCGGCGGTCCCCTTCCCGAAGCCGTAGTACCCTCGGAGCATGTGGAACGCACAGGCCGCGGAACCCCCGTCACCCGAAGATGCCGGCGTCCAGTTGAAGGCGTACGAGGCCGCGCTGGAAGCTGCACCCCCCGCCGCAGAGGAAGCGCCCATCCCCTACGGGCTCGCGGGCGCCATCCTCATCGGAGCCGCGTTCCTCGCCGCAGGCGCGACCGCCAAGGTGCGCTCCTGGCGCCGCGCCGGGCTCAAGCTCGGGCCCTCGATCACCATCGAAGTGCTGTTCCTGCTGGTCGTCTCGGCCGTGGGCGCGCTGGTCGGCTGGCGCATGTGGGACCCGGTCCTGGCCGCCGTCGTCGCGTTCTTCGGGGCCGTGTGCTCCCGAGGCATCGTGCCCGTCGCCATCAGTGCCATCGAGCAGCGCACGGGGCTGGACCTCCCCGACCCGCCGCCGGACACCGACAAGGTGCCCGTGGTCTGTGAGCACGATGACGTCGAGAAGCCCGAGGCGGATCCGTCGGACGTCACCACGCTGCCGGGGTAGCTACTCGGCGTCGGACAGGTCACGAAGCTCCGCGCGCACGAGCCCTACGAAGTGGGCCTCCCCCTTCGTCTCCAACTCGGCCTCCTTGGACAGGAGCCTGCGCAGGGGCTTGTCGTTGGCGTCGTGGTCGGCCTGCTCCACGGCCTTGCTGTAGGCATCGTCCAGGGCCTCGCGCAGGTAGTCGATCGCGTCCTCCTGCGACGCGAAGAAGCCCGTGTCTGCCAGATCGTCGTCGGGGTGCTCCTCGTCCACGATGAAAATGTTGAGCATCCAGGGTGCTCCATTCGGGTAGGACTCCGCCCCGGGCCCCAGCGCCAGCACCTCGTTGTCGGGCCCCTCGCCGTCACCCTGCTCGCCCTTCTGCCGCGGCGGCTCCCCCAGGCCGCGGTTGGTCAGGCGCAGGTTCTTGTGGCTGAGGACTACGGCGCCGTCGAGCACGTACACCTTGGTCTCGGGATCGAGGGGGTGGAAGTACGCTTCGCCCTCCGGCAAGTCGTAGCCCAGCACCGGCTGAATGCCACCGGCCGGCAGCTTGTTGAAGGCCAGGAAGGCGCCAGAGCCAAGCTCGACGGCCGCGCCCTCGATCTTGATCAGGGCAACGGCGCACGACTCTGTGTCCCGGTACTCGGTGCAGGCGTCGTAGAGATCGACCAGGGCCCGCTCGGGGACCAACTCCTCCTCAGACACCTCCTCGATCGAGACGGCCTTGGGGTTGGCTTTGACGAGGGCCTCTACGGCGACGTCCTCGGCCACTTCACACGCGCAGTCCTCGTCCATGTCCTCTTCCTCCGCATCAGCTTCGTGGCTTGCTGCCACCTCAGCCAGCACTTGCTCGCGCTCTTCCATGCGCATCAACCACACGTCGATGCCGTCGGGATCCGGGCTGTAGGCCCACACGACCAGCGCAAGGTGCCTTCGGGTGGGCCAGCCCTTGTGGGGACCACGGGCTTCCCACAGGGCGTCAGGCGCGAGCTTGGGGGCGTGCTGGGCCAGGAAGCCCTCGCGCTTCTCCGGCCACGACTGCGACGACGAACCCGGCGCCAGGACGTGCGCCATCTTGTCCGACGAGCCGCCGACGGCCCGGTACATGTAAATGAAACCCCGGCTCCCCATCGCCACCCGCGAGACGCCCCGCGCCTTGGCGTAGGGGACGGATGCCTCGACGGTGGAGAGGGGGAGCCAGGGGTAGGTCATGCGGCAGTGTACCGCGCAGCTATATCGAGGCTACGATCACCTTGGCGTAGGAGGCGTCCTGCTGGGCCTTGTTGATGGCCGTCTTGGGGACCGGGCCCATGACGGAGGGCACGAGCACGATGATGACGTTGAGGCCGGAGACGACCTTCGGCTCGGGCCACTCCATGAGGCCGTCCGTGACCACGACGACGTTCTCGATGGGGTCGAGGCCCTCTCGGCGCCGTCGGCCGTTGGCCTTGGGGATCTCGCGCAGGGCGTTGATCACCATGTCCTCGGTGCCGCGGCCACCCTTCATGAGGGGGGCGATCTTCCGCCGCGCCTCGCGCGGGTTCCGCGTGTGCGCCGCCATGATCTCCTCGGCTGCGGTGACGGTCCAGTCGGCGGCGATGAAGAGGACGCGCCCCACCAGGGGAGAGGCGACCACCACGGAGACTTCACGCAGGGCGATGCCGAGACCGAGTTCGCTCACGGAGCCCGACGTGTCCACGATGAAGGCCACGTCCACGCCGGGGCTCCCCTTCTTGCCGGGGGCGATGTAGGCCGACTTGGAGCCGTGCAGGGAGTACGTGCGGCGGCTGAAGCGCCGGTAGGTGGGCTCACCCTGGCGGGCGATCTTGTCGAGCATGCCCCGCAGGGTGCGGTTCAAGAGCGTCTCCCACGGCACCTTGGACGTCGGCGCCATGTCCCTGATCAGGCGCCCCATGACCTTGTCGTAGGACGCGCCGCCCCAGCCCATGCTGCTGACGTGCGCCTCGTAGTCGGCCTCCAGCTTGTCGCGCAGGTCGCGCATCTCCTTGTTGGAGGGAGGGCCCCCTACTTCCTTGTTGCGGCGCGCCTCCGCGATGATGTCGTCAAGGAGGGTGCCCGAGGCATCGGCCGCGCCGCACTCGTGGTCGGCATCGAAGCCGTGGGAGCCGCTCGGCTTCTTACCCTCACCGTCTTCACCCTCACCCTCGCCCTCGCCCTCACCGTCTTCACCCCCGTCTTCACCCCCGTCTTCACCCCCGTCTTCACCGTCTTCACCCCCGTCTTCGTCTTCACCGTCTTCGTCTTCACCCCCGTCTTCACCGTCTTCGTCTTCACCCTCACCGTCGTCGTCGTCGCCTTCGTCGCCGGTGTCGTCGTCGCCTTCGTCGTCGCCTTCGATGCGCTCCTTGACGATGGGGGGCGGTGCGTCGTCGGGCTCCTCCTCTGAGTCGCTGGGGCCTCCGCGCTCGATCACGCGGGTGACCTCGTCGTAGACGGCGGGGACGGTCTCGCCAAGGCGGGTGTCTTCGATGGTGCCGGGCATGGTGTGCTCTCCTGGGTAGGTTGTCAGCTATGTACAATGTAAGTACGTCTTAGCGGGTTTCAACCTAAACTTTCAGTCCCACTCCATGCCCTGCGGATCGTCGGCCGCGCTGGACGTCTGCGTAGGCGTCGAGGGCGCACGGGACTTGGGGGCAGACGTCGTCGCGGGCACCGTGAAGGCTGGCGAGTTGCAGTCGTGCAGACACTCCTCATCGCCCTCGGGGCAGCCGCAGGGGCGAAGCCCCGCGTCCTTCTTGGCCTTGGCGACCGCAGCGGCGATCTTGGCGTGCTTGACGCTGCGCGCCGACTCAGTGACGTAGTTGGTCACGATGACTTTGAACTTCTGGGGAGGGTCGGCGTTGGGGTCGTAGGGGCCCGCCTCTACGATGACGCCCTCCTCGTTCGTGGCCTTGATCACGACGCGGTCGCCGTTCTTGTAGCCCTTCCACGGGGGCTTCCTCTGCGGCGGGGGGTAGACCTCCCCGGGCTTCCCGTCCTTGGGGACGAAGGGGTAGTAGAACTCCGCGCGCCTCCCGGGCTTCTGCGGGGGCCTGAGCATGTCCGCGAACCAGAACCAGCGGGGCAGGCTGATTGGCCCCTTGGGCCAGTCGGTGATCCCGCGGGGGTACTTCTCGGCCTCGGGCAGCGCCGCCCATTCAGCCTTGCCGATGCGACGCGCCGCCGCCCGCTGCTTCTCGTTGTCGGCGTAGGTCAGGTCCCAGCCGTGCTCTCCTGCGCGGATCTCCATGAGGGTCGCGCCGATCATGCGCGACAGAACCTTGTTGACGGGCTTGATGCCGACGAGCCCCGAGTTGATCTCGACGTCTCCCGCCAAATTCCACCGCTTCGCGCTGGGCGTCTCGCCCTTGCGAATGAGCTTTTTCTTGTACTCGTCCCACCGCGAGAAGTGCTTGAAGATGACGTGCAGGGACTCGTGCAGGAAGGTGACGCCGAACTCCCAGCGCCCCATCTTCCCCTCGTAGTCCTTGAAGAAGAACGGGTTGTAGATGAGGTACAAGTCGGGGCTCACCGCCAGCGTGGGGACCTTCTCCGACGCGATGGGCTGGAGCTTGTCGATGAGGGCGGCCGTGTAGGGCATGAGGAGCCGCGCGCGCATGAGGGCCGCGCGTACGTTGCCGCGCGCCTGCCGTTGCATCTCCGGCGTGAGAGAGGACCCCTTCGCCTTCTCTCGATCCCAATAGGACTCGACGGCCATCTAGAACCCCAGGTCCGCGAGATCGGCAAGCTCGCGTGCCAGCGTCGCCTCCTCCGCCTGCATTGCACCCTCCTCCCGGTCCTCGTGCAGGACGTAGGAGGGGAGGCTGGCGTGTTCCGTCAGGGCTTCGATCGCCAGCCGCTTCACCACCTCCGTCGCGGAGGCGTCGGGCTTCGCGCCTGCGAACAGCGCCGCCGCGATGAGGTTGGCCGCGGTGCCCCTGAGAACGTCCACCGGCGTCTTGGCGCCGGAGGGGATGTGGCCCTGCTTGGGGAACGCCTTGGCACGCACCATCTCCGCCAGGGTCAGGGAGGGGAACGCCGTTGGGTCTGCGGTGCGCACGGCCGCCATCGCGCCCGCCACCGAGGGGGCCCCTTTCTGGTGGAGGGCCATCCCAACAAGAACCGAGGAGCCCCCGCTGCCCCCCGCACGCTGCTCGGCCACGTCCTGCGACAGCATCACCGCGCGCCAGACCACCACGCGGGTCTCATCCAGGCGGTAGGCCACGGCGACCTCCATCGAGAACCCCGCGCGCACGCGGCCCGGGTTCCCGTAGAAGAGTCTCACCGGCTTCCACTCCGTCGGGGCCTCCACCGGCGCGGCGTAGAGGGGCGCGCCGTCGGGGGTGTAGCGCCGAACGCCACGCCGTGTGGCCTGAAGGAAGGCGCCTCCGTCTGCTTCGTACAGGATGGGTTCGGGCATCTCAGGCCACCTCGTTCCTCTTGGCAATGGCAAGGCCCTTCACCGCGGCCATCATCCGGCGCAGTGCCATGAGAGCGTCTCGTCCGTTCTCGCGCACCACGCGGGGCGCGCCTTCCCGTTCGTCCTGCATCCACGTGCTGAGGCCGTCGGTGACGCTCAGAATGCTGCCGATAGAAATGTACGTGTCCTCGAATGCCTTGATCGAAGCCTGCAACGCGCCCGCCTGGGAGCGGAGATCCTCTAGGGGGAGATCCCGGTAGTAGTTGAGGACCATCTCCAACTGGAGTCGCAAGTCCTCGTCGGCCTGCGTGCGCTTGAGGAACGAGTTGCGCACGGCCGCGTCCTCCATGAACTCTTGGGGCGGGATGGTGTTGGTCGCGATCACGTCGAGGAAGGCGTTGAGGACGCCGCACGCCTCGGACCCAATGGTAGCACAGGTGATGTCGTTGGCCAGCTTCGTGCGCTTGTTCTTCGCCACGCCGTCCAGGGACATGACGGCGGCACGCGCGCGCACGGCGATCTCCAGGGACCGTGGCGACGGCCACGCGAACTGGTCCGTGAAGAGCACGTCGCGCTCCAACTCGGGGATGTAGCCGGAGGACGCTTCGGGGTGCTCTGCGAAGTACCGCGAGATCAGAGTCACCTCGTCTTCGCCTTCCCCGAGGCCCGGCATCTTGAAGAGGAACGGTCGCCCCTCATCGGTGCGGATCCACTCGGCCACCTTCGACTTCAACTGATCGAGGATCCGGTAGAAGGTCGTGACCTTGAGCTTGGGGTGGACCTCCTCCCCGTCCTTCAGGCTCTTGCGGTCCTCGCCGGTCAGCCAGTTGGCCCACTGGTCTGCCGACGGCGGAGTCCAGTACAGATGGATGAAGCGGTTGGCGCTCGGCGGCGACAGGGTCTTCCCGCCGGGACTCATCCACGGGGGGTTGGCGGCGGCGAGCATGGCCACGGTGCGGGGAAGCTGGTAGTCCCCGACGACGCGCTCGTGAATCACACGGAGCAACGCGGCCTGCACCGACGGGGGCGCCGTGGCGAACTCATCGAAGAACACGGCCGCACGCGCCGACGCGTTCTTGCTCTCCTCCTTGTGCGCGTCCCAAGCGTAGGAGGGGTCGCCCCCCTGCGCTGCGACGGCGGCGGCGATGGCCCACTCGGGGGGCGCGAACTTGAGCACGTCCACGGATTCGCCGCCCACATCCAGAGTGCCGCCGGGGATCGGCACGCCGAGGAAGTCCGACGCCTCGCGGACCGACGCGAGCACGGTGATCGCGCCCTTGACCAGCTTGCCCTTGTGCAGGCGCTTGAAGTCGAGGCTCTTCGCCAGCTTGTTGAGGCGGCTCGTCTTGCCAACGCCAGGGGCGCCCCAGAGGAGCACCGGGAGCCCCAAGACCTCACCCTCGACGCCGGGCGCCTGGACGGCCGCCGCGGTCATCAGCATGACGTCCTCGTTTTCGTAGTTGTCCACCGCGAAGGGGCTGTCTGACATTCTGGAATCTCCCGCGCGCACGCGCGCGTCCATCCTACAGGCAGACGCGAACGTGGGCAGCCAAAGACGCTACACGCGAACGTAAACGTGAACGTGGATCTTGGGGGGAGCGTCGCTGGGATCGTTCGACAACGCCACGTCTCCGTCCGCGCTGATCTCGACGGATTCGACGTTGTACTTCCGCAGCCACGAAAGGATGGGCGGGATGGCGCCGCAGAGGGCGTCGGTCAGGTCCACCTCGGTCGCAGCCCGCGGAGGCGCAGTCACCGGCTCCGGCGGCTTGGCCTTCGGGGGCTCGGCGGGGGCCTCGACCCCTTTGGGCATCCAGTTCGACCGGTGCCGTGTGCGCATTCCCCGCCGGACCTTGTGGAGAGGGGGCATCCCGTGGGCCGCGCGCCAACGGGTCTCTGCGGTCCGGTAGGTGCCCCGAGTACAGGTCCAGCCCTTCTGCTTGCACATGGCTATGAACTCGTGGCAGCCCACAGCGCCGTTCTGCGCGTCGAGGATCACGTAGATCCACGCGACCCGCGTGCCGTAGCCCGCGGGATCGGGGATGCCCTCAGCGGACATGGCCTCCTTGGGCGCCGTGTGCTGCTCGGCGTGCTGAGGGGGCTTCGGGGGGGCCTCGACCGTCTTGGCCTCCTGCACCTCCTGCACCTCCGTCTTCGCGGCGATCTTCGCGGACCCGCGGTGCCGATGGACGCGGCCGGAGAAGTCGATCTCGGCCTCCCCCCGCAGGATCGACGCCTTGGTGTAGGCGCCACGGGCCACCGCGGCGACCTCGAAGGACGTCAGGGCGTAGTGCGCCTTGGCCGTGGCCATGGCCACCGAGTTGGCGTCCGACCGGATCTTCTTGTTCTTGCAGCCCAGCGCCGTTCGCACGCCCCGCTTGATGAACCCGACGTGGCGGGGGTCCGTCTTGGTACTGACGGCGAGGGCGCACGCGGAGGCTGCGGGGTCCTTGATGAGGGCCTCCACCAGTTCGGTGCGGCGGGACGCCTGCATGCGAACGAAGGAGGTGGCCTTGGCGTAGGGGTAGCGTTCTGTGTAGTCGATGGGCATCTCGGGTCTCCCGCTCGCAGAGTCAGCATGAACCGCAGGCGCCCTTCGACGTTACGCACGTCTTAGTGGAGTGTCAAGCGATAACCACAAGATACCCATAAGAGGGTTGCTATCCCGTATATCGGCGTTTACTCTGTTCACAGGTCTTCCGCCCTCCCAGGTGGGAACTGTCAGCCCCGCGAACCCCGTCCAGTCACCACCGGATGGGGTTCAACGGTTCTGGCGTCCACGCCCAAGGCCCGGGGCTCAGCCCATCGAAGTGAGCATCAACTCCGTCGGATCTACGAGCCCGCGCTGGACCCGGATCATGTGCAGGAGCCCCTCACGAAGCTCGGACCGCATCGGGAGCTTCAGGGCCTCTCGGGGGTTGACCCAGAGGAAGGCGTCGGACTCAAAGTTCAACGTCGGCTGCACGGCCTTGGGGACGCTGGTGCCCACGTAGGTGTACGGGGCCACCCCCTCCAGAGGAAGCTCCAACGTCCAGAACGGCGTGGGGAAGGCGCCCCAGGTCGCAGCGTTGAAGCCCGCCTCCTCTGCGGCTTCGCGGTAGGCCGCCTCCACGGGGGTCTCACCGGGCTCGACTCGGCCGCCGGGCAGGTTCCACAGGTGAGGGTTGTGGATCGCGTTGGAGCGCCGCAGGAGCAGCACGCAGGACAGGGTGCTGTCCCCCCGCGGGGGCGCCATGATTACGAGCCCGGCCGCCGGCTGCTTGTTGTCGTCGGGCTTGATCCGCCGCCACCTCACGGGGCGACGCCGGTGCGGATGCCCTCGAAGGGCACGACCCAGCCCTGCGGGAGCCGGTTCCACAGCGGCCCCAAGGGCGCCAGGACCGACCACATGTCCACCTTCAGGAGGCCGCCCCCCTTGGGGTAGGGATCCCAGATCAGGTTGCCGTTGCTGTAGACCACGGCGTGCCCGTGGCCGCGGGGGCCCGGGCCGGAGGCGATCCAGAACAGCGGCACGTCGTCGGTGCGCAGGAGGATGCCGGGCGGCTTGGCGCCTTCGCCCCGAATCACGCCGACGCCGTAGTCCACGGCGAGCCATTCGGTGATCGCCGCGACGCGGATCTTGAGCACGTTGACTGCGCACGTGTCCTTCGCGCACAGATCCCGAGGGTCGGGCACGTCCTCGATGGGGACGCCCAGGAGCGTCGCGTAGCACGCCTCCAGGCAGTTGCCCCAAGGGGACCCGGTTTTGTCCTGCGTCACAGCACGCATGAGGAGGAGGCGTTCTGCGAAGCGCCGAGGCCCCATGTCGGCGGCGGGGGGTGGGAGGGGGCTCACGCGCGCAAGTCTACCGTGATAGGGCCGCGCTGTGAATCCGCTTGGCGATGGGCAGCAGGTAGCCCTCGGGGTCCCGGTTGCCGTCCTCGTCACACTCCCGCTCCGGCGCCAGCCCTGTCAACGCCCGGTGCCCCGCAGCAAGCTCGCGTCCGATGCGGTCCAGCGCGACCAGGGCTCGCTCCAGCCCCTCGCGGTTGACGGGGAGGGTGGCGGGGAGGTTGAGCCCCTGGATGGTTCGCACCTCGCCCACAGGAAGGTACTCAGCGGCCGAAGTCGCCTCCTCCCTCCACCGCACAGCTTCCTCCTGCGCCGACTTCAGCGCGGCCACCACGTCCGCCGCCAGCCCCGCAAGACCTCGGCTTGGGTTCAGCACGAAGCCTGACGCCTCCAGCGCCACGCGGACGTACTGGATCTCGGCGGGCGCGGGCTTGCGCTCAGGCATCTACTCGTCCTCCAGGGAGGGGTTCTTGCGGCGCCACACGGAGGTGACGATCCAGCCGCGGCGCCAGGGGATCGCCCGGGCCATGAGCCCGTCGGCGCCCTGGAAGGTGCGGTGGTTGGACCCGGTGCGCTCCCTGGCCCAGAGGTGAGGAACGAGGCCAATGCGGGTCGCCACGTCCTCGACGCGGACGCTGTGCAGGCCGCACAAGTTCAACGCCTTGGCGTGGAAGTTGACCAGCCGGCCAGCCGCGTAGAAGCGCACGGCGAACTTGGACGTGGCCTCGACCTGCACGGCGTTCGGGATGCGGCCGGGCTCCGACCAGGGCCGGGGCTCAGGGGGCATCGGCGGAGCCGGCTCGGGGTCCGGCTCCAGGGCACGCAGCGCGGCCTCAATGCGATTGTCGGTGAAGAAGGGAATGTCCTCCATGGACAGGGCGCGGCGAGCGAAGAAGCGGATCTTGGTGGTGGTCATGGCCTCAGTCCTCCAGGGGTGTGAAGAAGTCGTGGACGTCGGAGGCGGGGAGCACGGTGAGCCAGCGGCTCCCGATGATGCGGTTGTAGGAGAGGGCCACCAAGCAGGAGCCATCGGCCCGGAAGGTCAGCTTCACGTAGCAGTCCTCCATGCCGTAGATCATGTTCGCCTCGATCCAGGCCCGGAGCCCGTCGCAGGGCACGACGTAGGTGCCAACGGTGCCTGTTCGCGGCGGGCTGGATACGAAGAGGGCTCGCTCGTCTATGTCAAACAAGGGTGGCAAACAGCTCCCTACGAACAGGTCGGTCATGTCCGACTTGGGGAAGTACAGCGGCTTGCCGCCGGGGGTCGTGGTGGGGTTCTCGGTGAGCATGTTGAAGGTCTCCGCCCTGGGGGGTCAGTAGCCCCGGACACCTTCACTATAGGTACGTCTTACTGCGTTTCAACCTAAATCTTAGCGGAAGCGCAAGATTTAGTTGGCACGGCTGTTGCTACGTGCGTACGCGCCTTCCTTAGAGGGGCCCCGGGCCTACCTGGGGCGGCGGACTATCAGCCGGAAGCTGGACAGCACAAGGCGCCCGTGACCGCGTACGCAGCACACAGAGCCCCATCCGGCGGGCACCTCGGCCCAGGTGCAGCACGTCGCGCATCGGGCAAGCCCGGGACCTACGGCGTAGTCCTTGCGCAGGGTGTAGCCCCGGAGCCGTTCACGACTGTTCCCGAGGGACAGAGCACGGCGGGCCTCCGAGACGGCTTGCTGCGAACGGTCAAGCATCGCGCCGATGGCGTCGTCGCTCAGTGGGGCCTCGGGAGGTTCCTCCTGCACGATCTTGAGGACGGCGGCGCGTAGCGCGCCGTGAGACGTTCCCGTACGCCGCCCTGCGCGGGCGGCAGCTTCTTTGGCCATCCGGTCTTCCTCCAGGCGCGGGCGTCAGCCCCCGGGCCCTGTGTTCAAGCTCTCAGGCCGGCTCCGTTGATGCAGTCCGAGAGGGTGCCGGTGCCGGGGTAGAAGCCCCCGACGACGGCGGGATGGGAGACGAGGTCCCCCCACGAAGTGAGATAGTGCGCCAGATCACCCACCGAGACCTTGCGGCTCAGATAGAGCCCATACAGGACTACGGCGTCGGATTGCTCCTCGTGGACGCCCTCGGACAAGGCCAGCGCGACGGTCGCCGCCTCATCGACGGTGGAAACCGGGTCCGTGCAGTCCTGCGGCGTGGCGATCACGAAGTCGTCGCCCACCAGTACAAGCAGGGCAACCCACAACCCCTCATCGATGAAGACGGGCTTGGTGGCGACGGTCGGCGGAGCCAGTGGCATTGCAATCATCCTACCGCGCTCCCGAAGCGGCATGCCTTGGAGAATGCGCAGCGGTTGCAGAAGTAGCCCGAGACCGGCGGCCAGTGCAGGACCGAGGTGGCCACCTTGTCGTACATGGCGATCATGCCGGCGGCCATCCAGATCGTACGGGGAAAGCCCTCGACCATCTGCGGTGCCGCCGACGGGCGCTCGCGCTTGAACGCGGCGTCGGAACCCTGCGTCTGGAAGAAGTTGAGCACGACGCCGCCGAAGGGCTGCCGGAACCCCTGCGCCAGGATGTGCTCCCCGATGTGCTCGTGCCCGTGCATCTGCCCCGTCGTGCCGTAGTTCGTGGCCGGCGTGTAGACCTTGCCGGTGTCGGGGTCCTTGCGGAAGATGATGGCCGCCGACTTGTGGTCTACGGACAGGATCTTGCCCGCGTTGTTGCGCGCGACGAGGTCCAGCCGCGCTGTGAAGAGCGCCGCGCCCGGCGTTCCCTCGGGGACCACGCGCACCGGCGACGACGGATCCCGCGGATCGTCGGCCTTGAACCAGATCGAGAACTCCTGCTCCACCGCCAACGGGGTCCAGTCGTCGTAGGCGTACTCCAGCGCGTAGAGCATGAACCGCGAGAACATCTCGTCCGCGTCCTCCTGCGGCACCCCGAACTTCGCCGCCAAGGCCCAGCGCGTACGCGGCAGTCCCTCACGGGGGTCGGCCCCACGCCCCATCTTGTGCAGGTAGTACGCCGCGAGCAGTTCGTGGACGAAGGAGCCAAGGCCCATGGAGCCGCCGGGGCCGCGCTCGGGCCACACCGGGTCCCCGGGGTAGCTCCGGTTCTTGAACGCGAACTTGCGCTGGCACTCCAAGAACGTGCCGTAGTACGACCAGCCCCGACGGGACCGCCCGGTGTCCGGCGCCTGTGTGGTGGCCGCCACCTACGCCTCCGCCTGCGGCGCCCCGGCGTTCTGCTTGCGCATGATGAAGCCCACGAAGCCCTCCTGCTTGTGCAGGGTGCCGGCCTTCGCGGCGGTCCCGAGCACGTCGTCGGTGGGCGCCTTCCTGAAGAGGTAGCCCACGGTCTCCGCCGTGGGGTGGTCCTTCTGGGCTGCGGCGGCCTGCGCGATCGTCTCCTTGCGCGCCTGCGCACGGGACATCGGGATCCGGTAGGGCTGGAGCACGGTCACGCGCTCGCCGTCCTCGGTCGCCATGCTGGTCACCACGACCAGGGTGTACCGCTTCTTGGTTCGCTTCTTGATCACGTTCGCCACGTCTCAGTCCTCCAGCAGCCTGTCGAGCAGGCCGTCAATTACTTCCTCGTCCGTGCCGCCCTGGACGGTCTCACGGACACCTTGCAGTTGCTCGTCGGGCAGAATCGCCTCCACTGCCGCGAGCTTCCCCAAGACGATGTTCGCGATGCGCTCGTCAATGGTGCCCTCTGCGATCAGGTACTCGATGATGCACGAACGCTGCATTCCGAGCCGGCGCACGCGGCCCTCCCACTGACGAATCTGCCCCCACGTCCACGGGAGCAGGACCACCACCAAGCGGTCCGTGTCGTGCAGGTTCAAGGACTCGCCCCAAGCTGCACCGGTCCCCACGATGCACGCGGGCCCCGGATGGGCCATGTACTCCTCTCGGATCCCCTCGCGCTCTTCGGCGGGGGTGCCTCCGTCGGCTGCCCACAGCGCAAGCCCCTGCATCTTGGCGGTCTTCCTGCGCAGAGCTTTCTCGATGGACGCCACGTCCCGACGCCGCGCGGTGAAGATCAACACCTTTTGCTTGGCACGTAGAAGCTCGGCCGCGTGCTCCACGACGTGCCGCTTTTTCATCGACGCGGTCTCCATCAACCGCGCCTCCAGCAAGTTGCCCGCGGCCTCGCCACCCTCAGTGCCAGTGCCTCCGTGCGCCTCCTTGGCGGCGCGCTTCACCTCGCGCGAGGACGCTGCCGATGCCATCCCGAGCATGTCGGCGGACAAGATCGTGGTCATGCGCCGGACGGGAGGCAAGAGCTTGTAGACGGCCTCCGACCGCACGATGTGGACGCGCGGCGCGACGGTCTCCCGCAGGAGCACGGCGTTGGAAGCACCGTCATCTACCATCCCGTACGCGCCGCGGTGGGCGTTGCAGAACTGCACGGCGTAGTCCCAATACTTGCCCATGCACCCGGGATCGACGGCGTCCAACTGCGCCCACAGGTCCCGCGGCCGATCGGGCATCGGCGTCGCAGTGAGCCCGAGCCTGCGCTTGGCGGTGCGCATGAGGAAGGACCCGCGTGCGGCGGCCGTCTTCCGCTCCTCAAACTGCATCGACCCGTCTTGCTGCGGAAGGGGCGTGAATCGGCGGTGGTCCTTCGCGTTGTGGATCTCGTCGGCCACGATCGAGCCCGAGCCGCCCCCGGCGTCGGTGGGATCAACCAGTGCGCACAGATTCAAGTACGTCTCGTCATCGCGCAGGGCGTCCCAGGCAACCAGCACGAGCGCCCGCTGCTTGTTCGCGCGAATGCGCTTGAGGTAGGCCCCCAGATCCTCGTAGCCGGCGCGCTGCGAACCCACAGGCAAGATCACATGCGGGTCCACCGTCGTGAAGCGGCGCACCTCGTTCGCCCACTGCCGACGAGCCGCAGCCTTCGTGATTACCACCACGGGGCCGCGCACTGCGATGGCCCACACCAGGGCGCTCAGCGTCTTGCCCGCGCCGCAGGCCCACCAGAAGTTCAGGTTGCTGCGCGCGATGGCCTTCACGATGCCTTGGCGCTGGTAGTCCGTCAGGAACGGCCAGACCCACGGGCGTAGCTCGGGGAGCACGAGCGCCGTGGGCATCGTAGGGCCGTCGAGTATGGCTGGGGTGGCGTTCACGTGAATCCCGGGACAATCAGCATCCCGAGGGTACGTGGAGGGTTGCGGAACGTCAAGTAAGTGCTGTATCTTCAGTGCGCTGACTCTCACCGGGAGACCTCATTGCCTTCCAAGCCCCTTCCCTGGTCAAGGGAAGCCGACATCGTGCGCACCCTCAAGACGCTGCCCCAGGAGAACTTCATCCGCGCATTCGTGGAGTGGATGGAGCAGGTAACCGACGCGCCGCTCTTCTATGCGCTGGGTGCGTCACTCCCCCTGGTCTCGGCGTTGTCGCCCCCCAACCTGTACTTGTCGAACGGCCCGGGCGGCATCGTCAACACGAACTTCTACTCCCTCGTTCTCGGACGCCAGGGCTTCGATCGCAAGACCACGTCCATCAAGCAGGCGGCCATCCTCCTCGGGGAGGTCGCGCCCAGCCGCCTGGGGGCCGACCCGGGCTCTGTCCAGGGCCTCGTCAACTCGCTGTGCGAGCAGAGCCAGCAAATGCTGGAGTACCCCGACTTCGCAGACTTCCTGGCGCAGACCAAGGCCAGGACCGGCGGCAACTTCTTGAGTGCCCTCAAGACCACCTTCTTGCACTGCTGGGACGGGCGCCCACTGAGTAGCCGCCTCTCCCGCACCACCGTGCGCTGTGAGAGCCCGCGCCTCAACATCCTGGGCGCCATCAACGGGGCCCTCCTGGCGGAGCACGCGGAGATCACCGACTTCCTGGGGGGCCTCTTCTCACGCTTCTGCTTCTTCTCCGCACGCCGTGAGCGCCGCCACAACATGCCCCCCGGGAACGCGGCCCTCTTTCAGAGCCTTCGCTTGTGGTGCGAAGCCACCCTCCACGCGGCCCCCAACACCTTCGGCGCCTGCGTCGGCTTCACCCCCGACGCGCTGTCCCTCTGGAAGGAATTTAACCTGGGCGTCGAGGAGTCCGTGTCGCTGCTCCCCGACGAGCGTTTCGCTGGCGTCCACGCTCGGTCACCGACCCACGCCTTGAAGATCGCCCTGCTCTTGTGCTTCGCCTCGGGCTACGGGCACCCGGTGTACGGGAACGGTGGCAAGGACTGGCGCATCGACACGCGCCACATGCAGGTCGCGATCGACATCGCCATTCGCTGCTACATGGGCTCGATCGCCGTGTTCGACTCCGTCGGCGGCAGCCGCGACATGGTCAACCGCGCCTCCGTCCTCGACAGCATTGGCGACGTCTGGTGCCGTCGAGGCCACATCGCACGGCGCTCCAAGCTCCTGCTCCGCACCCTGGAGCCCATTCTTGACACCCTCGTGTGCGAGGGGATGATCGAGACGGCCAGGGAGATGGTGCCCGCGACGGGCCTCGCGGACCCTGTGCAGTCCCCAGACCCCAAGCTGTACATGTACCGGCGCGCGCCCAACGCGCCCCTGGAGGACGGCGTACAGGCCGCCCTGGACGTCCATGCGTCCGTCGTAGAAGCACAGCGCCGTGTCCGCGCGGGCCTCATCCCCTGCGACGATGCAGCGCCGTCGCTGTTCGCGGGCGACTCCTCCTCCGCCTCCTTGGAGGACAAGATCATCCCCGCCGAGGCGCCGGTCATCTACGGACCCGACGGAGTGCCGCTCAAGAAGTACGACAGGACAGCCGACGAGGAGGATCTAGGGGGCGGCCGGACCCGCATCGGTGGCGCCGACGGCTTCATTATTGAGAAGCCCACGCACGTCAGCGGTGGGACCGTGTACACCCTCGATTTCAACGACTGAGCCGGCCTCGGCTGCGGTCTCTGTCTCGCGTACGCGCTTCAGTTCGCGCAGCCCACGGCGCAGGCTACTCCGTGAGAGGGGGCGCACGCCGCCCGGCGTCGTGGGCAGCAACGGCCCTTGCGGGTGCTCGCCCTCCACGCCGACGCTGTAGCTCAGGAGCACGCGCAGGGCATCGCCCTCTGGCGACGTAGCGCCCAAGTGGAAGAACTGGCCCCGAACCCGTGTGGGAAAGAGAAAGCGCCCCTGCGGCGGTGCATCGGGCGTGACCCCCTCCACCGTCTCGGCGCGCAGGTCGCGCCAGTAGGTATCGAGGAAGCGCGTCTGCCCCACGTGGCGGCTCATGACTTCGAGCAGGAGGTCGGCGGCCTCGTACACCTCCCGCGTCGGGCCGGCGCCGTCCGTGTGGAAGGGGCTCGTGTCCGTAGCCTGCCGTGGGCGCCCGGGGGCACGCTTGGCGAGGACCGGCAGCGTCTCGATGCCCTCGACCGTTCGCGCCCAGGAGTAGAAGCGTCGGTAGGCCGCCTGGGTCTGGCCCATGCGGGAGGGGGAGTAGAGCGCGTCCGCTCGTTCGATAGCCTGTGCCAGGGCGTCCGCAGTGAAGTGCCCGGTGGGATTGCGGAGGTCATCGTGCAGGAGGGCCCGCAACGCGCTGGAGTAGATCCGCCAGGACTGTGCAGACCACCAATCGCCCTTCGTGGCGATGAACTTCGCAAGCACGTCAGAAAGCACAAAACACCCCCGAATCAGTCCCGTATAGCAGATATGTGGTTTCACAAAAAATACCTTAACACAGTTTTAGACCCCCCAAACCGAAGCGCGGGGAATTCAGATCGGAAATCCCTTAACACTGGAATTATAACCAGTGTTAAGATAAAGTATGGTCACGGATTCTCTCAGTATTTAATACGTTGACTGTAGGGATCGATAAGTTTAAGAAAAAGTATTCGATAACTTATCCATTCCCGCAGGAGAAGTGTATTGGGCCGAAAACCGGTTGGTCAGCTTTATCTTATATGTGTTTGCCCTTTTTCGGGTTTCACCGGGTTTTGCCTTTTGGCAATTACCCTATACGGTATCTCTCCCTCACGAACTGCATCTTGCTCCCCCTCCGTCCCGTCGATACTCTGTGCCCATGCTGCGTCTTTCCCTCACGGACCCGCGCACGAGCCTGCGCGAGGCCGTCAAGCAGATGGTCTTGCTGGAGGACCACCTCTGCCACCCGCACAAGCAGTGCCCCGACTGCATCCGCAAGCACTTGCTGGCGATCGAAGCATTCGGTGAGGAGGCGGGTGCGCTGGACCCCCGGGGCCCCTACAAGTCCAACGCGGACGCCGTGGCAGCCTTCGCGCAGGAGTGGCTCATGGCGTACCACGACGACGCGCCCTGCGAAGCAATCGCCCGTGAGGTCCGCAACGTGCGCAAGGCGCTGGCGGCTCGGTTCTCGGACCCCCGCGGCAAGGGGTCTGAGGTTCGGGCTCTGCGGCGGGTGTCCTGATCATGGCTCGGGGAGGATTCAGTCCGTGGGTGTGGCTCGGCGGCGCAGCGGTGCTTGGGATCGGGTTCGGCATGCTGGCTGGTGGCCGGCGCAGCGAGGAACTCCTGATCCCGCCCCCGACGCCCCCGAAGCTCCCGGGGGGGTGGCAGGGCCCGATGCAGGCGACGCCCCCGACGATGCGCGCGGCTCCAGGCGCCCTGCCGACCGTCCCAGCCGCCGTGAAGGACGGGACCACCGCCGTCCGCCGCGCGTTCGTCGCGAAGCTCCCGCCACCTCTCGGCGGCCCGAACCCGACGGCGTCCCGAAGCCTTGAGCACTTGGAACCCGGCTTCCGGGCCGTGGTGACGAAGCTCCTGGCCGCCATGAAGGCGCGGGGGTTCGACCCCTCGATCGCCGTGGGCTGGCGCAACGAAGCATGGCAGCGCAACGCGTTTGCGCAGGGCAAGAGCCGGATCATCTACAGCCTGCACACCGTGACGTACCCCGACGGCACGCCCGCGGGGCTCGCGGCGGACATCGTGCAGCATGACGTGGGCTGGCCCGCCAAGACCCTGGCTGAGAACCCCGCCGCGTGGACGAAGGCGGCCACGTTCTTCCAGGCGCTCCGCGACGAAGCCAAGAAGCTGGGCCTCGACACCGGCGGTGACTACAGCAAGTCCAACGCCGAGTGGGCGAAGTTCGGGCTGGGCTGGGACCCGGCGCACGTCATGGTCTCGCGCGCCGCCGAGCGCAACAAGCTGGTCGCCCTCCGTGCGCGTGGGCCTGCCGCGCTCACGGCGTAGAAGGACGGCACCATGGTCTGGTCACCACGCGCGAACGTCAAAGACGGCTGGAGCCCTTCCGCCTCTTCTTCAGGTGGAGGGGACGTCGCTGCGACGTTCGTGGAGAAATACGTCGTCGATTGGCTGGAAGAGTTCGCGCTCAACGGGGCGCACGACTTCAAGGTTGATGGGCCCTACACCGACATTGATGGCATGACGTGGAGCATCGCAGACAACACTATCGACGGCGATGGCAACGCCTCCGCCATCGACCTCACCGCCACGGGCCTCGTGGTGACGACCGGCGCGAACGGCGAAATCACCTTTCAGCAATTCATCCAGAACTTGCCGGGTCTAGGAGCCTTCGCGCTAACAGACCGGTTGGCCATCCTCTTTGTGGCGACGTCGGCAGATCAGACAACTTCCGGGCAGGTGACATCGTGCCGCTTCGGGGACGATCCCTTCACGGATGGGGCTCATCAAGTTTTCCGTTTCAGAGCAGCCGGGGGCAGCGAGACGAAGCAGAACCGCAAGCAGGCAGACCCCGGCGCCTTTGACTCTGCGGTCGTCACCCTGGACGCCGCGTTCCATGCCGTCATGGGCTTTGACCTGTCTGGGGACCTGTGCCTCCCCTACTACGGGGCTGTGGCGCCCGCAGTGCCCTTCACAGGGCTCACGGCGGGCGCGTTCCAGTCGATGATGCGCCAGCCGAACGACCCCACTGCACCCTACACTGCTGCGCAAGCTACCTTCCAGTACGCCGTCAACCGCAATAGCGCTGTGGACTACACGATGACGTGGGCATCCTGCGGAGTGTACCGCTGGGAATAGCGTAGAGCATACCGTGGGGCGTAGGCTTACTTCTTGGGGAGTACGAACCCCCAATGGCCCGCGTCCCATCCCGTGTAGCCCGCGAGCTGAAGCTGGTGTCGGAAGGCGTTGGTGGCTCCCGAGCGCTCTGGCCGTGCCCGGATGGAGGCGGTGTCGATGGGCCGCAGCAGGTAGGCGTCGCTGGACCCGCGCGGGCGCTTCTTCGCTGCCGCAGGCAGGAACGCGGGGAACTCGCTGAACAGGGCCTTGGCGGTGAGCCCCAGGGCTGCACCCAAGACCGTCTGGACCGCGTCGGCGTCCTGTACCAGATCCTCGTATCGGACCTCCGCGACGATCAGATCGGGGAACAGGGCGCGGTGCTTCATCGAAGCGACCCACCGGGCGTGCGGGACGTAGTTCCTGTCCGACGTGACCACGTCGCGGCCGTCGCGGATGATGTTGACGCAGCGGACTCCACCGGCTCGAAGGTCGGCTACCTGCGCTTCCAGCGGGGCGTTGCCGAGGGCTCCCGAGAAGACGCAGCCCCCTAGCCGCTTGCCGATGAAGGTCCGCTTCGGGTTGTTTCGGGTCTTGCTGATCAGCCGGTGAAAATCAACCTCGGAGTCGCCCCTGTCTCCGTAGAGGGGAGTCAGCCCCTTGAAGGCGTGGAACAGCCGAAACAGGAGTGTGGTTCCCGACTTCGCGCAGCCCGTAATCAGAATGGGGGGGCTCATGGGCTATCCGCGACCAGGGGTGATGGCCTTGATGATGCGCGCGCAGAAGTCCCACTGCGTGTGGCGCCAGGGGACCTTCTTCATGGGGCCGGTGTGGTACGCCTGCGCCTTGTAGACGGAATCGTAGTAGCCCGCGTCTGTCCGTTTGCCCATGGGGGGCTCCTACTTCGAGGGGTTGTGCTTGAGCTTGAGGGTAGCCACGCCGGCTTCCACGCGCTTCGCCTTGAGACCCGCCCACTCCACGAACTTCTTGAACTCCTCCCCGGGCACTGGCGTCGTCAGGTTCAACGTGCGCGTCGGGGGCAGGAGGGCATCGAGGGTGCTGTAGACGAAGTCGAGGTACAGGCCGATGGTGTCGGGGCTGATCGTGCCCGTGAACAGGGACAGCCGGCTCCAGGCCGCCATCGTGTACACGCGCTTGGCCCACGACTGCACCATGTCCTCGTGGTCCCGGTGGAGCACGACCCACAGCGCCTCGGGGTACGCACGGAGCAGATCGTGAACCTGCCACAGGAGGCGCGGCTCGGTCTCGATGTGGTTGTCGGGGTACGTCCAGTCCGGCTCCTGCCCTCGCAGGGACTCGTGGGCAACCGTCATGGGGCTGTCCCCGTCGGAGAGGCTCGCAGCCGCGCAGGCCGTGGCGAAGGTGACGGTGCCGCAGCGGCCGGGGCCTGTGACGAAGATGCGCGCCATGATCAGGACACCGGCGGGATGACGGTGAAGGCGCGGTTGTCGGCGGTGACGATGCGTGCGCCCTCCACCCCGCGGTCCTTCGCGATGGCCTCCGCGATGGTGTTCTCCCGCGGCCGGTGCGTGTCGTCCACGAGGATCGGCACGTCCAGCGGCAGCAGGTTGAGGTTCCGCAGGATGCCCTCGCGGCCGATGGAGCCTGGGGGGCCGTCGAGGACGACGAGATCGCAGCCCTTCGGGGCGCCGGCTTCCACGATCTTCGGTTCGTACCAGGGCACCTTCCCGTCGGTGGCAGGCTCCAGCGGCGCGTGGATGACCTTCACGGTCGGCCCGCGATCCACGAGGGCGAAGTTCAGGTCGTGCTCGACGGACGTGACGCGGTAGCCGAGATTCCCCAACCGGGTCGAACCCTCCCCGCTGCCGAACTCCCAGATGGTCGCGGGCGCGGGCACGTTCGTCTGGATCCACCCCACCGCGGCCCCGGGGAGCGCCCACGCGTCGATCCGCGGGGCATGGACCTGAATCCCCTCCATGCGGTCTGCGAACTGCCCGAGGACGCCCATGATCTCGTCGGGGAGCCCGTTCTCGAAGACACCGACGTCCTCCAGAGCGGTCAGCACGTCATACGCCTTGTGCGACGTTGCGGAGGAGCAGGGGAGCCCCTGTGCTGCCCGAAAGGACGCGGCCATGTACCCGAGGCCCGCGGTGGTGATGACGTGCCACCAGAAGTCGGGGCCTGGGTGGTCGCTGAAGGTGAACTGCACCGCGTCGGCCAGGATGCGCAGGCTCAAGGCCACATCGCCCTGGAGCATGTGCGCGTTCGCCAGCACGATCCACGGCGCGATGTTCGCCAGCACGATCTCACCTTCGACGTGGGCGACGATGCCCCGCTGTGCGACCTCCGCGGCTTCCTGCCACTCCCCCTTGGCGGCCAGGGCGCGGCACTCACAGTAGATGCGGTGGGGGTCGAGGGGGCCCAGCTTCGCACGCACGATGCGCAGGGCTCGATCGTAGTTCCCGGTCTTGTGCGCGGCGTCGGCGTAGCCTTCATGCAGGATCCAGGCGCCCTCCACGGTGCCGGCTACCACGGTCTCAGCCCTCTCCCCGAAGTCGGGGCGCATGTGGACGGGGTAGACCCACCGAGCGCCGATGTGCTGGCGCCACACGCGCGCGATCACCACCGTCTCCGCCTGCCCTGCGCCCACGGGGCTCACCACCTGAAGGGCGATCACGTCGGCGTACTCGCCAGCCTGGAGGGGGTCCTCTGTGATCTCCTCTTCGGCCCTCTCCAAGGCAGCCCGCAGCGCATCCGCGCCTTGGAGCCGGTCGTCCCCGTCCAGCGTGAGGATCCAGGGGCCGCGGCCAGCCTTCAGCGCCTTGGGGGGCCACAGCTTGTCGATGGCGTCCAGGCCCACGTTGCGGCTGCGGGAGAAGTCGTCGTCCCACGGGTCCTCGATGAGGTGGACGTAGACGCCGTGCTTGGCGGCCAGCGTCGGGATGAGGGACTGCGTCCCGTCCGTCGAGCCGGTGTCCACGATCACGTACGCGTCCACGGCGGCGGCGGCGTGCTCGAAGAGGGCCGGCAGCCCCTTGGCTTCGTTCTTGACGATGAGGGCCGCGACGGCCAGCGGGGCGTCGGGCTTGGCAGGAGCGAGATCGACTTTAGGCATGGGCGTGAGGATGCCGCCGGCCTTGCGGAATGTCAACCCTCCGCAGCGCCCTTCCGGGCCCGGGCCTTGGCGGCCTTGACCACCGCGATCTCAGCGAGGAGGGTCACCCGACAACCGGAAGCAGCGGCGATGCTCTTTCGAGCGGCAGCGGGCTTGTCGAAGTGCAGGGCCAGGGTCAGGTCTCCCAGGTGTATGGCGTCAGCGGGCCGCGGTGTTGGTCTCCAAGCAGTCGGTCAGGGCGGCCTTCCAGGCGTCGGATCCCTCCTCGCCGGGGGCTGCTGTGTCTGCGCACTCCGCCGCCGTCAGCAAGGCGTCGTCGTTGCGCTGCGCAAGGGACAAGCTCCACCACACGGCCCCGAAGACCATGAGGAGGAGGAAGAGTACGAACGGGTGCTCCTGGCCCCGTGCGCCGAACGGCGCCTCCTCCTGCCGCACCCGGGTGTGTTGCACCGGGGTGACCATGCGGAGAGGGCGCCGTGTCGGGTCGAAGGGCATGTGTTGACTTTAAGTACCCCTTAACGGAGTGTCAACCCTTTTCTGCCCTGGGGCTACACAGAGGGCTGAATCGGGTCTCCGTTGGCGTCCAGCACGTCGGCCACCACCGGGGCGCCGTTGTCTGCCGCAGCCCGCTTGGCATGGGACTTGCTCCCACGCGTGCGCGCCTTCCTCTTGGGGGCGCTCCCACGCGTGCGCGCCTTCCTCTTGGGGGCGGGCGGGGCGGGTTCGATGGCGTCCATCTGGGCGGCGGCCTCGGCGCTGGCCTGCGAGAGCACCACGCCATCGTCGGCCGCGTCGAGGGCTGCGAACAGGGCGTCGGCCTCGGAGTCGTCCGTGGGCGCGTCCTCGGGGTCCCCACCCATCTGGTCGGTCTCGAAGCCCTGCGGGAACGGGGTGTCCTCGGGGAACTCGACACCGAACCCGTCCGCCTCCTCGTAGACGTCGAAGCCGGCGCCCAAGCCCTTCAGGGCCTCCACCGTCAGGCGCGAGCCCGTGCGGATGGACCCCAGGTGGTTCTCGATGCGGGCGAGGAGCCTGCGCTGCTCGTCTGCGATCTGGAGCCGTGCGTACTGCATGGCGTCCTGCAAGAACTCTTTGTCCTCCTCGGGCATCTCGGTCCAGAGCCCGACGGCCTGTGCCAGTTCGTTGGAGGGGATCGTGCCCACGTCGAGCAAGCCCGTCTGGTTGAGGGCGTCGAGCGCCGCGAGGGAGGGGTGCTTGATCTGCCAGGGCTTCGGGGGCTGCCGTCGATTGGCCATGTAGGGCTCCTACTCAGTGGGGGGGAACGCAGCCGGATCTTCCGGCAGCAGGGTGTTGGCGGGGTCCGCCGCGGGGTCTTCAAGGGCGGTGCTGGCTTCCTGCATCATTTCGGCCAGCCCTACTACCTGCTGCACGTTGTCGGACGTGCGCAAGTAGTCCTGCACGGCCGGCGTCGCGAGAGCCTGCACCACGTCGGGGCGTGAGTCGAGCCATGCGAGCAGCCGGTCGGCGTCTTCCGCGGGGATCTGGTCGAAGGCCGACACGGCCTCCCCCTCGGGGGCTTCCGGTGTGGGTGTGGGGGGTGCTGCGTACTCCCGCGACGGAGGGGCTCCGTTGGTGGGCGCGCCGTTGGTGGGCGCGCCGTTGGTGGACGCGCCATTGGGCGGGGCCGCGATGGCAGGAGGCGCAGGCGCCTCCTGCGTCTGGGCCAGGGCCTTGCGCGCGTTGTTGTTGAGGAGCACGCGTCCCAGGAGCCCAAACTGCTCGATGGCCGACTTGCCGAGGGTCGCGCGGACGTGCTCGTGGTCCTGGCTCTGTGCCGCCTCAGCGGCGCGGTCCATTTCGTTCATGCGCAGGCCACCTATCACGTCCACCATCTCGGCCTGCTGCGTGCGGGCGTCCGAGAGCATTTCGTTCGTCTGGCGCAGCATGTCCGCCTGCATTTCTTGAAGCTCCATCGCCGTCTTGAGGACGTGCGACGTCCACGCGCGCTCGGCCGCGTGCATGTGCAAGAGCGTCTGCACACCGGTCTCGACCACACTGCCGGGCGTTCCGCTGCGGGCGTTCGTCTCCCGGCGCGTCAGGTAGTTGATCTGGCCCTCGATCTCCTTGACGCCTTCGCGCACGTCGCGGGAACCGAGGGGGGTCGTGAGGCTGGGGTCTACGTCCCTAGCATCTTCCACGTCGGGGAAGTCGAGATCGGTGAAGTCGTCGCTCATGTTGCCCATCAACTCCGTCATTTGCATTTCGTCGTCTCCGAGGGCAAAGAAGTCGTCTCCGTCGAAGGCGTCGTCTTCGTCGGGGTCGAGATCGTCGCTGAAGTCCGCAGCGGTGCCCTCTCCGGTGCCTGGAGGTACAGGAGGCGGGGGTGCCTTGGGGAGCGGCGCCTGCTTCTGCGACGTGTAGTCGAAGATCGTGCTCCACAACTGGCTTCCCTTGGGCTGGTAGAGCCGAAGGCGGAATCGCTGGAGTTCGCCCGGGGGCGTGTTGTTCTCGCACGTCGAGAGGACCCACGCGCCGACTGCGTCCACCAGGGCTTCGGGGATGATCTCCTCCTCGGTGCCCGGGGCAGCCCCCACGTCCTCCTCGACGTCCTCCTCTGCCTCCTCTGCCTCATCCGCCTCCTCCTCGGGGGCGCCTTGGAGGTGGGCCTTGATCCGGCGGAAGCGTTCGGGGGCGTCCTCGGCGCCTTCGCCCGCGCGGCTGGCCTCGCGCCAGTACGCGACCATCTTCGCGTTGACGTCGAGGCGCCCGATCTGGTCGCCGGTGCGGTCGGAGAAGTAGGGCGTGAGGGTGAGGTAGCCGAGTTGCTCGGACATCGACGTGAGCATCTGCCTCATCGACGGCCACTTCGGGATCAGGGCCATGGGCGTGCTCATGGACCTACTCCTCGCCCTCGTCCCCGTAGAACCCGGAGATCAGGTCGCTCAGCGCGTCGCCTGCACCTTCCAGCGCGTCGGTGACGGGCTTTGCCAGCTTGAGTCCTGTGCTCACGGCGGCGGCGTTGAGGGCTTCGTTGAGCTTGCCGACGCCCTCGCGCGCGGCGCGCGCAGCTTGCTCGCCCATCTCCGCCTGCAACCGGTGGACGTTTTCCATCCGCGAACCCCGTTGGCTTTCGTCCTGCGGCTTCCCCTGGGATGCACGCGGGATGTTTTTTCGGCCGCCAGTGTCGTCAGCCATACAAATTCCTCTGCCGTTCGGTGAGATAAGGGAAAAACACGTTGTTGAGGCCCCCTTACAACGCGCAAAGGGTAAAGCAAAGGTCCGCGAAAGGGCAAACCGTTTAGGCCAAATCCCAGCACAGTAACAGGGCTGCACGAGTTTCCATTTTCGTTCCGATTTAAGGGATATAGTAAATCGAGACCCTGCAAGCGTCCGCAACGGGTTCTCCCCCTTTCACGCCCCTTTCACCTGAAACTGCTTGGCGAACCGCGGCACAATCTGTCCGCAGCAGCGGCGCTGGGTTTTGCGCCGACCCCCGTTCACCCCGGATGGTCCAGGGCACGGGAACAGGACAGAGCCCTGCGTGGGCAGCGAACGACGATGGGCCCTTGGGTCCTGGCGCCCGGAAGGGCCCCAAAGGAGTGTGAAGATGGCTGGTGCCCTTTCCGCCGCGATGCGTGGCAAGACCTCGACCCGGAAGACCTCGACCCGCGCCCCCGGGGCGAAGAACCGCGCCTCGACCCCCGCGAAGCGCAAGCCGTCGGCCGCCGCGAACCTCCAGCGGCTCAAGAACCGGGCCGCCCTCGCCAGCGCCAAGTACCGCGAGGGTGTGAGCCAGACCGTTCACGTCGCTGAGGTGCAGGGCGCCCTGGCGATCTCCGCGTTCGCCGCGGGCTACATGGGCCCCGAGAAGATGCGGCTCTGGAACAACCACCCCGCCACCGACGCGCGACTCGTGCTCGGTGGCGCCGGCACCGCCTGGGGCCTCATGCAGGCGTTCAATGGTGACAACAAGTCCATGTCGGGGAACCACACGCTCGCGCTCAGCACCGGCGTCCTCGCCTCCGTCGTGTACGAGAACTCCCACAACATGGGCGTGGACCTCGCCATCAAGCGCAGCAAGGCGACGCTGGCCCCCGCCGCCAACCCTCGCACGACGCACAAGCTCTCGGGCCGCCCCGACGGCGACGACGAGGGCGACATCGCGGGCTTCGGTCGGCGTACGCGCATGGGTGGGCGGCTGAGCCGCCGCTGAGGGCATCGCTGAGGGGAGTTCCCCCAGCGCGAAGTGGATGAATCGCCCCTTCGGGGGCGCAAGGGAAGGACGGACCGCCGTGTCGAGAACACCGCCCGGGCTGCACTACATCGGTGTGGCACCTGTGACGATGGGCTCGGATGGCACGGCGGCCGTCCAGACCGACAATCTCCGGTTCGCACCGGAGTTTGGGGAGCGACCCCGCGGAGGTTCCATGTTCGGAGCACGCAAGAAGAGCGCGATGATCCCCCCACGGAAGGCCATCCGGCTCCTGGGACGTAAGCCCTTGATCGGGAAGGCCGGACAGTCCTCCACCGGCATGACGGTCTGGCGCCTCGCGGCCCCCGAGCCGCGTGCTGCGAAGATCCAGGCCACGCAGAACCTCAAGAAGCTGCACAGCCTCCCGGGCCGCGTGGGGCGCGACATGCGCAACACGTTCCCCATCGGGGGCACCCCCAAGGTGGCGCCCATCGGCATCCTGCCGTCGCCCCTGGCCTTCGGGCCCCGGGTGATCCCGGTGTGGATCGTCTCCTGGCCCTCCACCGCTGCGGAGGCCCCCAAGAAGGGCGCCCTCAAGCAGGCCAAGTACCCCAAGAAGGGGATCGCCCGGGCCCTGACTCAGCGCCCGCTGCACATGGCGGCGCCAGCTTACCTGCCAGGGCGGCCGGCGTACGACGCCCAATCTATGACATTTGAGGATGACAGCGGAGGCTTCTTCGACGAGGACGCCGAGTGGGCCGATGAGGCCCCCGATCCTCGCTACGAGGACGCGGTCCAGCGACTCCTGGCCGACGAGTTCGGCCGAGACCCCTACGCGGGGTACTTCGGGGGATGCGGCTGCGGCCGTTGACCCCGGAGAGGTGAGAGACGCCGAAGGGGCATGGTGCTCCCGAGGCACAACAGGCCACGGGCGTAGTGCCACGGGCCAGAGAGAAGGGCAGCGAAGGCAACGTGGGTGATTCTGGCTACAAACGGGTCTACGCCGACAAAGGCGGCAACCTGTTCGTCGGAGACGAAACGGTGTTCGGAGCTTCCCGCCCGCTCAACCATGGAGAGAGTGACATGAGCATGGACTACGCTTCCCTCGGCTACGAGGACGACTACGACGACTTCGGCCTGGACCTCGTGGAGGACGACCTCGGCGCGATGGACTACGCCTCCCTGGGCGAGTGGATCGAGGACGGCGAGGACTTCGGCGCCGCCAAGCGCAAGCCCCGCCGAGCCTACCGCCGTCGGACCCGGACCCACCGCCAGCGCCCCCTGTCCGCCGCGGTCGGTCGCCCCCAGGTCGTGCAGAAGACGATCCTCTCCGGCCAGTCGGGTGATGACCCGGGCGCCGGCGCCAACACGGTGACCATCCGGCCGCAGTTCGACTTCGTCGCGGAAGACCTGACCTTCCAGGGCAGCACCCCCGGCTGGACGATCACCTCGATCCAGTTCGGGGACCGCATCGTCTTCAGCAACGGCACCGGCGTCCCGGTCGCCGTGTTCGCGACGGGGTCGTTCGTGCGTGGCCTGATCAAGGGGGCGGCCATCGCGGCTGGCCTCGACATCTCCATCGCCGGCAACTTGGCGGCCTCGACCACGACCTCCAACCTGCTGGTGACCCTCATCGGCCTCAAGCGCGGCACCTCCGGCTGCGGCCCGGGCGCCGTCTAGCAGCAAGGGCTCAAGCCCCCCTGTGGTGCCGGACGGGTTCCTTCTCCGTTCGGTGCTGCTTTCCACGACGGGGCCCCGCTCCCTCCCCCTGGGGAAGGGGACGGGGTCCCGTTCGTGGTGCCCTTGAACCCGCGACGCTGGAGACCGCCCCATGGGAAACCGCTACGCCGACTTCGACAACCGGCCCGAATTTCAGCGCAATCCTGTGCGTCGGCCGGGCTCCCCGCCCACCCCGCGGGACATTTTCGGCATCCCCCTGGCGGCGAAGCTGGCGACGACGGCCGTGCGGCTCGTGCTGCCTGCGAACACCACGCAGGTCACGCCGACCTTCCCGGGTGACTACACCACCTTCCTCGACACGATGGCGGACGCGTCCTTCCCGCGCATCGTCAACGTCTGGTCCGAGGCCAACCGCGCCTTCGACGCGCGGATTTCGTGGTCTGCCGGCGGCGGCATGGGAGGCCGCGTCTTCGTCACGGGGTCCGGCGGCGGCCTCCAGTTCTGCGTCAAGGCCAAGAGCCTGCGCGTGGACGTCGCCAACTGGTTGAACGTCACGCAGTCCGTCAACGTGGCCGTGGCCGACGGCCTCACCGGCCAGACCCAAGAGCTTCACCGCATCGAGCGGGCCCTGGCCCTGGGCGCCGCGGCCTCCCAGGGCTTCAACCTGCCCCCCTACGCCCGGTTCGTGAGCGTGGCCAGCGACGTACCCGCACAGCGAGCCGGCATCGACGTGCAGTTGACCGACGACGCCCCCGCCTCCATGGCGGCCTTCGTGGCTACTGACGGCCGGATCCCGGTCGGCGCGGCCTCCCGAATTACCATCCGCAACAACAACGCAGCCGCGCTCGCGAGCTACACGCTCGACTTCGAGTTGGCTTACCACTAGGTCGAGAGGAGCTTGTTCGATGAGCAACATGGAAACCTTCTTCGACGCCGCCTGGAGCACGGTCGATCCTACGGTCCCGGCCTCCCAGCGGCAGGAGGCCGACCGCTACCCCGGCACCTGGGACCCGTCCGAGGCCGAGGCCGCTGAGGCCGCCGTGGACGACTACTTCTGGCAGGACGCCCTGGGCGCCCGCGGCTGGTCGTGGAAGCGGATCCTGGCCGACGCCCGCAGCAAGATGCCCGGTACGCGCATCCACGGCCTGAAGGTCGTGGGCAAGGATCGAGCCTACGCCAAGGTGGAGAAGGATGGCGCCAAGGGCTGGATCACCTTTGAGCCCAAGATCGTTCTGGCCAAGGCAGGTCACGTGTACCGACGACCCGCGCCGGTTGCTTTCCTCCTGCAAGAGCCCACCGCGTTCGGCGGCGCAGACCCCGACGACTACTTCTGGGAGGACGCCCTGGGCGCTTCGGTAGCCCCTCGCGGTGTTCGCTCGCACAGGGCATCCACCCGGGACGTGGCACGGCTTGTAGCAAACCGCAGTGGAAAGGTCGTTGACGCCCGTACCGTCTACGCGGACAACCCCGATGACGCCGCCTGGAAGGGCGCTCTCTCCTATCGTGGCGATCTGAGCCGCAAGGCGGTTGCTGCGCGCAAGACTGCGAAGAAGGGCGCATCGAAGCAGGCAAAGGAGGCGGGGCGTCGTCTTGCGAAGGGCTACAGCAACCAGATGATGAAGCTCCAGCGCGGTGAAACCCACGCCTATCCGGCGCACGCTGGAGGGCCGCACGCCGGCTACAAGAACACCTACAAGGTCTTCATGGTCGAATCCTTCGGCGGGGCCGCAGACCCCGATGCCCTGGGCGGGGTGAAGATGCACCACTACGAGCAGGAAGGACGCCGGGTGATGAACCGCGTGCTTCGCCTGCGCCGCCGGGGCCGCACGATCGGCCACCCGGTCAACCCTCACGCCCGCGGTTCCTGGCAGGCGGAAGCGTGGGACCGTGGCATCGAGGACGCCAAGAAGGCCGCCAAGGCAGGGGCCACCGCGTTCGGCGCGGCGACCAACGGCGAAGGGCTCACCTACCCCGAGTGGCTGGCGGCTGCGAACTTCGGCCGCAACAACCGCTGGTACTCCTCCTCCGCCACCCGCAAGGCGTGGCGCAACAGCGAAGATCCGACCGATTGGGCGGCCTTCCCCGACAACCGTGCGGTCATGACGAAGGCCCTCAAGGTGCAGCGATGAGCAAGACATCCCGACGGCAGGCGGCCATGGTGGCCTTCGGGGACGCCTTGGTCACGGCCGAGGAGTTCGGCACGGCCGTGTGCAGCGGCTTCGGGGAGTTCCCCTACACCCGGTGCGAGAAGCACCAGGGCCACGGCTCGACGCCCACCCCGTCGGCCGTGGCCCCTGCTCCGGGCCCCTACGTGGAGTCCGGGGTTGCCCCCGAAGTCCGCTCGGGCCTCCAGCGCGAGGTGGAGCGTCAGGTGGGCGCGCCGAAGCGTGGGGCCCTCAAGGTTCATCCGAGCCGGAAGCGCCGCGGATGAACCGGAAGTGCCCCTGCGACACGCTGGCCCTGGCCTCCCTGGACGGACCCCTGACCTCCCCCGAGGGGAAGTCGCAGGCGGTGCGCCTCATGGACGTGTTCCTCCTGGGGCCGTTCATGGTCTGGGGCGGAATCAAGCTCGCTGAAGCCGGACACGACACGGCGGGCGTCGTGCTGGGCGCAGCCGGCATCGGCACGGTCGCCTACAACGGCTCCAACTACCTGCGCCTGCGCAATCGAGGATCCCGGCGATGAGCACATTCACTGAACTGGATTGGAGACTGAACCGATGAGCGACCTGACCGACCGCAACGACGCCATGTGGAATGCCGGCTGGGCCATGCACGGCGACGACTACTCCACCCACACGGCCTTCGGCGGCGAGGACTTCGGCGCGGCCACCCTTCAGTCCGCGGGCTGGACGAAGCGTGGCGGCGTCTACCGCAAGCCGTTGGGCCCTCACTTGCGGATGCGGCTGGAGAAGGGCCCCTTCCCGGGCTACCGAGGAAAGGGCTTCAGCGTTTCCTGGCGCGTGGAGGAGCATCCCAGCGGCAGGGGTAGCTGGCGTGAGTTCGTTCACGGCTTTGCCCCTTCCTTCAGTGAAGGCGCGCGTCGGGCAGATCACAGAGGGCGGCAGTTGGCTGCGCTCTACAAGATGCAGACGGACGCCCCGGGCGCTGCCTTCGGCGGCGAAGGGTTCGGCGGCCCGAACAAGTACCTGTACCTGCACGTCGTCCAGGCCGACTACGGCTATGGGCACGGCTGGGAGGACGTTGCGGCGTCCGAGTCCTTCCGCGAGGCTCGCGCGGACCTTCGCACGTACCGACGAGAGGACGCCCACGCGCAGCGCCTTCGCATGATCGAGCGGCGCGAGCCCAACCCCAAGTACCGCGGAGCGTTCGGCGGTCGCGACTACGCCTACTACGTGGAGCAGGGTGCCTCGATGGCGGGCGTCCTGGGGCCCGGCGAGAGAGGGTGAACCGATGAAGATCGCCGTCATGCTCACATTCACTGAAGACGTCTGCGCCTTGGGCGCAAGGAAGGGCTAAGCCATGATCCTCTACACGATTTCTGGTGCTCCACGCATCCTTGGCGCTGTGGGCAACTACGCGGCTCGGGATTGGCTGGATGAGGACGACTACACGACGCTCTGGTTCAGTACGCTGGCGGAGGCCCGCGCTGCGGCTGACACGCTGCTCGGAGATGAGTGGTACGACGAGGACACAGCTGAGGGCACCAAGGTCGTGATCAAGAAGATCACGCTGGACAAGGACGCCCTCGTGCACGTCTTCAACGAGATCCAGACCCAGGCCGATGCGGGTGAATCGGTGGCGCCTGCCCAGGTGCTCCTGCCCCGTCCGCGGGGGGACTACTGGCGGAAGCCTGCATCACTGCCCGCGAAGGCGTGGCCCGGAGAAGCGCGGGGCTACGATGAGGAGTCCGACCGCTTCGTAATCACTGCCCCGTTCAAGTAGTAGGAAGAAGCTGAACCGATGAAGATCGCCGTCATGCTCGCGTTCGATGAGTGCGCTGCCGTCCGCCTGCTCAACTGGCTGGCCGGCGAGAACGCGCGCATCTTCCGCGTGTACGACCGGCGTGCCGCCCGGAAGGGGGAGCGTGCTCTCCCCGGCGTCTACCAATCCGGGGTGAGGTACGAGCGCGAGGACGAAGAGGTCTGGTCCGACTACCTCAACCTGTTGATGCAGGGGCACGAGGATTGCGACGCCCTCGCAGCGGCCCGCGCCGGGGAGCTTGTGGCCCGCGGCTGGCGAGCCCTGCGCCCCAAGGATCCACGGGACCCGGTGCGGTTCCCAGGTGACGGCGGCTTCGCCTTCGCCACGCGCCGCAAGCCGGCCTCGATCCCGGCCGAGGTCGTAATTACCACCCGCGTCGTCAACGGGCGCCCGGGCCTGTACCACTGCATCGTGCGCTACCGCGTGGGCGGGCGCACCTACTACGATGATCCGAGTGCTCGGCTGGGCATGCTCGGGGACCCGAACAGTCCCGAAGCCCGCGAGGCGCTGACGGCAGATGGCCTGGGACCAGCCCGAGGGGCCCGTGTCATCGCAGGAAGGGAATGCACCTGATGGCTCCCAAGCTCTCGACTGACAAGCTGGAGACCATGGCCGAGTCCGCCATCGCATCGGCTGTTGTGGAGGTTGCCCTTGGTGGCGTGGCCAGTACGCAAGCTGGCCGAATCCCCGTGCGCCTCTACAACGCTGTGCTCAAGGCAAAGGTCCCAGGGCGCGCGCAGGCGCTCGCCGCGCTGCACGCTGCCGATGAGGCGGTGACCCACGGCGCCGGTGCGGGTGTGCTGGTCTACGGCATCGAACAGGCCGCCGCATTCCTTCCTGAAGGCGGCCCTGGATTGCTGGAGGTTGCCGAGTCCTTGGCGGACACTGCGGGCACGCCCTCTGAGGAAGACATCCGAATCTGGCGTACGGCGTACGCCCTTTGGCGAGGGCGCCAGGATGGACCTTCGCGGGAGGATTCCTTCGGGGGCGCCGTCCATGCGCGGTTCGTCCCTCTCCGCGTTCAGGAGACCGTGCAGGCTGCGAACGTGGGCGTGAACAAGCGCAGCAGCGCCTTGGACACCCTGGCCGCACTGAACGCCGTCATGGAGGAAGGGGGCGACTACCCGATCGCTCACACCGCCCTTCGCGACGTACTGCGGCGAATCGCAGGCGACGCCGAAGCTACGACCATCGTGGCCTCCTTTTCCGCGGCCCTCCCCGGCAAGGATGCCAAGGCTTCCGCTGAGGATCGAAAGGCCCTGTTCCGCGCACGCGCGGACCTGTTTCTGGCCGACGACTGGCAGGGCGACGACTGGCAGGGCGACGACTGGCAGGGCGACGACTTCGGTGAGTCCTGGGCGCTGCCCGGCCATTGGGGCCCCGCCGCCGACCGTGGCGCGCAGGAGTTCGCCACCGACAACCCCGACGACGGCATGCGCTCGGGCGCGCAGGGGGCGTGGTTCCCCGGCGGCACCCCGCGGTGCTGGCCGAACAACGCCAACTGCTTCAAGGACGGCATGGAAGGTGTCGGCGGCGAAGGCTTTGGGGACGCGTTCCCCGGGGTGGACTCTGCCATCGCGCCTGCGATCAACGCCTTCGCGCAGGCCCGCGCCACCGCGTCGGGCCCCTCGATGGATCCGCAGGATGCCAAGGCCGCCGCCAAGGAGGCCCTGGAGGCCATCTCGGAAGCCATCGTCGCGTTGCAGTCCGCGAACGCTCAACTTGGCACCGTGCCCGCAGGCACCGCCGAGGGGCAGCGGCACCGGCACCGCCGGCTCGTGCAGCAGATGCGCCGCCTCGCGGAAGGGTTCTTCGTCGGCTCCCAGGGACCCGGGTGGGAAACGCTCCTCCCCGAACTCCCCGGGACGTGGTCCGGCCGGGTGTCTGTGCTCGGCGGCGTCGGCGGGATGGCGTCGTCCATCGTCGTCAAGACGGAGGCCGGGCCGATCAAGCTGAGCCCCGCGTCGGTGCAGGCTGCCCCCGAAGCCATCGAGGCTGCGGAAGCCATCGCGGATGCGGCGTCGTCGATTCAGGATTGGGCCTTCACCTGGGAGACGCGCCGGCAGGCGATCCCGCAATTCCCTGGCGCCGCCCTCCAGAAGACCCTCAAGGGCCAGACGGACATCGTGAAGTCGTCGGTGTTCGCCGCCAAGCTCACCAAGACGGAAGCCGCGCTGCTCCGCGAAGTCAACCGTACGGGTTCCGTCTACGTCTCCTGGGTCTACGGGCGCGGACCGGAGGGCGGTCGGATCGACAGCGGCAGCCGTCGGTTCAAGGCGGCGAAGAAGCTCATCGACAAGGGGCTTGTGCAGGGTTCGGTGCGACGGCACGATGGGGAGTCCTTCGCGGAGATTCACCGCAAGGGCTCCGCGTTCGGAGAGGGGGCTGCGGCTGCTCCTGCCGGTGGGGACGCCGAGCCCTCTGCCGCCGACGTGTCCTCCATGATGCAGGGGGGCGGTGGGGGCGGCGGCGTGGGCATGTCCATCGTCATCGACCCCGCGGCGATCACCGACTCGATCACCAGCGCTGTCCAAGCAGGCAAGGAGATGGAGAACCGGCCTGACGTGTACCTGCGGGCGATCTCCGACGAGTACCTCGACTACCTCGTCCACATCCGGCAGTTGAACGCCGAACTGGATCAGGACCACGCCTACGTCATGAAGCGGTGGAAGGAACTGAAGGGGCTCCTGAACGAAGGCAAAGCGTACGCGCGCAAGCTCAAGAAGCAGATCAAGGCCGCGCCGAAGTTCGCTTCGGGCCCGCTCAAGGGCAAGTACACCGACCCCCTCGGCGTCAACCACGCCAAGCTCGAATTGGAGCAGGTTCGGAAGTACGGCGTCGGGCACAGCAACGTCCCCCGGAAGGGCTGGCTCCGCAACGAGATCAACCGCACGCGCATCGCGTCCGCGAAGAACTGGAACAACGAGTACCGGCAGCGCGTCAAGGAGCGGTGGAACGATCTCCTCAACGTCGAGGGCTTCCGGCCCGTCCTCGACGGCACCCCCGCAGGGCTGCAACTCCTGACGAAGGCCAAGACCGGCGTGGCCATCGACCCGGCGAACCTCAAGGTGATTTTCACAGACCCGGACCGGTGGCCAGGGCTCAAGCTCCCGGCGACGGACACGAAGGCTGCCATGGCTGCGGCCAAGAAGGGCGTTGTGCCGCCGCAGTACCGGCAGGCGATCCTCTCGCAGCTTTTCGCGTTCTTCAACAAGGGCTTCCTCTCGGGCACCGAAGGCGTGCCCGTATGGGTCCTCGGGAAGCCCCTCACCGGCGACCTCGCGTCGGACATGCCGCTGCTCTTTCAGGTCTTCGAGCGGTCGTACCCCCCCGAGGTAGTGGCCCGCATGTACGCCGGACGTGAGGCCAAGCTGCGCGCCGCAGGCGTCATGGCCGCCCCGGCCCCCGTACAGGCTGCCCCCGCAGTCCTCCCGCCGCCGGCCTACCCGGCCCAGCCCGATACCCCAGCCACCCCGGCCGCCCTCCCGCCGCCGGCCTACCCACCGCCCGAGGAGGGCGCGGTCGTCGGCGCGCGACTGACCTACCGCCAGCGGAAGGCTCTCCCCCCGGGCGCGTTCGTGTTCCCTCACGCGCGCGGCTACCCGATCATGGACCGCTCCCACGCCATCAACGCGCGGGCGCGGGCCATGCAGCAGTACAAGGCGGGCCGGATGAGCAAGGCCAAGATGCGCCGCGTCTGGCAAGCTACCGCCGCGCGCTACCCGGGCCTCGACCCCCGCGTTTCTTGGAGCCAATGATGAGCCACACCGCAGACCGACAAGCGGCCATGGAAGCCTTCGGAGACGCCCTCACCACCGCGGAGTTCGGCGCCAAGACGATGCGGGCGGCCGGCTGGCGCAACATCGGCGGGGTCTACTTCAAGGAGTGGGGCGGGGTTGTGTGGGCGCAGTTCACCCGGAAGGGGCGCACCATCACGGGGAAGGTCTACTCCCCCTCAGAATCGCGAACTCTCCTGACGGTCAACGTGTCGTCCCGCAACCTGCAAGCCACGGCCCGTCGCATGGAAGCCGTCGCGCGGCGGCATGTTCGTGACCTGTACCGTGGGTGGGGTGCCACCCCGCGGCAGACGCGAAACGATCTGGCAAAGTGGGCGCGTGAGCCCGTGGCGTCGCCCCTTTCTCGGCAGCAGGTACGGGATGCTGGCGGGCCGTTCGGCGCCAAGGACTACTAAGCCATGACACCTCTCATTCCCGTTGTCGGTGCGCTCCTCGCAGGCTGGTGGCTTCGCGGCCAGGACCAGAAGCGTGCTCCTGTGTCGGGCGTCCCAGCCCTCGCAGGCACCCTGCACCCCGCCTTCGCGGCTCCGGGGCGATCAGGTTCTCCAAGCCTCCCCGCCATCGAGGCGACGTCGCTGCCGGCGTTCGGGAAGGACTCCCACTCCCAGGGCGCCGTGCGCGCGAAGCGCATCTTGGCGACGAAGCGGTATGCCAAGCGCGCACACACCGCCTCACGGATCTGGTCGATCCGCGCAGAGCGGGCAGCAGCGGCCGGCAACCACCGGGCCTACGTCAAGGCGCAGAACATGGCCCTGAAGGCTGCTGGGAAGGGCACCGTTGCACAGCGGAACCTCTACGCGTTGCTGGCGCAGAACCATGACACGGGCTTTGGGGGTCAGGTGCGGGACCTGCGCAAGACGGTCGCCTACTACCGGCAGGAGAGGGCGAACGCTGCGCGGGGAGCCAAGCGCGCCTTGCGGCAGGCACGGCGGTGGGCTGAGAGGGACCCGGGCTCCTACGAGGCGCACATGTGGACGGGCGCCTACAAGCGGGCTGCCGCTCGTGCGCAGGATGCTGACAGGATGCTTCGACGTCTCCTGCGGCAGTACCACGCGGCCGGCGGAAAGCTGTGGGCAGGGCAGACCGCCCTTGGCGGCAACATCGCCCTTCCTCCCGGTGCCCCGCACACGGGGGTGACCTTCCCCGGTGAGAACCTCAACTGGTCGCCCGACCACATGGCCGCCCGCAACCTCGGCTGGGGCGGCGGCACCGAGTTCAACACCGGCTTCGGCTGGGAGAAGTAGCCGATGCCCATCCCCATTCCCGTCGTAGCCTTTGGCGCTGCCCTCGGTCTGGTAGCCCTCGATGGCCGCAAGCGTCGGCGTAGGCGTCGTCGTGGTGGCCGTGGGCCGGCGCAGCGCCGCCGCGGGGGCCGTCGCGCGCGTCGTCGCGGTGGGGAGGAAGCCCCAAGCGGTCCGACGCCGGCCTGCACGCAGGCGAACGTCGATGCGCTTCGGGGGCAGATCAACACGCTGCACATGATCTACATGGCCAAGACGGGCGCCGCGTTTCCCTCGACGGACGCGGAGCACTTGGCGTTCTCGCAAGCCTTCACGACGTGGCTTCCCACGCAGTTGTCCGAGGGGCACATCGCCCCCGGCGGTCAGTTGGAGGCCGCGGCGAAGTTGATGGTGCGGTGCGGCGGAGGCGCTGGGGCCGAGGATGCGACGTCCGAGGACGAGGGCCCGGAGGACGAGGACTCCGAAGAGGATGCCCCGCCCCGTCGTCGGCGTCGTCGCAGGCGTCGGCAGAGCAGGCGCCAGCGTCGGCAACGCAGGCGTCGGAACCGGCAGAATCGCGGTGCCGACAAGGAGAAGCTGGGCGCCCTGACCACGTGCGTGCGGTATTGAGGAGACGACGATGCGAAGGACCATCCCCGCTGACCCCATCGCCCTCGGCGCCCTGACGCCCGAGGAGCGGCAGGCGCGGCGTGCAGCGAACCAAGCTGCGGCGGCCGAGCGGCGTGCTGCGCGGCAGGCCCTCCAGGCGCAGCGCCGCGAAGATCAACAGGCGCGGCGTGCAGCGAACCAAGCTGCGGCGGCCGAGCGGCGTGCAGCGCGGCAGGCAGGCGCTCCAGCCCGGCAGGAGCAGGCGGCCCAGGCCGGAGCGGCGTTGCTCGAAGCGGGCGGAGGGTTCCTGACGGGCCTCACCGGCGGCTCCGGCGGGTCCCCCTTCCAGCCGGGCACCGGCACCATCCCGGGCCAAGGGGGCTCCTCGATGGCGTGGGGCGGCATGGGACAGGGCATCGGCAACCTCGCGCAGGCGGGGCTCCAGGCGGCGACGCAGGCGGCACAGGCCGGGCTCTCGCAGACGCAGGGCGGCCAGTTCGTCAACCAGCAGGCGCAGAACGTCCAGGCTGCCGCGGCGGCCTACGGGCTGCCGACCATGGCGGTGTCCTCGACGCCGGGGCCGTGGGTGAGGGTGAAGGCGTGGCAGACGGCGGCCCTCAAGCCCATCGCGCGGCAGGCCGCGCTGACGATGACGACGATCCTGGCGACGATGCCGCAGCACGCACCCCAGGTGAAGGCCGCGCTGGACGCGCTGGCGCAGGCCAAGCGCAACATCACGCAGGCCGAGGCCGCGGGCGCGCGGCTCTCCCCCTCGGCAACGGCCGACCTCCAGAAGCTCTCGCTCCGCTGGCTGGAGACCGCCTCGGGGCTCTTGGTGGGCGCCACGTACACGACGGGCGCACCGGTGACCTCCTTGGGGGCTTCCACCCTCACCGTGAGCGGCATCAAGTTCTCACCCTTCGGCGTGGCCTTCGCCGTGGCCGGCGGCGCGAACTACGCCAAGGCGTTGAGCCGGGACACGGCCGCGGTGCTCCGTGCGGTCCCCGACGCCCCGCCGCCCACTGCGGTCCCGGGCCTCGATCGGGACCCGGGCCCTCCGCGGCATCCCCAGGAGGCGCCCCCACGTCGTGAGAAGGAGTCCGCAGCCCTGGACACCAACACGATGATCATGGCCGGCGCTGCGATGGGGCTTGGCCTCGTCGGTGTCGCGCTGGTGATGAAGAAGTAGATGCGGTTCCGCGGTGATCGCGTAGTAGACGGCACCGTCACCATCGGCGGTGGCGTGGACCTGTGGCCGGTCACCGAGGCCCCTACGCACTGGCGCGCGCTCCTCGACAAGCAGGCGTCTGCACCTCTCGGGGGCTTCGAGTCCCTTCCGGGCGTCCTGGCCGCAGGCGTCGAGAATACCAGTGGTACGCTCCTCGCGCGTCTGACTGAGATCGCGATCAAGCGGTGGCACACGTTCGGCGCCGAGGCGAAGGCGAAGGCCGACGTGGACGCGGCTGCGACCCTGGCCGACCTCGTACGCATCCGCGAGGCGCTCGATCAGATGCCGCCCACCTACGCTCAGGCGCGGCCCGCCTACCGCCAGATGGCGGCGCTGGTCTACGGCAACGCCTTTCCCCTGGATGAGGCCACCGGCCGTCCGGTGCTGCCGGGCGACGTCCAGCACATCGACACGGAGGGCTCGCCCTTCGCGGGGTGCCCCGTGAGTCCCTACCTCGCGTCCGAGGGCGACGGCATCGCCATCGGGATGGGGCTCTCCCTCGTGAATCAGCCGGAGGGCACCGTCGCCGCCGACGTCGTCACCATCGTGGGTGGCGTAGGGCTCACCGCTGTCGGGCTGCTCGCCGCGGTCGCGGTGGGTGCGTGGGCGGCTTCGCTGGCCGCGTATCTCGACACCGATTCCACTTCGTCAACGGCGCAGCCGTGGGCGCCTTCGTCTACACCAAACTTTCCACCGATGGTAGCCTCCGGGCACCCTTGACTGGCCGCCTACAATTTGGAACGAACACATGGCCCATAGCAACTACAAGAAGTCCGAGAACCGCATTCTGCGTCTCAAGATCCACGGGGCGACGGAGAACTTGCCCCTCCTGATCCAGGCGTACGGGCCGGACTGCCGGGGCACCAAGGAGCGGGGGGACGGCGCGTACGCGTTCGTCTCGGCGCCGCAGAAGGGCAAGTCCCTGTTCGTCCACGAGGTGCCGTCGGCGGACAAGGGCACCACGTTCTACCTGTGGAAGAACTCGGGCACCAAGGACGCCCCTCCGGCGTTGTCGCTGATCGACATGGCCCAGAACAAGGTGAGCGCGAAGGCCGCGTCGAGGGCCATCGTGGCCATCGCGAAGGCGGGCAGCAAGCCCGTGCGCCAGTCCGTCGCCAAGTCCGTGCTGCGGGGCCGGTGGAGCGGCTACCTCGAATGCACACCGGGGGGCCCGCGCGTCGTCATGACGCGGGACATCGCGCAGTACACCACCCTGGCCATCGTGGGCGACCCGAAGAACAAGGCGTGGGAGTACGCGATCCACATCAAGGATCTGAAGAGCACCAACTGGTTCGTGGGGGCCGCCGCCAAGCGCAAGGGCTCCAAGGTCCAGTCGAAGAACCTGACCGACAAGAACTACGGCACCCTCCAGCGGTGCTTCAACGCGGCGATCAAGGATCTGTTCGGCATCGTGGCTGACGCCTGCTCCGTCCGCGACACCGTGCGGTCCGCCGCCGTGAGCAAGACGGCCCGCGCCAAGTCCAACGCCCGCTCGCGCGAGCGGGGCAAGTCGGGCACCGCGCCCATGACACGCACCGAGGTGAAGAGCCATGTCAAGAGCCGCGGCACCGCCGCCGCCAAGAAGTCGAGCGTCGTCAAGAAGGCCGCCGCCGCCGCCAAGAAGTCGAGCGTCGTCAAGAAGGCCGTCATGCGGAAGTCGGCCGCGAAGGCGCAGACAGCCCTCAAGGGCAAGTTCGTGACCTTCAACGGCCACGCAGGCGCCCGCAAGGGCGTCACGGCGTACGTCAAGGACGTTTCCTCCAACGCCCGTGGCAGCTACGACCCGCGGCAGGGCGGCGCTGCCCTGACTATCCTCGTGCCCTCCTCTACTGGCGTGCGCGAGGTCAAGGTCAACGAGTACCGCATCCCGAAGGGCAAGAAGACGCCGGTGCGCATCCTCGGCGTCGGGGGCAAGGGCAAGTTCAAGACCACGCTCTTCGGCGGCCTCCGCACCACCGTGACCCGGAAGGTGGCCGGCAAGGACAAGAAGGTCGCCGCCTGGAGCAACCAGCACCTCATCAAGGTGGCGGACGCCCTCAACGAGAACAAGGCCCTGGGCACCCACAAGATCGTCCTGGGAACCAACGCCAAGAAGGCTCTGGCCAAGGCCCGCGCCAAGGCCGCCGCCCCGAAGCGCAAGCCGGCCGCCAAGGCCGCCGCCCCGAAGCGCAAGCCGGCCGCCAAGGCCGCCGCGAAGAAGCCGGCCGCGAAGAAGCCCGCGGTGAGCCGCCGGGTGCCGCGCCGTAAGGCCGCCGCGAAGGACGTGGACAAGCTCCTGGGCAAGCTCGGGAAGTCGGACGACTTCAACGTGGACCTGGGATTCTAGAACTGATGGGAGGGGCAGCGCCCCATGAGCGAGGATCACAAAGATCGCCTTCGAGAGGCCGTCACCCTCTTCCGCCGAGTCGTCCACAGTCCGCTCTTCGGTCTCCTTCCTGCCAACTACGTCAGGAACGTGGAGGCCATCAACGAGCAGACCACGAATGAGCGGTTGCAGATCATCGTGGCCGACCCCGAACGCCTGGAGCATGCAGCGAGCACGCTGGGGCCCCTGAGCGGTCGCCTGCACGAGTTCCTGCGCCTGGGGCTCGTGCGGCTTCAGGGTGTCGGCTGGGATCTTGACGACGACGCACAGGTAGAGCGTCTCAGCACGATGGGTGCCGCGGAGTTCCGCCGCGTCTACGCAGACGGCATTGGGCCTGACGAGGTCACCGTCGGCGTAGAGGTTGAAGTCACCGTCGAGGGCGAAGGGGATGCTCTCACGGCGGCGCTGGAGGCCGCACGGGAGTCCGCCGGCATCGTGGAGGCCGTCGCAGCCCAGGTGAACGAACCCACGGCAGTGCGCCTGCGCAGGGCCGCATCGGCAGCCGCGTCCTTCGGTGCGCCCACGGTGGCCGAACGCCTGCTCAAGCACGCCGGGGCTGTCGAGCCAGCCCTGAAGGGCACGTCCCCCCTCATGAACCCCACCTCGAATGCGGCGAAGGTGAGCGATGGTCTCGCGTCGCTCAAGAGCATGGCTGTAGCCGACGGCGCCACTACGGACACGGGGGCGCAGTTCATCGTGGCCGCGCGTGTGGCCTTCCCGCCCGTGCTGGTCAACGACGTGGAACGTGCGTATGCGCTGGCCCTCAGCGCCGCGGAGACGTGCTTGGTTGATCGGCCGCAGGACCGCGAAGCGGCCATGGACGATGTCGAGCAGTCCGTGGCCGACGTGGCTGGCGAGTGGCAGCAGGGCGATCGTGCGGGTCGCGCCGCCATGGCCGAGGCGTGCTTCAACCTGTCGATCGCGTTGCTGGAGATCGCCGCCGAGTGCGGAGACCCCGAGTTCGACGTGGACCTGCCCCCGAACCTGACGGGCGCCACGCTGGGCGGCGAGGGGCCTGCTCCTGGGCCGTCGGTGGCCGAGGTGGAAGAGGGCATCGAGGAGGCCCGGACGGAGCCTCCTCCGGTGCCGAGCCCGCACCTTCCCAAGGCGGAGCCCAAAGACGTCAAGCCGGTGCCTCACGCGGGCGTCGCACCTACTGCGGGTGAGATCCTCGTCTACATCGAGGTGTCCGAAGGCGACTTGAAGGACACGGCCGAGATCCTGGCCGACGCCTACGACGGTTGGCACGACCGCGCTGCCATCCTCGCGGGCGCGCGGCAGTTCGCACGCAACGTCGCGGAGAAGAGTGCCCGGTTCTCTCTCTGGTTCACGACGGCGCCGCTGACGACGTTGCTCACGTCGGAGGACTCTTTCTGGGATGCGTCGTGGGTCCTGTCCGACGCGGGCGCGAACCAGATCGGCGCGGCCGAGTGGCACAAGATCGCGGTGCCCATCGAGCACGAGCAGAAGCAGCACGTTGCGTGGCGCCAGATCGGCGCCGAGTTCCTCGACCCTGACGCCTTCGACAAGCGGTCGGCGGTGTCCGGCGCCACGGAGACGCAGGCTGAGGACGTGGTGGTGCCCCCGACGACAACGATGGTGGGGCACTACGTGATCGAGGATCTGGCCGGCGAGTACGCCGTGTCCCTGGACAGCGACGCCTACGATGCCATCGTGCTCGACAAGACCGGCGCCCTCAGCGTCTCGTCGCCGGAGCAGAGCGACGATGTGCTGGTGAGCAACGGCTTCGGCACCGTGGCCCTCACGCCGGATGCCGACACGAGCGAGCCCTACCTTGTCTCGGCGTGGAACGTCGAAGATGAAGAGGTCACGCAGGTGGTCGCAGGCTTCCTGGCGGATCTGGAGCAGCGCGGCATCGTGCAGCCTCGGGGTCCCCTGCGGGTCACCGACCTACTTGCGAACCGCGCCGCGGTCTTGGGCGACGTCACCCCCGAGGGGCTCGCGCAGGCAATCAAGGCCAACGAGGCGCTCTGGTCGAACAAGATCGGCGCCGCCTTGAACGCTGAGTTCAATCTCGTGTTCGTGGACGCAGGAGCCGCGGGCATGCGTGCCGAGTGGATCGGCCCGATGCCGGCCGTCCCCGAAGTGCGCCTGTCGGCGCAGGCCGCCGACGATGGGCATGTGAGCTTCGCCATCGCCTACGAGGCGTCCGACGGTTGGGTCTTCGATGCCACTGGCGTCACCTCCTTCGCAGAGTTCGCAGATGGCGCTCCCATCTTCGTGCTGGAGGAGGAGGGCGTTCGGCAGGGCTTCTTCGCTGTTGATGAGGAGATCGAGCCCGACGCAGACGAGGAACCCGGCGTCGCCGTCCCGACGACCACCCTGTCACAGGACGGCTACGACGGGCTCCTGGCGGACTTCGGGCGTCTCGTGGAGGAGCAGTTGCAGCAGACCGCGCCTGCGCGGGCGCTGCTAACCTACGCAGCCGCCGAAGAGGAGGGCATCATCGCCCCCCTCACCCCGGCGGAGGAGGCGCGGGCATGAGCGTTGTCCGACAGGATCCCTGGCTTGTCGAACAGGTGGACGCGGTCATCGCGTACCACACCACCCCGGACCGCCTGCCCCCGGCGCTAATGAACCTCTCGGAGGAGGGCCGTGTCGAGGCGATCGAGAAGCTCCGCAGCGCCCTCTTCGCAGACCCCAAGCTCAACAACTCGTGCAAGGCCAAGCGGCTGCGAGCCTACCGCAAGCTCCTGACCGAGGCGCTGGCCTATAAGCAGTACGCCTCCCGACTCCCCGCCGCAGGTCAGACCGCTGCGACCAACATCTTGGAGGGCAAGCCGGCCGCGTACACGCACGAGGAGTTGATCGAGAACACGGCCCTCCTGCGGCGCATCTACCTGCGCCTGAAGGAACTCGCCAAGAAGGCGCCCGCCAAGGTGAAGCGGCAGGCGGCGGCGGCGAAGACCGGCACCAAGAAGAAGCTGACGCTGATCCAGCGCCTCCTCCTCAAGGAAGCGCAGTTCGGCGCTGAGGAGTACGCCCGGTCCATCGGCCGCCGCATCCGGCGCTACGAGGCGGCCTGCGCGAAGGACACACCGGCTTCTGTGGTGTGTGCGCGGTTCCTGTGGACCGAGATGGGCGACTCCCTGCGAGGCTGGAAGGCGGCCCACAACGCCGACACCATCCGCGCCCTCCGCGACAAGGCCGACGGCGATGAGGATCTCCTGGCGTTCGTCAACAAGGGCTACGACATCGCGAACCCGGAACGCTGCGCGCCCGCGTGGTACGGGACGCCCCCGGAGTTCTTTCGCGCGTGGAACCCGAAGTGGGGTACCCCCCCGAAGGGCGCCAACCGCATCGTGCGCTGGCTCTACGACGCTGTGCAGTCGGCCAACGACCCGGATCGCTTCCTGACGCTGGAGGACGTGCTGGCCGTGTTCGCGGATGCGGACGCCGAGGAGGTGCTGTACGTGCTCTTCGGCTACGACACGGGCGAGCGCCCGCGCGGCGGCAAGCCGACGTGGGCCCTCCGTGGTGCGAAGTTGAACGTGTTGGTGCCAGCGCCCAATTACTTCTCGGGCGACCTCTTCCAGCGGCGACGGAACAACAAGGCCGAGGCGCAGACCTACAAGGCCGCGCAGGACACGGCGCAGGCTGAATTTCTGTCTGCGATCGAGGAGGCTACCGAGGCCCCCGAGCCTTCCGCCTACGGCATCGACCCCCTGGTGGGCCCCAAGATCACCATCGCCACGCGCCAGGGCGCCACCATCGGCGCGTTGACGGCGGGCCAGGGGGCCGAGTGGTCTACCGTGGCCGACGGCCTGACCCCCCGGGATCCGTGGATCCCGCTGGACGTCCTGTCCGCCTTCGTCTCCATCCAGTGCCAGTTCCCGTGGCCGAAGTGGGCCGTCCTGTGGCGCTACCCGATGCCGTCCGCGAGCAGCGGCGCGTTCGGGGGCGAGGTCGCCAGCCGCGCGTCCTCGTTGCTGCCGGGCAGTGCGGTCCCCGGAGGACAGAAGCCCTGGTTCTTCCCCACCTTCATGTCTGGGCGCACAGTCATGCGCCCCGAGTGGCAGTACACCGCCTACCTGCCGGAGGATCTGGAGTTCCCCGCGGGTTCCTACGACAAGAGCGAGATTTCGGACCGCTACGGGGGGCAGGCGTCATCGTACAGCCTCCGTGTGCAGAGTACGCGGGCCGCGAACAAGCAGGACGGCGGCGCGAAGTGGTCGCGGCAGGGGAATCTGAGCGAGATCCGCGGGTTCGTGCCCTGGCGCCTGGAAGTGGTGCGCCTGACGGCGCAGTCCGCCGGCCGCAGCGGCGTCTTCACGTACCGCACCTACGACTGGTTCCCCTACACCCTCAGCGGGTCTACGACGTACCAGCAACTCGTAGACGAGTTCAAGCTGCCCACGGAGACGGCGCAGGAGTTCCGAGACAGCCTGATCGCGCACAACGGGCCGCCGGAGTCCGAGGGCCGCGAGCAGAACCCCATCATCCAGTTGATCGGGGGCGACGACCCCCTCAGCCTCACGGGCCTTCATTGGGGGACGGAGTCGTATCAGGGGTACGACCCCACGACGTACGCCAACGTCACGCGCACGCGGCGCACTCTCCTTCAGGGCGACGTGAAGACCATCCGCGTCCCCCGCCTCATCCCTGCGGACTTGTTGACCCGCACCGGCGGTGGCGTCAACAAGATCGGCCGCAAGAACGACGTGCCTGTGCGCCTGGAAGCGGGCATCTCGCCCATGGCGATGATGTTCCTCGCGTACCTCAACAACAACTACACCGCCATCCCGTCCACCATCGGGAGCACGCTCTACAACCGGAAGCGGCTGTACCGTCTCATCAGCGGCGCCTCGTCGCGCGAGGCCGGCGAGACCGTCATCGAGCGCCTCTACCAGACCCCGTGGCCCGACGCGGTGGGCTACTTCGGGAAGGGCGAGGTGCCCCCCAATGAGGGCGATCGGCTCCTGGCCGAGACCGACGACTACGACGGCCCCTACAACCCGAGCCTGATCCCCAAAATCTCCGATCCGGCGGGCCTCCTGTTCGGGAGGGGCTACCGGTTCTCCCTGGGCCTCCTCGCACGTCTCTGCGCGAACAAGGAGAAGATCGACAAGAACGACAAGAACCCAGACGCCGAGCGCTCGCGCCTGACGGACTACGAGCGGTCAGTCGGGGTTCCCGAGCCCCAAGGCCAGACGGTGCGCATCGCCAAGGAGGTCAAGCGCCGCGCCAAGCTCTCGCGCATCGAAGCCCTGGAGAAGGTGCTGACGGAGGAGTTCCAGCGGTACTTGGCCATCCCCAAGGAGGGCCCCGACAACGCGGTCAAGAAGAGCTACCGCGAAGCCATCCTGCGCCGCTACAACGCGGTGTGGTCCGGCTACTTCCCCGCCACGGAGGCACAGCCCGACCTCTACGACACGGCCTACCAGACCGAGCTTCAGTTCGGTGTCCCCACGACCAAGATCACCTCGTTCATCTCGCGCTGGACGAGCGGCTACACGCCGACGCCGAAGGAACACGCGGCGGATCTGGCCAAGGTGCGCCGGGGCGACGCGCCCACCTACCGCATCAACAAGGGCGAGTGGAACACCTACCCCTACCAGTCCGACGCCGTGCTGCGTCTGGACGAACAGGGGGGCGGCCTCCTGGCCTTCGACGTCGGCGTGGGCAAGACCATGACGGCGCTGGCCGCCGTGGGCTGGGCGAAGCAGCGGGGGCGCACGAAGCGGCCCGTGTTCCTCGTGCCGAAGGCGATCAAGTTCAAGTGGTGGAAGGACATTCGCGTGTCCTACGCGGACTGGTACATCGGCGTGCTGGGCCACACGTACCGGATGCCGTCGGGACCCGACGACTTCAACAGCAAGCAGTCACGGCGCTACGATCTCTGGCACGGGCACTTCCTCGCCGCCTTTGTGAAGGCCGGCTACGTCGATCCGAACGCCAAGGCGAACGAGGCGGCCAAGGCGCTGGTCCTCTTGGGGGGCACCGCGGCCAGCGTGCTCAGCAAGTACCCCGACGCCCTGAAGGTGCTCGGCAAGAAGGCCAAGGGCACGGTCTACAAGGCCGCGCGCCCGACGTGGTGCAAGGACACCGACCCCGAGACCAAGCTGAAGCTCCAGCGGTTCGCCGCCGGCTTCTACGACTGCCTGCTCACTGACGAGTTCGACTTCAAGAACATCGCCCTGGACAGGGAAGGTGCGATCGACCATCTGCTCCGTGGGTCGGCGTCGCGCTACAACCTCTGGCGTCGAGCGTTCTCGTCGCGAGGGAAGGACGCGTTCGGCGCGCGGTTCCGCGACGCAGGCGCGACGCAGAGTGCCATCCAGACCACGCTCAAGGGGCCCGCGAAGGGCGACACCGACCGCAGAAGCGCGGCCGTCTCGGCGCGCGAAGACGGCCTCCCCGAGCCCTACGACACCTACGCGGCCCCCATGTTGCAGGACTTCGCGGGCGCGGCGAAGGCGCCTTGGTGGGAGCAGTTGGGCGAGGCGTTCTACGGGAAGAACATGCTGCTCCCGCGCACGACGGAAGACGTCGAGTGCGCGGCCGTGTTCCACCGGCTGCTCCTGGGCGGCGGCGAAGGCGCGTTCTCCCCCTCCGGCTACACCATCGTCTACGACACGGCGGACTACTCGCCCGTGTCGATCGACCCGGCCTACGGCGATGCGATCGAGGCCATGACCAAGGCCGGGACGCCGTTGC